>Ga0233380_1000356_pt1 | contig 24799 bp, 22 predicted proteins | sample ElkDunMinimDraft_9_FD_191541 | JGI IMG/M metagenome (GOLD analysis project Ga0233380, IMG submission 191541) | Fecal eukaryotic communites from dung pellets of Tule Elk in California, USA - Elk Dung F36 | ecosystem: Host-associated > Mammals > Digestive system > Large intestine > Fecal | place... | reverse complement strand
GAGGAAACCACGCCGCCGGTGATGAAAATATGCCGCGCCATGGGAGTGGGGCCTTAAAACGCATGGGGGCACCAGGGCAAGCGCCCTGTGCCGCAATCCACAAGGAGGTTGTTCGATGTGCGGCCGAACGCTTCCGCATTCGGCCGGGTCGCTTGTCTTAGCGCGCCGCCGAGCCTGCGAGAGGATCGTTGTTGGGCGTGGGCGCCGCCGGCTGCGGCGCCGGGGCACCTTCGAGCGCAGGATCGACGCTGCCCGCCAGCGGATCGACCGGAGCAACGGGGGCGTTGCGCTGAAGCGAAGTGTCGAGCTTCTGCTCAGTGGTCACGTCAACCGCGAGAGCGGCCAGGACGATGCTGAGGGCCACGAAGATCACAGCGAGAACCGCGGTGCTGCGCGTCAGGAAGTCGGCAGCGCCGCGAGCCGACATCAGGCCGGACGGATTGCCGCCACCCACTCCCAGGCCGCCGCCTTCCGACTTCTGGATCAGGATGACCCCCACGAGCGCGGTGGCGACCAGCGCCTGTACGACGGTCAGGAACGTAAACAGCATGCGATCCCCGGGTTAGTCAAAGAAATGCCCGCATCGAAGGATGACAGGCGTTACGCGTTCAAACCGCGCAGATAGGCGTGACGCCGCCCGCACGCAAGCGGCGCTGGTGGCGTCACGAGGTTCCTGATCAATTATCGTCCGACAGCGCCGCCGCGCTGACGATGGCGAGGAAGCTCTCTGCCGTCAGGCTGGCACCGCCAACCAGTGCTCCGCCCACATCCGGAATGGACAACAGCTCCGCCGCATTGTCCGGCTTCACCGAACCGCCATAGAGGATGCGCACGGCTGCACCGCTTTCGCCATAGATGTCGACCAGCTTGGCGCGGATGGACTTGTGCATCGCCGCCACGTCTTCGACCGAGGGCACCCGGCCCGTGCCGATGGCCCACACCGGCTCGTATGCCACGGTGAGCTTGTCCACCGCGCCATCCGTGCGAGGCACCGAGCCGTCAATCTGGGCGCCGACGACGGCTTCAGCGTTGCCGGCATCGCGCTCTGCCTCGGTCTCGCCGACGCAGACAATCACGGCCAGACCCGAAGCCAGCGCCACTTCTGCCTTGGCCCGCACGATCTCGTCCGTTTCGGCGTGCATCGACCGCCGCTCTGAATGGCCGACGATCGTGAAGTCCGCACCGGCATCCTTCAGCATCGGTGCCGAGACGTCACCCGTGTAGGCGCCGCTCTCCTTCACATGACAGTCCTGACCGCCCACGCCGATCAGCTCCACGGCTTCGCGGGTGCGGTACAAAAGCGTAGCAGGCGGGGCGACTGCCACTTGGACCTTGGGCAGTCGCGCTGCAGCGCGGTCGATGGCCCGCGCCTCGTTCAGCATTGCGCGCGTGCCATTCATTTTCCAGTTGCCAACGATGTAAGGCAAACTTGCCATTTTGAACCCTATGCTTGCGACCGAATCCGGTTCCGGCCCCCCTAATTCCAGGCAGCTAGGACAGCGATGCCCGCCTTGTCAAAGCGGGTTGCGGCGGAAACCGGACCACTGCCCTCCTGTTGGACAACTCCTGTCTTGCCGCAGATGCGAAGACCTGCGGGCTGTCCGCCGCACCCTCGCCCGGAGACCCGGATGCCGCCCGTAACAACACGCCAGAAGCCGCAGGGCTGCGGGGCAAGCAACCTTAAGCAGCATTGCAGGATAGCTGATTGGCTCCTAAAGCCACGGGCCGACATCGGCCCTCTTCCGGGCCTCCGCAACATTGCTGAACGGCCCTTTCCGCATGCTCCAGTTCTTTCGGTCCATCATCAAGTCCCGCTTTGGTGCACTCTTTGGGGTGGTATTCCTGGCGACGATCGCCCTCGCCTTCGTTGCCGGCGACCTGCTCGGCACCAACAGCCTGGGAGGAGCCACCAGCGGGAAGCTGGCGGAAGTGGGCGACGAGACGGTGACTGCGGCCGATCTCAATCGTGAAGCCAACGAAGCGTTGCAGCGCGTGAGGCAGCGCGACCCGCAGATGTCCATGCAGGCTTTCGTGGCGCAGAACGGGCTGGAGATAGTGCTGGATGATCTGATTGATCTGGCTGCCATGTCGTCCTTCGGCAATGATATCGGGGTGGTCGCGGGCACTCGTCTCGTGGATAGCGAGCTCCAGCGTGCGGGCGTGACCCAGCTGAAGGGCATCTCTCGAGAGTCGGTCGCTCAGCGCATCATCGCGCGCCAGCTGCTCGCGCCTGCCGAATATGGCGCCACGATCCCGCAGGACCTGGCCCTGCGCTATGCCCAGTTGCTCGGCGAGCGGCGCACCGGCTCGGTTTTCGTGATGCCCGCGCTGGCCTTTGCGCCCGAGAAAGAACCGACCGGCGCGGAGCTCGCCGCGTTCTACAAGGCGAATACCAGCCGGTTCATTCGGCCCGAGCGCCGCACCCTGCGCTACGCCCTGTTCGGGCCTGAGGTGGTCAAGAACGTACCCGCGCCCACGGATGCAGAGATCGCCGAGCGATACAACGCCAGCAAGGATCAATACGCACCCCTGGAGCGCCGCCGCATCACCCAGCTGGTTGTGCCGACCGAGGCAGCCGCGAATGCGATCATTGCCGAGATCAACGGCGGCCGGACCTTGCAGGCGGCTGCGTCGCAGAAGGGTCTCTCGGCCGCGACATTGGACCCGCTGAGCAAGACCGATCTTGCCGCTCAGTCGTCCAAGGCGATCGCCGATGCCGTGTTCGCGACCCCGGTTGGTCAGATCGCCCCCCCCATGCGCAGCCCGCTGGGGTGGTATATCGTGAAGGTCGAGGCGCAGGATAATCGCGCTGGCAAGACCCTGGAACAGGCCAAGGGCGAAATCGGCACGGCGCTTGCCGCCGAAAAGCAGCGCGCGGCGCTGAACGACTTTCTGGCAAAGGCCGAGGAGCAGTTCGAGGGCGGGGCGAGCCTTTCGGAAGTGGCCAAGAGCCTTGGCCTGGAGCTGAAGAGCACTCCGCCGGTGACCGCCGACGGCCGTATTTACGGCAAGGTGGGCGAGACTATCGACCCCGCCTTGCGCCCTGTGCTTGAAACCGCATTCGCCATGCAGGAAGAGGATCCGCAAGTCGGCGAGACGGAGCCCGGCAAGTCCTTCGTGGTCTATGAGGTGGTGGATGTTGCCGCTTCGGCGCCGGCGCCGCTGAACGAGATCACCGACGACGTTAAGGTTGCCTATGCTCTCGAAAAGGGCGCCCAAGCAGCAAAGGCGCAAGCCCTCAAGATCCAGGCCGCGGTGCGCAAGGGCCAGAAGCTGGACGCCGTGGTGGCGGGCCTCGGCAAGAAGCTCCCCCCCGTCGAGAAGGTGGGAATGACGCGCGCCGACCTGGGCCGCATCCAGCAGTCCGGCAGCCAGGTCCCGCCGCCGATCCGGCTGATGTTCGCGATGGCGCAGGGTTCTGTGAAGGTCCAGGAGGCACCTCAGGGCCGTGGCTGGTTCGTCGTAGTTCTCGACAAGGTCGAACCCGCAAAACTGACCACCAAGGATCCCCTGGTCACGATGACCCGCAACGATCTCGGCAAGGTGGCTGGCAACGAGTATGCGGAGGCCCTGCGCAAGGCCATCTCCCGCGAAGTCCGCGTCGAGCGGAACCAGGCCGCCATCAAGGCCTTCCGCGATGAGCTTGCCGGCAACGTCGGTGAGTGAGCGTAATGAGCCGGCCGTTGCAGCGTTACGCTCCGGCCGCCCGGCCCTGGTCTGGCGCAAGCTCGTCGCCGACACCGAAACGCCGGTAGGCGGCGCACTCAAGCTCTTCGAGAGCGGGCGTGGCGATTTCCTGCTGGAGTCGGTCGAAGGCGGCGAAACCCGGGGCCGCTACAGCCTGATCGGCCTGGATCCGGATTTGGTGTTCAGGGCCGATGAAAGCGGCTGCGAGATCAACCGGACGTGGAAGACCGACCGTCAGTCTTTCACGCGACTGGAAGGCGACAGCCTCACCGAACTGCGGCGTCTGGTCGAAAGTTGCCGCTTCGACGTGCCTGCGGAACTGCCGCCGGTGCTCGCGTGCCTGGTTGGCTACTTCGGTTATGAGACCATTGGCCTGGTGGAAAAGCTTCCCCGAGCCGCGCAGAGCGCCCTGGAACTGCCGGACATGCTGTTCGTGCGGCCTTCTCTGATCCTGGTCTTTGATCGGCTGGGAGACGAGCTGTTCTGCGTGGCCCCGGTGTGGCCCGAGCAACAAGGCGCGGATGCAGCCGCAGCCGTCGCCGCTGCCGATGAACGAATAGAGGAGGCACTCCGCTGCCTGGCCAGGCCGGCCCCGGAACAGGCGCGCCTGGTCGATCCGGCAGACCCGGTCCGCACGCCTGTCATGGATCCAAAGGACTTCGAGGCCATGGTCCTTCGGGCCAAGGAGTACATCGAGGCTGGCGACATCTTCCAGGTCGTGCTGGCGCAGCGCTTCACTTGCCCGTTCCCGCTGCCGCCGCTGGCGCTTTACCGTGCACTGCGCCGGGTAAACCCCTCCCCCTTCCTGTACTTCCTGGACTTGCCGGGCTTCGCCCTGATCGGCTCCAGCCCCGAGATCCTGGTCCGCGTGCGCGAAGGAGAGGTTACGATCCGTCCGATCGCGGGCACCCGCCCGCGTGGTGCCACCGGCGCGGAGGACAAGGCGAACGAGGCCAGCCTGCTGGCTGATCCAAAGGAACGGGCAGAGCACCTCATGCTGCTCGACCTGGGCCGCAACGACGTGGGCCGGGTGGCCGCTGCGGGCACTGTGGAGGTGACCGACAGCTATACGATCGAGCGTTACAGCCACGTCATGCATATTGTGTCGAACGTTGTCGGCAAGCTGGACACGGCAAGGCATGATGCGGTGGATGCCGTGTTCGCCGGGTTTCCGGCCGGGACGGTGTCCGGCGCGCCAAAGGTGCGTGCCTGCGAGGTCATCGCGGAGCTCGAGCCCGAGACGCGCGGTGCCTACGCCGGCGGGGTCGGCTACTTCGCGCCTGACGGCTCGGTCGATTCCTGCATCGTCCTTCGTACCGGCGTGCTCAAGGACGGCGTGCTTCATGTTCAGGCGGGGGCCGGCATCGTGGCCGATAGCGACCCCGCTTATGAGCAACGCGAGTGCGAAGCGAAGTCCGGCGCCCTCTTCGCCGCCGCGCGCGAAGCCATTCGCGTCGCGGGGGAGCCAGGCTTCGGCCAGTGACGCTGCAGCGTCGTGTGTTCAGGCGGCTCGTCCGTTTTGGCAGGGGGAACAAGGCGCGGGCGGCCACGCTGCTGATCTCCCTGGCCCTGGCGGGTTGCGGCGATACGGAGCCGGAAGCCGTGGCGAAGGCGCCGTCCCCGCCCTGCTCCGCTGCCGCTTTCGAGGGGGTCCCGCTCACGCACTGTGTGGCGGACCCGCAGCGGCACACCGTGCGCGTCGTCCTGGGTCCGGAAGGCAAGCCATACCGGAGCTTGTCCGAACTTGCGGTGGGTCTGGGCGACAAGGCGAGCGAGGTCGCCTTCGCCATGAACGGCGGCATGTATGACGCCGAAGGCATGCCGATTGGCTACTATGTGGAGGCTGGCAAGCGCCGCCACACGCTCAATCGCAACAAGGGCTGGGGCAACTTTCATCTCCACCCGAACGGCGTGTTCTATGGCAGCGCGGGGGCCTGGGCCGTCCGCACTGCGGATGATTTTGCGGCCAGCGTGACCAAGCGTCCGCAGTTCGGCACCCAATCGGGCCCGATGCTTGTGATTGACGGAAAACTCCACCCGCGCATCGATGCTGATGGCCCTTCGCAGAAGCTGCGCAACGCGGTTGGCGTCGATCGCCAAGGCCGCGCCCACTTCGTGATCAGCGAAGCGCCGATCTCGTTCGGCAAGCTTGCGCGGTACTTCCGCGATGAGCTGAAGACCCCCAACGCGCTCTTCCTGGATGGCAGCGTCTCTTCCTTGTGGGATCCCGCCATGGGCCGGGTAGACGGTGGCCCGCCGCTTGGCCCCTTGATCGTGGTGGAGAAAAGGAGGAAGGCGGCGCCATGATCCTCGTCATCGACAATTACGACAGCTTCACCTGGAACCTGGTGCATTACCTCATGGAGCTGGGCGCGGAAGTGGAGGTGGTCCGCAATGACGCTCTGTCCGCGGCGCAGGCGGTAGCGAGCGGTGCGCAAGGCTTCCTCATCTCGCCAGGCCCCTGCACGCCGACGGAGGCAGGCATCAGCCTGGATCTCGTCGGCGCGGCGGCCGATGCCGGCAAGCCGCTGCTGGGCGTATGCCTGGGCCATCAGTCGATCGGGCAATACTTTGGCGGGAAGGTCGTTCGAGGCGGTCTGATGCACGGCAAGACTTCTCCGGTGACGCATGACGACAGCGGGGTCTTCACCGGCATTCCCTCGCCGTTCACCGCCACCCGGTATCATTCGCTGATCGTTCAGGACATCCCGGAGGCTCTTCACGTGAACGCGCGTTCCGATGATGGGCATGTCATGGGCTTCCGGCACACGGCCTTGCCGATCCACGGAGTGCAGTTCCATCCGGAGAGCATCGCGACCGAACACGGTCACGCCATGCTTGCCAACTTCCTGCGCCTTTGCGGCATCGAGGCACGCTTGCCCGAGCGGCTGAGCGCGTGAGCATGGTTCTCGCTTCGACGGTCGCGGAGACCGAAGCCCTGTTCGGCCGCATGCTGGACGGCGACATGACCGACGCTCAGGTGCATGAGGCGCTGCTTGCCCTGTCCGAACGGGGCGAAACCGCCGAGGACATTGCAGGGGCGGTTCTGGCGATGCGCGCCCGGATGATCCCGGTGGCGGCGCCTGCCAATGCTATCGACGTCTGCGGCACCGGGGGGGATGGCCAGCACAGCCTGAACGTCTCTACGGCCGTTGCCATCGTCGTTGCGGCCTGCGGTGTGCCGGTCGCGAAGCACGGCAATCGCGCCGCCTCTTCCAAAGCCGGGGGAGCCGATACGCTGGAGGCGCTGGGGCTGGACCTGACGCGGGCCAGCGACACGGCGGAGGAAACCCTTGCCGATATCGGCATCGCCTTCCTGTTTGCCCAGAAGCACCACCCCGCCCTCGCCCGCCTGGCCGCGGTCCGCAAGGCCATCGGCAAGCGGACCATCTTCAATCTGACCGGCCCCATGTGCAACCCGGGCCGCGTCTCGCGCCAGCTCGTGGGCGTTGCCAATCCCGTCTATGTTCCGATCTATCGCGATGCCATGGCGATGGTGGGCTGCGGCGCGGCGATGGTGGTGGGCGGCGAGGAAGGGCTGGACGAGCTCTCGATCGATGGACCCAGCGTCGTGGCGACGCTGAACTGCGCCAACGTTGCGGAACGCGTGACACCGGGCGATTTTGGCCTGCAGAGCCATCCTCTGGAAGCTCTGCGTGGTGGCGATGCGACCTACAACGCGGCAGCGCTGCGAAGGCTTCTGGCCGGCGAGCGCGGAGCCTATCGTGACGCCGTCATCATGAACTCCGCCGCCGCGCTGGTCCTTGCAGGCCAGGCAAGCGATTGGCTCGACGGAGCCGAGGAAGCGGCTGAGGCCCTCGACAAGGGCCTCGCCAAGGCGCTCCTCGATTGCTGGATCGCCACCACTCAACGCTGAGGCGCCCCTCTTCGTTCGCACGGATAGCGGACGAAGGACCAAGCGCAAGACCCCGGACAAGAGACGATGTCAGACAAGCTTACGGAAATATGCGACACCAAGCGCGACGAAGTCGCAGTCCGCAAGGGGCAGGCCTCGCTGTCCGATCTGGACGCGCGGGCCGCCGGGCAGACGGCGCCACGCGGCTTTCGCAAGGCGCTTGAAGTGAAGGCAGCGGGTGGCTTTGCCCTCATCGCTGAAATCAAGAAAGCATCGCCCTCCAAGGGGCTGATCCGGCCCGATTTCCAGCCTGCGGCGCATGCCGCCGCCTACGAGCGGGGCGGCGCGGCCTGCCTGTCAGTCCTGACGGATGCGCCTTACTTCCAGGGGCACGAGGATTACCTGGTCGCGGCCCGCGCCGCCTGTGCCCTGCCGGTCCTGCGCAAGGACTTCATGGTCGACCCCTGGCAAGTCGCCGAGGCCCGCGCCATGGGTGCCGATGCCATCCTGATTATCGTTGCCGCCCTGGAAGATGGCCAGATGTCAGAGATCGAGGCCGCAGCGATCGAACGCGGCATGGACGTCCTCGTCGAAGTTCACAACGAAGAGGAAATGGAGCGGGCATCCGCGCTCCGCTCGCGACTGATCGGCATCAACAATCGCGATCTGAAGCGCTTCGTGACGGATCTGGCGACGACCGAACGCTTGGCACCGCTCGCGCCAGAGGGCACGTTCCTGGTGAGCGAAAGTGGCATCAACACCCATCAGGACTTGCTGCGCCTGTCGGACTGTGCCCGCGGTTTCCTCGTTGGCGAAAGCCTGATGCGTCAGCACGATGTCGAGGCGGCTACACGCACGTTGCTGCTAGGCTGACGGCGTCCTTCGCGGCGAACAGCTGCACACCGGTGCAATTTATGCCGCCAAAGCGGCTTCAGTGTCGGCCTGTGAGGGCGGAACCTGCATCATCGATGCGGGTTTCGATCCTCTATGGGGACAGGGGCCATCATCTTCCACAAGCACGCCAGGCACTCTGCACTGCTTGCCGGCGCGCTGCTGGCGCTCTCAGGCTGCGACCGCACCCCGAACACCGCGCCGCCCCGGGCCAATGACAGTATCGCGGTAAAGCCGCAGACATCCAACATAGCCGTGCCGGTGGAGATCGATCTGTCGCGACTGTCGACCGCGTTGAACCGCGAGGTTCCTCGGGAACTGTGGTCGATAGATAAGCCCGGGCAGACCTGCGTGCCTTCGGAAAAGGTCAAGGTGCTGTTCGTCCAGGTGAAGACCCCGACCATAAAGTGTCGGATCGTTGGGCAAGTGACGCGCGGCCCCCTCAAGGTCTCGGGTTCCGGGCGTACCCTGGTCGTGACTCTGCCGATCCATGCAGTCGTTCATGCGCGGGATATTGCGGGCGTCCTGAAGCAGGAAACCGCCACTGCCGACGCACAGGTTCAAGCGCGCATCCAACTGGCTATGGCGCGGGACTGGACGCCGCGCGCGACAGTGGGCCTGGATTATCGGTGGACCAATCCCCCCAAGATAGAGTTCCTCGGCCAGGACATCGACTTGTCGGAGCAGGCTGACGCGAAGCTGAAGGGCGTGATCACGGACCTTGAACGCAGCTTACCGAAGGAGCTGGAAAAGCTGCGCCTGCGCGAGCAGATCCAGCAAGCCTGGCGCAGCGCGTTCACCTCGCTTCAACTCAACCAGTCCAATCCCCCCGTGTGGATGCGGATAACGCCGCGAGAACTGCGCTATGGCGGGTACGAAATCGGTGGCAATCGCCTGACCCTGCGCCTGGGTCTGCGAGCCGTGACGGAAACTTTCGTGGGAGACCGGCCTGCCGACCCAGAGGTGTCCCCCCTTCCCCCCGTTCAGCCTCTGGAAGCCCGTTCGGACAAGCTGACCTTCTTCATTCCCGTGATCGCCGATTATCGCCAGCTTGAACCGGTACTGCTGAAGGCGCTGAGAAAGCGGCAGGCGCGCCCCTTCGACGTACCGGGCGTGGGGCCGGTCTGGGCGCGGTTCGACAAGGTCACCATGTATGGCACGACCGGCGGGCGGATCGCGGTTGGCCTGGATTTCTCCGCCAGCGATGCGGCCAATACCATCGGGAAAGCCCGAGCTACCGTCTGGTTGACCGCCAAGCCGATAAACCGGCCCAATTCGCGCGAGGTGCGCTTTACGCAGTTTGCCGTGGATGGAACCACGGACAGGACCGGCGGAGACCTGGTCATCGACCTCGCCAACGCCCCCGGCCTCTCGGACACCATTGCACAGGCTCTGACGCAGAACTTCGAGCGCGATTACGACAAGCTGATGGTCAAGATCGACCATGCCATCGAGCAGCGCCGCGAGGGCGACTTCGTAATCCGCGCGCGCGTAGAAGATGTGCAGACCGGCGCCCTCCAGGCCGCCGGTCAGGGCGTTTATCTACCCGTCCAGGGGACGGGGACCGCAAGCGTCACCCTGGTTCCCCGATAAGGCCCGTTCGCCTGTAAGACGTTCTGCGCCCTGCCTCCGGGCGCTGGCTCAGACGGACTTCGGATAGATCGGTCGTATATCGACCGGGATATCGTCCATCGTCGCGATCACGCCTTCGGCCTGAGGATCAAGCCTCGCCCATTGCTCCATGAACCTGGTTACGCCGGGATAGTCCCCCGTGGCCTGGAGCGTCAGGATGTCATGCAAGAGATCGCGCACCGCGGCTTCCATGCGGGCGTCATCGACAATGTAGCGCTTAGCTCCCTCGTCCCACCGGAAGGCTCCCTTGGCCTTCAAGTATCCGTACTGCATTGCCGCGCCCTTGCCGTGCGCCTCCAGCGCCCCAAAGCGCATCGCCCGGAACATGCCCGTGAAGTAAGTCGCGAAAAGCTGCGGCTTCTCCGCAATAGGCAGTTCGCCCTTGTCCATCATGAACAGGATATTCCAGACACCGGCGACATCCGCCTTGGCTTCCTCCAGCCCTGATGCCTGTTCCTTCAACTCGGCATCGACCGTAGTCTTGCGTCCGTTGACCGTGATCGAGCCCGGGCCGAGGCTGTGCGAAAGCTCGTGGAACAGCGTCTCCAACTGCATGTACTGCTTTGCGACGAGGCCGGCCTGGTCAGGCTTGAGCACATGCTGTGCCATGGGCGCCAGGATACGCGCGTACTTCGCGCCGAGCACGTTCGAGAGGATCACCTTCTTCGCGCCCTTTGCCTCGCGAACCCGCTCGTCGTTGGGAAGGTTAAAGGCGATGGTCTGGCTGCCGGGCACGTTGTCCCCGCCCCCGTGCACTTGCTCTGCCACGGAGATCGGGCTTTCAAACCCGCGCCGGAAGTTCTTGTGCTCCTCCGCGATCGGCAGGTTCGCTTCCATGTCGCGCAAGTACTTCTTGTACTTGGCAAGGGCGGCGGACTCTTCCCGATCCTTGAGCGTAACGAAGCTCTCGAACGCGGCCTTTGCTCCCCTCAGGCGGTCCGTGTAGACCTCATAAGGGCCGATCGCGATCTCGATCGGCGTGCCCTCCAGGTCCATCCAGGCGAGTTCGCTGGCGAAATAGTCGTCGTCGCGGAACGCCTTGGCACGAAGCGTCAGGAATTTCTTGAGGCTGGCGTTCGAGGTCCTTGCCGCGGCCCGCTCGAGCAGCTTCGCCGCCGGCTCCAGCCACTCGCGGTATTCCACTGAGTAGGGGACGGCCTTCAGCTTCGCCCCATCGCGGCGCACGACGGTGTAAAGGCTGGTCAGCGCCGGCATCTCATCCGGGTGGGCGGCCAGGTATGCTTCGAACTCCTCACGCGTCAGGTCCTCGGGATAGAACCCAGCCCCTTCCGGCATGGGCCTTGTGCCCCAGAACGGATGAAGATCGGCGATCTCGTCCCAGGGACCCAGGTTGCGGTCGAACATCTCCAGCAAAAGGTCGCGATCGGCTCGACGGCTTACCGAGATTGCCCACCGCACCTGCGGGTTCTCCACCGAGCGCTGACGCAAATAGACCTCGGTCAGCAAGTCGCTGGCCTGGATCAGCAGGTTCACAACCTCCCGCTCCTCGCCCGTGAGGAAGCTCGTGTCGGGCTTCATTTCGATCACGGCAAGCTTCTCGGCCTGCGCCTTGAGATCATAGGCCTGGTCAGCCGCGAAGGCCGGGCTAGCGAGGGCGACGAGCGGCAGGGCCAGGTGGAAGAGGCGCGTGTATTTCATCATGTTCCACTGGCTAAGCCGGTTGATCCGCCCCCGCAAGCAGCGCGCCCACGGTGCAACGCACGGCAAGCGCTTGCCCGAGGCGGAAGGATCAGAGTGGGTCGAACTCCAGATGCACCGCCTTCAGCGCGCGGAGCACATATGTCGGCTCATACTCAAAGCGGTACGCGCCCTCGGCGCCGTGATGGGCTTTGGACAGGCGGATATTGCCCATTCGCGCCAGCAAACGCTCGACGCTGACCGCCACCTCGCGCCGCGCCAGGGGCGCGCCGATACAGGTGTGCGCCCCTCTGCCGAACGCGAGATGCTCCTTGAGCCTGGGGCGGTCCATGTCGAACTTGCCGGGCTCGGGGAAACGAGCGGGATCCCGGTTCGCGGCCATGTGGCTCATCAGGATCGGCGTGCCCGCCTTGATTTCCACCCCACCCAGCACCGTGGTCTTCTTGCACAAGCGCCCGCCGCTCTTCACGGAGCCGTCATAGCGCAGCAGTTCTTCGATGAAGGCCTCGATCCGCTTGGGATTGTCCCGCAGCTCGGCCTGGATGTCGGGCCTGGTAGCGATCACCTTGAAGCCGTTTGCCAGCAGCCGATTGGTCGTATCCTGCCCTGCACCGAACAGGAACGCCGCCAGACCGGTGACATCCACCAGAGAGGGCTTGGTACCATCAGGATAGCGCGCCCGTGCCAGGTCGCTTAGGATGTCCTCCTGAGCCAACAATTGCCGCAGCGGGCGCAACAGCGGATGCTCGGCCGCACGACGGCGCGCAATCATCCCGAAAAGGTCCTTGCCCACCGGGACCAGTGGGTTCTTCATCATCTCTTCCTTGGTCGCGTCCATCGGGACCGGAAGAGCGCCCTCCAGCAGCGCGCGGAACTTCGCGCGAGTCTTCTCCGACAGGCCCAGCAGGTCGGAAATGACCAGCGCACCGTACGGTCCACCGTACTGGCGCACGATATCGACCTTGCCGTCCGCGTGGAACTCGTCGATCAGCCCTTCCGCCGTCGCGAGAAGCTTGGGCTGAAGCTGCTTGAGCCGGCTTGGGGTGAAGAGCCGTGACAGCAGCGAGCGCAGGTCCGCGTGGCGATCTCCGGTCTGCGCGACGATCTGGTCGGCAAAGTCGATCTTCTTGCGGTGCGCTTCCAACTCGGCCGTGATGTCGTCGCCCTTTGGTTCAAAGGGGAGCTCGACCATCCCGCCCGTGACGGCGTTGATCTCTGAGAAGTGTTCGGTGTCCAGGAGCAGCTGGACCGTCTCCTCGTAGCCGACCACGGCCACGGCGTTGCGATGAGGCAGCCGCACGACCGGCCCCTGCGCGCGCAGCCAGTCGAAGTATGCATGCGGATCGTCGACCAGCGAAACGTCGGAGTACCAGTCTGCGACTTCGTAAGACATAACGCGATCTCTCCGGAATTTATGATCCGGCATGTATCACAAATGCCTTGAGGGTCAATGCTCCCCTGTAACGGCCAGAGCGCATAGTGCCGGCGGCACTGGGGCCGCCGGCACTATCTTTCCACGTTTCACGTTAACGCGCGGGGGTCTCCAGCCCGGACCAGCGCGCGAGGAAGGCGAGGATATCCGCCCCCTCCTGGATCACCTTGTCAGTTGGCTTGCCAGAGCCGTGGCCCGCGCGCGTCTCGATCCGGATCAGCCGCGGCTTTTCGCCCAGATCGGCGTGCTGCAATGCCGCCGTATACTTGAAGCTATGGCCGGGAACCACGCGGTCATCGGTGTCCGCTGTCGTGACGAGAACCGCCGGATAGTCCGTTCCGGGCCGAATGTTGTGGTACGGTGAGTAAGCCCGCAGCACCCGGAAATCAGCCTCCTTGTCGGGATAGCCATAGTCGTCCACCCAGTACCGTCCCGCCGTGAAGCGGTCGAAGCGCAGCATCTCCATCACGCCCACTTGCGCGTTGCCGGCCGCGAACAGGTCCGGCCGCTGGTTCACCACCGCGCCCACGAGCAAGCCACCGTTCGACCCGCCCTGGACCGAGAGCCCACCCTTCGGCGTGATCCCCTGCGAGATGAGGTACTCGCCCGCCGCGATGAAGTCATCGAACACGTTCTGCTTGTTGGCCCGGCGTCCGGCATCATGCCACGCGCGACCATACTCGCCGCCGCCGCGAAGGTTGGCCATGGCGAAGGCGCCGCCGGCCTCCAGCCAGGCCATGCGCGTCGCCGAGAAACCTGGGGTAAGCGAAATGTCGAACCCGCCGTAGCCATACAGCAAGGTCGGCTGTGCCCTGCCCGCTTGAGCAGCCTCCTTGCTGCGCACGACGAACATCGGCACCTTCGTCCCGTCCTTCGACGTGTAGAACTTCTGCTCCACCACGTACTTCGCTGGGTCGAACTTCAGGGTAGGCGTCGCGAACGGCTCCGACTTACCCGTCGCCATGTTCATGCGATAGATCGCGGCGGGCTGGTTGAAGCTGGAATAGGCGTAGAACGTCTCAGGATCACCGGGGGCGCCGTCGAAGCCCGATGCCGTTCCAAGCCCGCCAAGGGTGATCTGACGCACAGACTTGCCGTCCAGACCATAGACTTCCGCGTGGCTGGCGGCGTCCTTCAGATAGTTGAGGACGAGGTTCTGCCCGATGATCGTGGCGCGTTCCAGCAGTGCATCGCGCTCTGCGACGACCTGCGTGAACACCGGGGTTGCCGCACTAAGGTCGGTGACGACCAGACGATAGCGCGGCGCGTCCTTGTTAGTCACGAACCACAGCTTGGTGCCGATGCTCGCAACCGGTTTCCAGTCATCCTTCTGCTCGGCGACCAGCGTGCGGACTTTCCACCCATCCTTGGCGCGCCGGGCAAGGTCGATCACCCGCACCTGATAACGCCCGTCCGTCCCCGAACTGCTGCGGATGATCGCGTAGCGCCCGTCCTTGGTGACTTGGGCCGTATGGCTCAGCTCCGGGCTCTCCGGGCTCGCATAGACCAGTTCATCTGCTTCCTGAGGCGTGCCGATCCGGTGGAAATAGACCGCATGATTATAATTACGGCCCTGAAATGCCGTGCCCTCGGCAGGAGCCGGGAACCGCGAGTAGAGGAAGCCTTCCTCGCCAACCCAGGCAAGCTCGGTGAACTTGGCCCACTTGATCTCGTCGGACAGGGGCTTGCCTGTGGCGACATCCAGCACGCGCAACACGCGCCAGTCGCTGCCACCGTCCTGAACGCTGTAAAGCAGCCGCTTCCCGCTCTCGGACGGCTCCCAGGAGTCGAGCGCGGTGGCACCGTCTTGCGCCCAGGCATTGGGATCCAGCAGAAGCCGCGGTTCACCCGTCAATCCCTTGCGGACCATGAGGCGGGCCTGGTTCATCAGACCCGGATTATGACTGTAGAAGTAGTTGCCGCCCGCCTTCACCGGCAGCCCGAACCGCTCGTAGTCGATCAGATCGCGTATCCGCTCCGCAAACCAGGCACGCTGCGGCAGCGTTTCCAGGTAGCTCTGCGTCAGCGCATTCTGACGTTCGACCCAGTCGGCAACGTCCTTGTCGTTGCGGACATCATTTTCAAGCCAGCGATAGGGATCGGCGATCTTCTCGCCGAAGTGTTCCTCCACCAGAGGCTGACGGCGGGTCTCGGGATATGTGATGGACATGTTGTCGGCCAGAACCGGCGTGGAAGTGAAAACAGAAGCTACCGCGAGTGCGGAAAGACACGGGCGGAGCGGCCCTACGCGACCAAACAAAGACGCTCTCCTTGCAAACGATGAGCGGCCCCGGGCTTTCGCCCGAGGCCGCGCAATAAATGGCAAGATAAGTCCCCGAGGGGCGGTTTCAAGCCTTGCGCCGGGGTTATCCGGCGCCAAGTTTTCAGGCCTCCGCGTACTCGTCGGCGTCGGTGTTCACCGGGCCGGAGTCCTGGCCCTTGGCCGAGGTGTCGCGGTCAACCAGTTCGATGATCGCCACCGGAGCAGCGTCCGAAGCGCGATAGCCCGCCTTGATGATGCGGGTGTAGCCACCCTCACGACCGGCATAACGCTCCGCCAGGACTTCGAACAGCTTCTTTTCCTGGGCAACGTCCATCAGGCGCGCGTGCGCCAGACGGCGGTTCGACAGGCCGCCACGCTTTGCCAGCGTGATCAGCTTCTCGACGTAGGGACGGAGTTCCTTGGCCTTGGCCGTGGTCGTCTGGATCTGCTCGTGCTTGATAAGAGCTGCAGCCATGTTGCGCAGCAGAGCGGCGCGATGGCCGGAAGTGCGCTGCAGTTTGCGGCCGCCGAGTTTATGACGCATGTACTTAACTCCGTTCGTAAGGGGCCCGTGTGAGGTAGCCCGGTCCTGGCCGCCGGTTGAAGGGAGGCAGCCTTTCCCTCATTCGCCGTTCCAGGCGCTATCCCGCTTTGAAGCGGAATAGCGCCCGGTCGACGAACAACTCGCTTAGCCGAGCAGCTCTTGCTCGAGCTTCTTGGCCATTTCCTCGATGTTCTCGGGCGGCCAGCCCGGGATATCCATCCCGAGGCGAAGGCCCATCGACGAGAGGACCTCCTTGATCTCGTTCAGCGACTTGCGGCCGAAGTTCGGGGTGCGGAGCATTTCCGCTTCCGTCTTCTGCACCAGGTCGCCGATGTAGATGATGTTGTCGTTCTTGAGGCAGTTCGCCGAGCGCACCGACAGCTCCAGCTCGTCCACCTTCTTGAGCAGGTAACGATTGAGCTGGTTGGTGTCGCTCTCTTCCGGAGCAGACGCGGCCATGCCGATCATCGGCGAGCCGGCAGTCGGAGCGACGTCCTCGAAGTGGACGAACAGCGCCAGCTGGTCCTGCAGAATGCGTGCGGCATAGGCCACGGCATCCTCAGGCGTCACCGTCCCGTCAGTCTCGACGGTGAGGTTCAGCTTGTCGTAGTCCAGCTCCTGGCCGATACGCGCGTTATCGACCTTGTAGCTGACCTGGCGAACGGGCGAATAGAGCGAGTCCACCGGGATCAGGCCAATCGGCGCATCGACCGGGCGGTTCGACACGGCCGGGACATAACCCTTACCGGTGTCGGCGGTCAGCTCCATGTTGAGCGTCGCGCCCTCGTCCAGGTGACAGATCACCAGGTCCTTGTTCATCACTTCGATGTCACCGGACACGGCGATGTCGCCAGCCTTCACTTCGGCCGGGCCAGTGGCCGACAGCTGTAGACGCTTCGGGCCTTCGCCCTGCATCTTGAGCGCGATCTGCTTCACGTTGAGGACGATGTCAGTCACGTCCTCACGCACGCCGGCGAGGCTGGAGAACTCATGAAGGACGTTCTCGATCTTGATCGAAGTGATCGCAGCGCCCTGCAGCGAGGACAGCAGCACGCGACGCAGAGCGTTGCCGAGCGTCAGACCGAAGCCGCGCTCAAGGGGTTCTGCAACGAACGTGGCCCGGAGCTTGGGGTCGGCTCCCGGCTTGACCTCAAGGCTGTTCGGCTTCTTGAGTTCCTGCCAGTTCTTGATGTTGACGGTCATGGACTTCCCCTGGGGTGTTTCGGTGCGACCGCGGCCGTCGCCTTCATGTGAAGGCACGGCCGCCCGTGGCGGGCGAAGCTCCGGAACTCCGCCCGCGAATACTCGATCAGACGCGGCGACGCTTGGAGGGGCGAACGCCGTTGTGCGGGATCGGGGTCACGTCGCGGATCGAGGTGATGGTGAAGCCAACCGCCTGGAGAGCACGCAGCGCGCTTTCGCGGCCAGAGCCCGGGCCCTTTACTTCGACCTCAAGGGTACGGACGCCATGCTCGGCCGCCTTCTTGCCGGCGTCATCAGCCGCAACCTGTGCGGCATAGGGCGTGGACTTGCGGCTGCCCTTGAAGCCCATCATGCCGGCCGAGGACCACGAGATCGCGTTGCCCTGGGCGTCGGTGATGGTAACCATCGTGTTGTTGAAGCTGGCGTTGACGTGCGCAATGCCGCTGGTGATGTTCTTGCGTTCGCGGCGCTTAATGCGCTGGGGTTCGCGTGCCATGTCGGTCTATCCTGTCGAAAGTCGCTGGGGGAAGCTGCAGCCGTAAAGGCGCGACTTACTTCTTCTTGCCGGCGATCGGCTTAGCCTTGCCCTTGCGAGTGCGCGCATTGGTGTGCGTGCGCTGGCCGCGGACCGGCAGGCCCTTGCGGTGACGCAGGCCGCGATAGCATGCGAGATCCATGAGGCGCTTGATGTTCATCGCGGTCTCGCGACGAAGGTCACCCTCGACGGTGTGCTCGGCGTCGATCGTTTCACGGATCTGGAGCACTTCGGCGTCCGAGAGGTCCTGCACGCGACGGCTGTGGTCAATGCCCAGCTTGTCAGCGATCTCAACGGCCTTGGTGCGACCGATACCATGGATGTAGGTGAGCGCGATGATCACGCGCTTGTTGGTGGGGAGGTTTACCCCGGCAATACGAGCCACTTAATTCTCCTGCTCCACAGGGATGCGATGCACCCCTATCTCAACGCTGCGACGCTCAATCACAAAATCGGGTGCCAAAATGACAATACCGTCGGGCGGGGCACGCTTGCCGAGTGCCTTCCGGACATAGCCGTCTTCTGTCGAGCGAGGGGCGCGCTTAGAACGATTCGCCAGCTGTGTCAACGTCAGGGGACGTGAAAGCGACTTGCCGGCGCATGCCGCAAGGCCAACTTGTGCGAAGGCCGCCAACATACCTGAAGGCCGTACGGCAGTCAAAACCAGCAGAGCCGGTATGTCATGATTTCCACCGTTCCGCGGTCAGGTTTAGCCGCGCAGGACACGCCCGATCCGCGAGGGCCGACTGCAGAGCCATGCTCACCGCCCGATAATAGGAGGCTTCTTGTTTTCTCCCGTAGGTTTTTCGGGTTTCTTTTCGGGCGGAGCCCCCTCAGCGGGGAGCGAGTTCAGCGGGCTATCGGCCGGTGCCGCGCTCACCGGGGCGGCGGCAGATCCGCCAAGTGTTCGTGCGAGGCTCGCGATCTGCGCGCCCACCACCCGGTCGACTAAGGGCGCCATCTTGTCCGTCGGGATGCGGAAGTAGCCGCCGACGACGTACTCGACGTTGATTCGGGTACCCGCTTCCTCGGGCTTGATCATGAATGTCATGGTGCCAACCACCGCTTCGGACTGGAGCGGCCCCAGCGCGCCCGTCATCCGCAGCACGCGGGGGCTCTCCAGGTACGCGACCTGCATGTGCTGAACACCGCCCCTGGGTGGCGCGGTCTTGCTTGCCGGGTCGGGCAGCAGTTCGCAAAAGCATCCCCCTGCCCGCGGGTCGAGGGAGAGGTTGGCAGCGTTGCCCGAGAACGTGTGATTGCCGTCCCACCACTCGGCCGGGTCGAGCAGCGTCTCCCACACGTCCGCAGCTTCTGCCGGCACCAGCGCTGTGTGCCGGACTGCGAACCCATCGGGCGAACTGTCATGAACGCTGCCGATTGCCGGCGTTGAGACCAAGGCGAGCGAGCCGAGGGCCAGCCCTGTGCCGACACTTATCCGTCGCAGACTCATCACCCAGCCCCCTGCCTTGCTCAACAAGGCCCACAAACCATTCCATCGATCGCACCGCAACGAAAAAGGGCGACGCCTTGGCGCCGCCCTTTCAGGATCGGAGAAAACCGATTTGCCAGGCCGATTACTTGGCCGAAGCGATTTCCTTCTTGGTCAGCGAGGTGGTGACCTTGCCGTCGACCGCGGTGATGGTCGAAGCGGGAACGGTGACCAGCTTGCCGCTCAGGATGATCTGCGGGTTGCCTTCGGCGTTCACGCGGTAGATCGGCGCAACGCGGTAACCGGCAGCGCTGTACAGCATCTGGCCAGCGTTGAGCTTCACGGCAGCCGATTCCTCGGTAACCTCACGGACCGACTGCGTCTCCGCGAAAGCGGCGGGAGCAGCGAAGGTGGTGGCAGTGGCGATGGCGGCGAGAGCGATGAACTTCTTCATGACGTACTTACTCCGGTAAGCTGGACTGGCCCGAGGCCGGGGTGTTCGCTTGTTACTAAGCTAGGTTAGGAGTGCAGCGCGCGCAAGTCAATTGCGATTGCTGCAAGTGCGAAACAGATTTCCTCAACTCTCCCCAAACCGAGCTTTAGGCGAGGATTCCCGTCAGTGTGCAGGTGCGCGCGGCTCTCCGCTGGAGGAAGAGCATGGTGCTATCATCGTCGAGACGATGGGGTGTGCGGTTGATCCGGCCCGGAAATCCGCGCAAACCGCCGGTTAGAACGGTGAGCCGGACACATGCTCGCCGCGCAATGGGAACGCAGGGACACGATTATGGCGACGAAAGTGATGCAGGGCGTACGGGTGCTGGAAGTCGCCCAGTTCACCTTTACTCCGGCCGCGGGCGCCGTCCTCGCCGACTGGGGTGCGGACGTTATCAAGGTGGAGCATCCGGTCCGGGGCGACACGCAGCGCGGCTTCCTCAATATGGGCGGCGTGAAGCTGGACCCTCTCCGTCACACCCTGATCGAGCACCCCAACCGGGGCAAGCGCAGCGTCGGCATCGACCTCGGCACCCCAGAAGGCCAGGAACTGCTCTACGAACTGGCGAAGCAGTGCGACGTCTTCCTCACCAACTTCCTCCCCCAGGTGCGGCAGAAGAACAAGTTCGACGTCGAACATATCCGGGCCGCTAACCCGAACATCATCTACGCACGCGGCTCTGCGCTGGGCAACAAGGGTCCCGAGCGCGAGGTCGGCGGCTTCGATGGCACCGTGTTCTGGTCGCGCAGCGGCATCGCCAAGGCGATGACCCCGGAGGAGCTCGAAGGCCCCCTCTCCCAGGGTATCCCGGCATTCGGCGACTCGATCGGCGGCATGTTCATCGCCGGTGGCATCTCGGCAGCGCTCTATCACCGTGAGAAGACCGGCGAGGCCGTCGAGCTCGACGTCTCGCTGATGAGCACGGCATGGTGGGCCTCGGGCGCGCTGATCTCGCAGGTCATGGAAACCGGCATCATGACCGGCAACTCCATGCCCAAGTCCGGCGGCTCGCCGGTCAATCCGTTCATGGGCAACTATCGCACTTCTGACGGGGGCACCATCAACCTCTGCACGATCAGCCCCACCGGCCACATCCGCAGCCTGTTCGAGCACCTCGGCCTTCCCGAGGCGGCAGACGATCCGCGTTTCTCCGAGCCGCGCGCGCTGTTCGACAATGCCGATGCCGCCAGCGCGCTGATGGTCGAAGCGTTTGCCAAGCAGACGTTCGACTACTGGCGCGAGCACCTCAAGACCTACTCCGGCCAGTGGGCGCCGATCCAGACGTTCCGGGACCTGCTGACCGACGAGCAGGCGATTGCGAACGACATGATCATCGAGGTCGAAGGTGCCGACGGAGGCGAGCCGCTCAAGCTGGTACGCGGACCGGTCCAGTTCAACGGCGAGAAGCTGGAGACCACCCGCGCGCCTCAGGCGTCCGAACACACTGAGATCGTGCTCATGGAAATGGGCGTCGAGTGGGACCGGATCGAGGAACTGAAGGCCAAGGGCGCCATCGCCTGACGCATTGGGCGACGCTGACCGCGCCGCCCTATCAATGACCGGTGCGAGCGACCTTCGTGGTCTCTCGCACCTTCACATATGCGCGGCGGGGAGCCCGCGCAGACAGGCGCCGGGGAGTGGGGCCGGCCGGAGGGGAGCGCAACGATGGCTCAGGTGATGGAGGGGATCCGCGTCCTCGAAGTAGCCCAGTTCGTCTTCGTGCCCGCAGCCGGCGCGGTGCTCGCCGAATGGGGTGCCGATGTCATCAAGGTCGAGCATCCCGTCCGAGGCGATGCCCAAAGAGGCATGCTGACGATCGCGGGAGCGACGCTGGACCCCGTCGCCAACCCGATGATCGAGCACCCCAATCGGGGCAAGCGCTCCATCGGTATCGATGTCGCCACGCCCGAGGGTCGGGCGCTGGTCCTGGAGCTGGCGAAGACCGCTGACGTCTTCATCACCAACTACCTTCCCGCCGTTCGCCGCAAGCTCGGAATCGACCTGGAGGATGTGCGCGCGGTCAACCCGGACATCATCTACGCACGCGGTTCCGCCTTCGGCGACAAGGGACCGGACCGCGATCGTGGTGGCTTCGATGCGACCGCATTCTGGATTCACTCCGGCGTGGCCCATGCGCTCAGTCCGGAGGCCTGCGAGGTCCCACTGACGATGGGTATCGGCGGCATGGGCGATTCCCAGAGCGGCATGTATCTTGCCGGCGGGATCGCGGCTGCTCTGCTCCACCGTGAGCGCACCGGCGAGACCAGCGAAGTCGACGTATCGCTGTTCAACAGCGCCATGTGGATGTCGGGCTTGGTGATCGCGCCTTACCTGCACACGGGCAAGATGATGCGGGTGGGCCACCCGGCCCCGGGCGGCGCACTGGTGAACCCGTTCATCGGTCACTTCCTCACGTCCGACCAGCGCGTCATCAGTTTGTTCATCATGGTGCCGGGCCCCTACATACGCGACACCTTCGCTCACTTGGGGGTGCCCGAGGCTGCCGACGACCCTCGTTTTTCAGACGCGCGGGCGCTGATGGAGCACAGCACCGCGGCAAACGAAATCATCACTGCCGCGATCGGTGCCCGCCCCTTCGCCTATTGGCGCGAGCACCTGAAGACCATGAAGGGCCAGTGGGCCGCGGTGCAAAGCCTGCTGGATCTTGGCGAAGACCCTCAGGCAATCGCCAATGACACCTTCATCGAAGTGGATTCCATCGACGGTTCCGCAGCCATGCGGATCGTCCGAAATCCCGTGCAGTTTGACCATCAACCGTACAAGACGACCCGCGCCCCGCAGCCATCCGAACATACCGAGGCGGTACTGCTCGAACTCGGTCTTGAATGGGACGACATCGAACGCCTAAAGGCGACTGGAGCCATAGCCTGAACAGGCTGACAGAATAAGGACAACTTCATGAAGCCCGGTACCCGACTGAAGAGCGCTGCCTGCGATACCGAAGTAATGGTGATCCGCACCGCTGGCGGAACGATCGAGTGCGGCGGCGCCCCGATGGCCGAAGCCGAGCCTGCTGACCTCCTCCCCTTGGCTGACGATTTCTCGGCCGGCACCTTGATGGGCAAGCGCTACGTCGACGCTGACGGGAAGTACGAGCTCCTTTGCGTGAAGCCTGGCAAGGGCTCGCTTTCGGTCGATGGCGTGGCGCTCGTCGTCAAGGACGCCAAGCCGCTCCCCGCCTCCGACTGATCCCTTTTCTCCGACCCCGAAGGGCCGTACCCAGCACATGAATATCGCGCTTCTCCTTGAAATGGCGGCAGAGGCCGCGCCCGATCGCGTCGGCCTCGTTTGTGACGGCAAGCGGTGGACTTACGGCGAGTTGCTGGCAGCCGCGCGCGGCGCCTTCGAACTGATCACGGAGAGCGGGGCGGAATACGTGGCGCTGCTCGACGAGAGCAGCGAGGCGGCCCTGATCGCGGTGTTCGGCGCGGCCTTGGCAGGGGTTCCCTATTGCCCGCTCAACTACCGCTTGCCGGATGCGGATCTGGGCGCCCTGCTCGGCCGCATTTCGCCGGCGTTGGTCGTGGGCGATGAGGAGCGCGTGCTTCGCGTGGCCGGAGAGCAGGGCCACACGATCCTTTCGCGCGAGGAGTTCTCGCTGAAGGCGCAGGAGACCGTGCCCTCGGAAGAATCACGCGAATACGATCCCGGCGAAGGTGTCGCGATCCAGCTGTTCACCAGCGGCACCACGGCAGCGCCCAAGGCGGCGATCCTGCGCCACTCGAACCTGCTGGGCTATATCCTGGGCACCGTCGAGTTCGCATCGGCGGACGAGGATGACGCGGCGCTGATGGTCGTGCCGCCTTATCACATCGCCGGCATCTCCGCCCTGCTCTCCTCGATCTACTCGCTGCGCAAGATCGTGATGCTGCCCAACTTCTCGCCCGAGGGCTGGCTGACGCTGGTTGCGGAAGAGCGCATCTCGAACGCTTTCGTGGTGCCGACCATGCTCGCGCGTATCGTCGATGCCATGGAAAAGGGCTTTGCTGCTGAAGTCTCGTCCCTCCGTGCGATCGCCTACGGCGGCGGCAAGATGCCGCTGGAGGTGATCCACAAGGCGCTGGAGCTGTTCCCCGAGAGCGGTTTCACCAACGCCTACGGCCTGACGGAGACCAGTTCCACGGTGGCCCTGCTCGGCCCCGAGGAGCACCGCGCTGCCCTGGCCTCGGATGATCCCGCCGTGCGCGCCCGGCTCACTTCGGTCGGCAAGCCGATTCCCACCGTCGAGATCGAGATTCGCGGCGAGGACGGCAGCGTCCTGCCTCCCGGTGAAGCCGGCGAGATCTATGTTCGGGGTGACCAGGTCTCCGGCGAGTACAAGGAAAAGAGCGCGCTCGACGCCGATGGCTGGTTCCCCACGCGCGATGCCGGCTACATGGACGAGGAAGGCTACCTCTTCCTGTCCGGCCGTGCCGACGACGTGATCGTGCGTGGTGGCGAGAACATGTCCCCCGGCGAGATCGAGGACGTCCTGCTCACGCATCCCGCCGTTGCCGATGCGTGCGCTTGCGCCGTCCCCTCGGTTGAATGGGGCGAAGCCGTGGGCATCGCGGTCGTCACGCGCGAAGGACACGAGCAACCCAGCGAGGACGAGCTGAAGGAGCTGATCCGGGGGCGCCTGCGCTCAAGCCGCGTGCCCGAGAAGGTCGCGTTCGTGACGGAGCTGCCTTACAACGAGATGGGCAAGCTGCTGCGCCGCAAGGTGAAGGAAGTACTGGCTGCCTGATCCGGTCAACCGGACCCCGCCCAGCGCGCCGGCCATTCCGCTGGCAGGCTGGGCGGATGGCCGGCTAAGGCAGCTTGCCGCCGAGACCGGAGCCGAGCGCATCGCCGCCCTGGACGGCATGACCCTGCTGGGCGAGCGGGGTTCGCACGGCAATTATCGTATCAATGGCCTGGTTTCGGCGGGCATCGGCGGAAGCCGCCTAATGCAGACCCAAGACGGAGGCTGGTTCGCGCTCACGCTGATCCGCGCCGAGGATCGAGAACTGCTGCCGGCGCTTTTCCAGGACGGCGACCTCGCCATCCATGACAATGACGCCATCGCCAGAGCAGCACGAAGGCACGCTTGCGACGATCTCGTCGAGCGGGGACGGCTGCTGGGCCTCCCGGTGGCGTCCGCCGATGAAACCCCCGCATCACCGCCGGTCG
>Ga0233380_1000355_pt1 | contig 24824 bp, 22 predicted proteins | sample ElkDunMinimDraft_9_FD_191541 | JGI IMG/M metagenome (GOLD analysis project Ga0233380, IMG submission 191541) | Fecal eukaryotic communites from dung pellets of Tule Elk in California, USA - Elk Dung F36 | ecosystem: Host-associated > Mammals > Digestive system > Large intestine > Fecal | place... | reverse complement strand
GGCCGGCTGGCTGTCGCCACCGATGCTCAAAACCGTGGGCTACCTGATATCGACGGTCAGCGTCATCCTGCTGGCAATCGTCGCCTGGCCGAGGGCGAAGGAAAGTCCGATCCTGCTGGCATGCCTGATCGGCGGGGCCCTGGCCTCGATGGTCGGGATGCTCTGCCGCTGGCTGTCGTACGAGATCGAAGAGCGGGCAAAGAATTCCGAGTAGGCCCATTTTTGCCAAGCTCGCAATGGGCTCAAACGAGGGGATCTCGTGCGATCGCACGGCGATGCCAGTCGGAGCCACTTCGGCGAAGAGCCGCGACCGGACACCCGGCCTTCGCTAGCGAACGCCGACGCGATTCGAGCGGAAACGGAATGCGTCAGGTCCGTCGAACCTGCGCTACCAGCGAAAGGGCATTGCGGGTTGCGGCTGAAGCTGCTGTGTTGTCGAACATGCACCAGGCCGCCTGTCCCGCGTGCTGCGCGGACTGGAGCTGCCGCGCATAGCAGCCGAGCGCAGTATCGGTGTAGGACGAGCGGTACATCGCCGGCGTGCCATGTAGGCGCCAGTAGGCCAAGCCCGGCCATCCTCCGGGTAAGGCAGCCGCTGTGCCCAGCGCCGGATCGGCTGCCACCCGGGCCACGCGTAGGCGATCTAGCAGGTTGTCGGCTGCAGTCTCGAACCATGTTGGGTGCCGCGGTTCACAGGCGATCTCGCCCTTGATGACGGCGCGCAAGCCAGTAAAAAACCGGTCGGCAAGCGAAGCATCGAAGCTAAGCTTCGGTGGCAGCTGCACCAGCAGGACCGCCAATTTAGCGCCAAGCCCCGCGACCTCCTGCGCGAACTGCGAAACGAGGTCCTCGACCTCCTGCAGCTTCGCCTGATGGGTGATCGTCTTGGGAATCTTCACGGCGAAGCGAAATTCCGCCGGCACGCTCGCGGCCCACTTCGCCCAGGTTGCGGATCGGTGCGATCGGTGAAACGAAGAATTGATCTCGACCCCGCTGAACACCCGCGCGTAGCGTTCCAGGGCCGTTCCCTCGGCCGGAAACGCCGCCGCATCAGCGCGCGGTATGCTCCACCCTGCAGTGCCAATCGTCACATCCATTGCCGACCAACGCTGCGCCGACCGGGAGGATGCATGGCATTGCAAATACGATTGCGCGGGTGGCGGCAATTCCGGTTGATGGCCGGAGCGCAAGGTTGGGTTGGGCTGAGCGCGGTTCACAAGTGCTCAAGCCAACATAAGGAGCCACAGGCTTGGAAGTTTAGGAGTCCGACCGGGTCCCGCGAGGAACCATAATTGCCGCGTATGGTTTTTTGGCAATGGACGAAATCGCTGTCATCGGCGCCAGGGCACGCACTCGAAATTCGGCTTTGAAGCCGCTGGCGTTCTTGGTCGGCCAATGGCGGACGACGGGGTCGCATCCGTTGATGGCCTGCAAGACCTTGAGCGGGCGAACCGCGTTTGCCTGGCAGGAGGGCGGTGCGTTCTTGATGATGCGCTCGCAGGTCGACGATCCCGCGTTCCCCGACGGCATGGCAATATTCGGCAGCGACGATGTTGCGGGCACCATCAGCATGATCTATTTCGACGAGCGCGGCACTTCCCGCATCTATGCGGCGACCGTCGGTGAGCGGGCGGTACCCGGAGCCGCGACGATGCGAAATTCTCCCAAACGAACACCATCACGGCCAAGGACGGCGACCGGCTGGTCAGCCAGGGCCGAATGGCGATCGGCGGAGGCGAATCGGGCGACGATTTGTCACAGGTCTTCGATCGCGGTGCGGCCCAGCGACCCGGCGCATGAGCCATCCAGGGGGAGCCGGCCGATCATCCTGGTCCTGCGCCGACTGGACGGATCTGGGATTATCGACGAGTACCCCAGTCTCGCCGCCTACGTCGCTCGCGGCGTAGCCCGCCCGGCCTACCAGCGGGCCTTCGACGCCCAGGCAGCGGTCTTCGCAGAAGCCTCGCTCGGTTGAGCGCGGGCTGTGGGGACCGGTCTTGCGTTGACGAACCCCGCAGATGCGGTCGGGCGATGACGTTCCGGGCGTTGACCGCGCTCACACAACGCAGCGACGAGCGTCGTTCGCTTGTAGGCCAAGCGCGGGAAGTCCCCTAGTGGATCGGCGATCACACCCTGTCGGGCTGGTAATCTCCGACTGTCTAGTCCGCGCGATGCGCCGGAAGACTCGAGCCCATTCTTCCGGATACAACGTATCCTCGGGCAAAATAATCCGTGATCCCGTCACGGCCTCTCGTACGAGACGTGGACTTGGAGGTTACAGTGTCCGACCGCCTGAAAGTTTTGCTGCAGCACGTGCTGCCAAAGCAAAGTCTGACGACCTTCGCCGGCCGCGTCGCGGCAGCGCAGCGAGGCGCGACGACCACGCGGCTGATCCGATGGTTCGTAGGCAAGTATGGCGTCGATATGAGCGAGGCCGCCGATGCCGACATCGGCAGCTACAAGACCTTCAATGACTTCTTCACCCGGCCGCTAAAGGTCGGCGCGCGCCCGTTGGCGAGTGCCGATTTCGTCTGCCCGGTGGACGGAGCAATCAGCCAGTTGGGTGCCATCGACGGCCACCACATCCTGCAGGCCAAGGGGCACCGCTTCACCACCACCGAGCTCGTCGGCGGAGATACGGCCTTGGCGGCCCAATTTCGTCACGGCAGCTTTGCAAACCTCTACTTGTCGCCCAAGGATTACCATCGCTTGCACATGCCCTGCGACGGGGAACTCACCCGGATGATCTACGTGCCGGGCACCCTGTTCTCGGTTAATCCGACAACCGCGCGCGGCGTACCGAACCTGTTCGCACGCAACGAGCGCGTTGTGTGCGTGTTTCGATCGCCCGAATATGACCCGTTCGTCATGGTCCTCGTCGGCGCAACCATCGTCGGCAGTATGGCGACCGTGTGGCACGGCGTGGTCAATTCCCGGCGCACCACCGATGTGTCCGAATGGACCTATGCCGGTCAAGACATCGTGTTGAAGCAAGGCGACGAGATGGGCCGCTTCCTACTCGGCTCGACCATCGTCATGCTGTTCGCACTGAACACGATCGTCTTCAATGCAGACTGGGCGCCCGAGCGGTCAGTCCGCCTCGGCGAAGCCATGGGCGCTCGACCGGCCCGAAGCATGCCGCGCGGTGACCCAGCATCCTGAGACGACTGCAACAACCCGGCATCCGATTATATCGTCAAGACTCAGTCCCATGCGCACCGATGCGCTGTCATTCTTCTCGCGATCGGGGGTCACCGGGATTGCCTGCGTCCGGCGGCAAACAGCGATCCCTCGGTCGGGTTCGTTGGGCGGCTGTAGGACTGGCGAGGCCTGGGCAGAGCGGAAAGCCCGCGTCGACAAGGGAGTGATGCCGCCGGTGACTGCGTGTCGAAGACGCGCCGGTGGCCCCGGTCTACTATGGCCGAGCTACCCGACGAATGCTTGACGATGCAGCCGCCCGATTCCGATCGGCGCCATCATCGCGCAATCATAGGTACAGGGTCGGCCAATCGGAGGATAGGGCGCAGTCCAAACCGGTGGACGAACCCAGGCGGTTCCGCGCGGCGCACAGCCCGCCTCAATTGTTCCCACCCGCTTGATCGCGTCCTGGGCCGCAGCTTGATGGCAAGATGACGTGAGCGCGTCGCCCGTACTGCTCTCGCCAAGCTTGTTGCAAGGGAAACGCGCGGCCAAGTCGACTCGACGGCGAAGCTCGTCTCGTCCGAACGCGGAACTCAGATCGAGTTCCGCATCGCGGCTGCCTTCAGGCCGCCCTTGGGACCTCGGATTCGGGGAGCGGCGTGGAACCCGCTAGCCCCTTCGACGCGTTGTCAAAGTGCCGTGCCTTGGAGCTGAACATGTCTGACCTCTCAACCACGCCGTCGGTGAGGATCGGTTGCTCCGGTTGGGTCTACCCCCACTGGCGCGGTCTGTTCTACCCTGACGGGCTGCCCGTGAAGCGATGGTTCGAATATTACGCAGAGGAGTTCGACACGGTCGAAATCAACAACAGCTTCTACCGCTTGCCCAAGGCGGAGACCTTCGACACCTGGCGCGAACAGGCCCCGCCGCGTTTCCGCTATGCGGTCAAGGCGAACCGCTTCCTCACGCAGGCTAAGAAGCTGAAGGACTGCGCCGAACCGCTGGATCGAATGATGCCGGCGTTTCGCCACTTGGGCGCGACGTTGGGACCGGTGCTCTTTCAGCTTCCGCCGCGTTTCAAGCTCAATCTCGAGCGGCTCGAGAGTTTCCTCGCGATCATTCCCAAGGACGTGGTCAACGTCTTCGAGTTTCGCGAGCCGAGTTGGTACGACGATGCGGTTTTCGCGCTGCTCGATCGCCATGGGGTCAGTTTCTGTGCGCATGACATGCCGGACTCAGCCAGTCCGCGACTTGCCGTCGGCCCGGTGGCATATCTTCGCTTCCACGGCGGCATCGCAAAATACTGGGGCCGTTACCGCGATGAACATTTGCTCGAATGGACCGATTGGATTGTCGACCAGACGCGCTCGGGCCGGTCCGTTTGGGCCTATTTCAACAACGATCCTGAAGCCCACGCCATTGCCGACGCCCAGACGCTACGGGCGATGGTGCGTCAAGCGTTGCCCTCGCCGCAGGTGTGAGAGACTCGCGCAGCGAGGGAAGACGCCGTTTTAGCGATTGAGACCAGAGGAGTCACCGGCAGGCGTCGTGTTGGCGCCGCCGGGCGCAGCTTCGTCCACGCCAACGGCTTCACCGGTTCCGCGTATGATACCTTGCAGTGCGATCAGTGACGCAACGACAATCAACACGCCCCCGATGATCCATATGATCCGCTTGCGCGACCGGCCGGCGGGATTTTGGTTACCGGGATGGCTTGGCATTGGCTTTCCTGATTGCTGAGATTCTCCGCGGCTAACGTCGCTCGTGACATGAGAGTTCCAGCAGGGCTTATTAAACTGCGGGCGTCGTCCCGCGGACCGTGCGGGGCATCGATCCCTAGCCGTTTTGGCCCGCAGCAAAATTGCAGCATGCCTGGTAGCCAACTGCTGAAGTTGCCCAGCGGCCGCCGAAAACTTTGTCGGTTGTGTGTGTGCCTCGCCCTCAAAGGCCTTGCGAAAAGTTTATCGCGGCGGGCGGGCACCATGGCCCGCGGCGGACGTTCAGCGTGCAAAAGTCCAGAACCCACAGTGAGAATTACACCTTCGAAAGTTTCGCCAGGTGCCAGAAACGACCGAATCTGTCGGGCGGCGGCCGATCGAGCAAAGCAACGACAAGGTGCGTGATGACCCAGATTGTTCCGGTAATTCTTTGCGGCGGAAGTGGCACGCGGTTGTGGCCCCTCAGCCGGGCCAGCAAGCCAAAACCATTCCTGCCGCTTGTCGGCAAATCGACTCTGTTCGAAGCGACAATTGCGCGCTGCGCGGCCGGTGAGGACTTCGCCCCGCCCGTTGTGGTAACTGGAGCGGCGCACCTCACTCATGTTGAACAGCAATTGGCAGACACGGCCGGCGCGGCGGTAATCGTCGAGCCCGCTGCGAGGAACACGGCAGCCGCGATTGCGCTAGCAGCGCTGCGGGTGCCCGACGAGGCGGTGATGCTAGTCTGTCCCAGCGATCACCACATTGGCGACTGCGAGGCGTTCGCCGCGGCCGCACGTTCAGCGGCAATGCTGGCTGCCGAAGGCTGGCTGGTCTCGATCGGCATCGAGGCGACGGCACCGGAAACCGGGTTCGGCTACCTGAAACGGGGCCGCGCGATCTACCCTCATGGCTTTCATGTCGACCAGTTCGTGGAGAAGCCCGATGTCGAGCGCGCGCGAGCGTTTCTCGACGCCGGGATCTATTTCTGGAACGGCGGCATTTTCGCTTTCCGCGTCAAGGAATTCCTCGACGAGCTGCAAACGCATCGGCCGGGCATCCTCGAGGCCGTGCTCAACTCGGTCTCGCAGGGCAGCGAGGATGCGCATCGATTTCATCCGGATCCCGACGCGTTCGCACAAGTGCCTAGCGAGTCCGTCGACTACGCCGTGATGGAGAAGACGGCGCGGGCCGCTATGGTGCCGGCGGACATGGGATGGTCCGATGTCGGCAATTGGCGCGCGCTCCATGAGGCGCGGCCGCGCGATTCTGCAGGCAATAGCATTAGCGGACCGGCCGAGTTGGTCGATTGCCGCAACGTTCTCGTCGATAGCGACGGCCCGCGGGTATCAGTGATCGGGCTGGAGGACGTCATCATTGTCGTTGACGGTACCGACGTGCTTGTGACCAGTGCCAAGGGCGCGCACGAAGTAGGCAAACTCGCGGGCGCGCTCAATCAATAACCGCACCTATCCGCAATTTTTGGCAACGTGACATGGCTAAAGAGGAGATGGGTTATCGGCACGCCGAAGTTGCTAAGCTCGCCTCGTTTTCGGCAGTGTAGCATCTGCTTCATTTCGGTCGGCGCAGTTCCGATCGCGGCGGCCGCTTGGAGGCGCGGCCTGATCTTACGATGAGCGACTGCCCGTCGCGTTGGCACTCAGGTAGCGGCGTATCCTGTCCTCGGTCTTGCACCGGAGTTTCCGGCCAGCTTTGAGATCGGCGACGAGCCGCGGATCGCCTGCCGACAGCCGTCCGAACCTGCTCGGCGGCATCTGCGCTTGCGCGATATAGGCTTCAATCTGATCCAGAAGTTCCATCGCCTCGCGACTCGATTTAGCTTGAGTTCCTGATATGTTCCTACTAGGAAGATTTCCTAGAGTCTAGGATTATGTCTAGGATGCCGAGATGACCCCCGCACCAATGGACCAGGCGCGCCAAACGCTCGACGAGCTTATCCTGCAGAGAAAATGCAATTATTCGGAGATCTCGCGCCTTCTTGGCCGCAACGTCTCCTACATCCAACAGTACATCCGCAAGGGCAGTCCGCGATATCTCGACGAGGGTGACCGCAGCGTCCTCGCTCGGTTTTTTGGCGTGAGCGAGGCCGTGCTTGGCGGCCCTGCACGCAGCGGCTCACCTGTCGTTCAACTGGTCCAGGTGCCGGTGATGAATGTCGAGGCTTCGGCGGGACACGGCGCGCTGGCCGAGAGCGAAGCGCAGTGCGGGCAATTCGGCTTCAGCGAAGGCTGGCTACGGCAATTGACGGCAAGCAAGCCTTCGAGCTTGTCCATCATCGGCGTGGTCGGCGATTCCATGGAACCAACGCTTTCGGATGGCGACGAAGTTCTCGTCGATCTGGGCGACGCGCAGTCGCGGCTGCGCGATGGTATCTACGTGCTGCGGATGGACGGCGCGCTCAACGTCAAACGGATCACGATCGAGCCCAAGGGGCGCAGGATTTCCGTCACCAGCGACAACAAAGCATATCCGAGTTGGTCGGGTCTCGATCGTCGGAATATCACCGTAGTCGGCCGCATGCGCTGCATCATCCGCAAAGTGCAGTAAGCCTCCGTGTCGCTACTTGCACTCGCTGCCGTGGTGGTCGCCGGGGGCCAAACCTTCACGTGTACACCGACTCATGTATGGGACGGCGACGGACCCGTCTGGTGTGCCGAGGGCCCGCACCTGCGTCTGGCCGGAATTGCCGCGCGCGAAATGGATGGCTCCTGCCGCTCCAACCAGCCCTGCCCCAGCTCTTCGGCGGCAGAGGCGCGGGATGCACTCGTCACTTTGCTGGGCGGTGCGCGAGGCCGCAACAGGACCGGACATGTCGCGGTCTCCGGAACCCGACTTTTCTGCCGATCTGAAGGCTCTGCCGGGGGGAACCGAACGGCGGCATGGTGCAGCCTCCCATCGGGGCGGGACTTGTCCTGCGCCATGGTAAAAACTGGAACGGCCCTCAAGTGGGATCGCTACTGGAGACGACATGGCTGTCCCTAGAATTGTATTGCCGAGACGGCCTCGCTGCCGGCTCTGAACCCCCAGAAACCAATAAATGAAGGTTATGCCGGTCGCGGCGCGAACAGGATAATGGCGGCGCCCGCCAGGCAGACGGCAGCCCCTGTCAAATCCCATCTATCGGGTGCCTTACCTTCGACCGCCCAAAGCCAGCATATGGCCGCCGTGATGTAGACGCCGCCGTAAGCAGCATAAGCTCGCCCCGCCTGATCCGTCTCGACCAAGGTCAGCAGATAGGCAAACACGGCTAGCGAGATCATGCCGGGAAGCAGCCATCAGACAGTCTTGCCAAGTCTCAGCCAAGCCCAGAACGCGAAAAACCCGGCTATTTCCGTCAGTGCTGCGCCGATGTATGCAATTGCCGTCATGCCGGCACTATAGGTAGCAGCCGCGCGCGGGCAAGTTGTCGGCGGGCCGGCTGCTGCTAGATGCCGATCTCGAATGGCTTCGTCAGCGAACGATCGAGCTCAGGCGGCTCGCGCGTCTGGCCCGCTTGCCTGCCCTTCGCCTGTCCGTTCGCCGCGGCCGATTTCAGAAGTTCCACGGCCTCGAGCGCTGACCGCTTCATCCCTGGGTTCCGCTCGATTGCAGCCTCGAGCTTTGCGCTGTTGTCGACGTAAAGCGTGAGCCCGTCGCGCAGCCGGGTGATGGTTACGAGAAAGGTCTGCTGGTTCGACAGGTTGCGTTCGCGGCTGTCCATGACGGCGATGCCCCGGTCCGAGGTGAGACCCTGGGCCATGTGCGCATTGAGCGCATAGGCAAGATCGAGCCGCCTGAGCATAGGGTCGTCTTCGGGTAGCCGGTGTTCTGCGCCGAGCGATGTCTTCAAGACGACGTGGCGATCTTCGATGGCCACGATCCTCGCCTGGTCGGCGTTGAGCAGTCCGCGCTTGTGATCGGTTTCGGTCCACCGCACCCGGTCGCCGGCGTGGATTTCGCGGGCCTTTACCTCGAACAGGCGCAGCGGATCCAGATCGCCTTGAGGGCGCAAGCAGCTCGGCTGAAACTCAAAGCGGCGGCCGCGGTCGTTCTCCAGTGTCACGCGCTCGCGCGAGGGGTCCGAGGCGACCACACTGTAATGTCCCGGGACAAGTCCCTGCCCGCGCTGCCGGCGGTCTACTTCTACGATCATCCCCGGCGCATAGGATCGCGCATAACGCAGTTCCTCGCGGGTCGCGCTGACCCGCGCCAGAGTTTCGACGCGAAGGGATTTCACGCCCAGTTCGCCATTTGCTTTCAGGCCGATCTGGACCGCATCGTTGACCTCACCGCGCAGGACGCGCCCGGAAGCGTAGATCGAGGTTGTGTCCCTTTCGGACGGCGACAGAGCAAGCCAGGCCGCCGCGGCCTCGATCGAAGCCCCCGCCTCGACCTCGACGACATGCGGGCCCAGGTGTCTGAGCGCCTCATCGATGTGGCCGCCTTGCGCGGCCGATTGAGCGAGCAGCAAGGTCGGGTCACGCGCACGCACGTTGCGGTTCATCACGGCTGTTTCAACGCCGGCCTGCTGCATGACATCGAAGGGTTTGCCCGCATCGACCGCGCCCAACTGGCGGCGATCGCCGATGCTGGCGAAGCGCCCGAGTTCGAGAAGATTGGCGAGGCGGACGAGCTTTTCCTTGTCGGCGTTGCCGACCATCGATGCCTCGTCGAGGAGTACGATCGAGCCGCGCATCGCCGCTTTGGCCTCGGCCAGTTTGGCAGGTTCCCCGCCGGTCAGGAGCGGTGTGTGCTGACGCAGAAAGCGAGAGACCGTCATCGACAGTATGCCGGTATCCCGCTCCAGCATCTGCACAAGGGTGTTCTGAACGGCGAGCCCGAGGACCTGCACGCCTTCCTCGCGGGCAATGTCGGCGACGGGTCGCAGCACGGTGCTCTTGCCGGCACCGGCGACGCCCTGGACGGCGACAATCCGGTTGTGCGAGCCGAGCAGAAGCCGCCCGGCGCCTTCCTGACCGTCGTTGAGGGTCATACCGTATTTGAGCTGCGAGAGCGCCTGAAGACGCTCGCCGGCAACGTCCGCCGGAACGATCGGCGGTACCGAGCCTCGTCCTTCCTCCACGCCTGCGACGATCCGCTGCTCAAGACCGATCGCGTCGCGGGTCGTCACGAGGTCGCGGTCGGCCCCTTTGCCTTTGACGAGCAATCCCTGGCGCAGGAGTTGATCGACCCGTTCCCCGATCTCGGTCATCGACGTCGGTAATGCGAAGCCAAGAGCGGCCCGGTATATGTCGGTCCGCGCGAAGGCGGCTTCGCGCTCGCCGAGATGCCGGATCGCCGAAGCAACGGCGTGGGCCGCCGCGACCTGCTCGGGTGATCGCCGGGACAGATTTGCCGGCAGCAGGGGATCGCCCTCGCGCAATCCAAGCCGCTCGGCGACCGCGTTGGCAAGCGCGCGGCCGCGTTCGATAACCCCGCGGACGGCAGAGCTGATGCCCAGAACATTGCCGATGTCATTGGCTGAGCGCGCGTTAGCCCGTGCGATCACATCCCGCGCGTCGAATCCGAGGCCGTGGGCTGTCTCGACCCATCCGCGTGTCAGTGCTTCGCGGTCCTCGATATTACCCTTGTCGGCGCGGGTCATCAGATTCGCGGCATTGCGCGCGGCCAGGCCGGTGCCCGCCATCGTCGCGAGACGACCGAGGATCTCAGCGCGGCGCGAACTGAACGCGTCGCGGACCGCGCGGGGCACGCCGACGGCTTCGAAATTGCCGTGCTTGCCGAACTCGCCGATCTCGTAACCGAGCTTCTCGACGGACAGCCGGAAGCTCGCCATTGTCATGGCATTGAGCAGGGTGTTGTGCTCCCAGAGCTTGTCGTTGCGCAGCGCTCGCCATTTACCGTCAGGCCCCTGGGTCACGTTGGCGACGACGGCATGGAAGTGCGCGTTGGGCTCCTGGTTCCGGTTCGTGTCGTGCTGAAAAAGCCCGATGACGAGGTTGCCGGTGGTGACGACGCGCTCCTTGCCTTTCACTTCCATCCGGGTCTGGGCGAGGTTCTTTTCTGCCCACGACAGGGACTCTTTCACTGCCCCAGCGTAAGCATCGAGGATCCGCTTGTCGCCGCCAACCAGTGCCAGCACGGACCAGCTCTTGGGCACTGAAAAGGTGAGATCGGTGCCGGCGCGATGTGGGCGGCTCTCGCTTCCAACGCGGCTGCCATCAGGGAGTAGTCCCTTGAGAACCGCCTCGAACTGCTTGGACTCGATCGCGCCGGCGAGGCCAAGTTTGTCAGCGCCTTTGCCCAGCCATTGGCCGGAGCGATTGGCATCGGCCCGCGTGTAGTAATTATCAGCCGCGAAGTAGTTGGCGGCGCCGCCGGCCGTGCGGACGTTGGCTACCGAGAGCACGGGCCGCTCCCGTCCGCGGTGGTTGCGCTGCCAACCATTTTTAGATTTCCAGATCGCCGAGGTCGGGACCGGGTTCGGGCGACGCATCCCCCTCCGGGACCCCGTCCTCGAGCATCAGCTTGCGCGCGTCGCTTGGAGCCTGCCGGATCTCGGACTGCTCCTGTGGACCGCGACCGAGCATAGCCTTCGACGTTGGAGCGTCGCTGCGATACGGTTCATCATCGGCCTTTTCAGATGGATCGCTCGCCGTCTTTCCGGTTCGCAGCGCGACGTCTTTCGGAAGCGCGGGTGCGCTGCGCTCCCGTTCGTCCGGAGCGCTCTTCTCGCTACTGCGCCGTCCACCCGTTCGTGCGCGCGCCGGCTCAGGCTGACTCTCCCGCTCGGAACCCATCTGCTTGCGGGCGGACCTCGCGGCGTCGCCGTGAGGCTCGACGGCGGGCCTGGGTTCGAGCGCCAGCCTGCCCTGCTTGGGGACCACCGGCTTGCCTGCGCCATCGTCGTTCGACGAGGGGTGCTCGGTTGTTTCTACCCGATCTTCGGCACGGAAATCTTCACTCCCAGTTCGGCGTTGCGGATTGAGCGGAGAGGACCGATCCTTTGCCCGCCCGATGAATGTTTCCGCACGCTTGGGTCTCGTTGTGGGCACCAGTTTGATTGGAGCGGCGGGGAAGCCATCGGGAAACTTGATATACCCAGATAGCCGCGCCAGGTTCATCAGCTGATCGGGCAACAGCAGCGGCTCGATGTGCTTTCTGGGCGTCAAGCTCACCGCATCGCGGGCGTTGTTGTAGCCGTAGGTATAGCCCTCTTCCATGTCGCGGACCTGCCGGTGGCCGATGAAGTCCGAGCACCAGGTCGCGGTCTCGCGATCGGCCGTGCCGAGGATGAGCTTGGTCCTGGCGAGCGACGACAGCGTCATCGCCATGTTCTCGCCGTAGACCTCTTTGAGCTTGGCGTAGGCGTGGATGCCAGCGACGATCGCGCCGCCAAAATTGCGCGCGGTCTGCAGGCCCTTTTCGAGCGCCGGCAGCCGGTGAAGCGCGCCGAGTTCGTCGACAAAGAACCAGAAGCGAAGATCGCGCGTGCGCGGTCTCGTCATCAGCGTGTTCATCGCCGTGTCGAGCCAGAGGGTGAGCAGCTGCGCACAGACGCTCATGTCGACATAGCGCGCCGAGATGAACACTGCGGAACCGGTGCCGTCGTCCTCCTCGATCCACGATCGCAGCGAGAAACTCGGCCCGGATGCGGGCAGCAGCTTGAGCGCTTTGGCGTTGACGTTGAACACCGCCCGGATCGATTCCGCCATCCGCGCGGCTTCGGGGGCGGTCAGCGGATCGGCGATCGTGCCGCGCATCATGGCGTGGACCTGAGTGAGGTCGGCGGTCATGAGTTTCTGGGCAAGCGCCTCGTTTGTCGCGGTGCCGTCGGCGACGAGCTTGAGACAGAATTCGACGAACAGCGCCCGGGCCGCAATGACCCAGAACTGGGCTTCGCCGCCGCCATCATGAGGAACCAGCGCATCGGCCGCTGCCCAGAATTCGCCCTCGGTCTTACACTCGTCGAACAGGCTCCAGCGAGGACACCGGGCGTCGAGCGGATTGAGGATGACGTCCCGTCCGCTGTCGTAGAAGTGTTCGATGAAGGCGCCGGTCAGGTCGAAGATTATGCAGCGTTGACCGCGAGAACGCGCCTCGGCGATCATGTCCGACATTGCGACGGTCTTGCCCATGCCGGTCGTGCCGATCAGCATGGCATGGCTCTGTTCGAGGCGCCACGGATAGGTCACCGCGGCGAGCTGCGCCGGAGCGTAAGGAAAGGCCCTGGAGAGCTCACGGCGGCCGCTCAGCCGCCACTTCCATCCGAGCGCTTCGGTGAGTTCGCGTGTCCGCTCACGCCGGTTATGGTCGCGCAGTTCGCCGACAAGTTCGGCAAGCGTGACGAGCATCGCGCCGCGCTCGTGCTTGCGCTCCTTGGAACGGCTGCCGAAGCGCGCAGCGAACCAGTAGAATAGGGCAAAGCTGGGGACCAGCAGCAGCCCTGCTCGGATCAGCGCGTCGGCTGCCAGCGAGGTCATGTGCTCCCACGCTCGCACCACGGGCGGGAAGGTTTCGATGAGCCGGATGGGGAACTGCACGGTCGCGCCGTAGGCGGTTTTCAGTGCAACCTGCTTGGCCGGATCGAACTCCATGAAGCCGTAGATGACGGCATAGATCCGCATCCAGACGAGGTAGACTTCATGGTCGGTCAGGTCAGTGGAAAGGGTCCACCATGTCATCCACGATATGACGAGGAATGCGACGATCGACGGCCCCTTTAGGCCGGCGGCGAACATGAAGCTGAAGTGTCCGAGCAGCTGGCTGCCGCGCGTGAAATTGACGAGGTTGCGTTTCATGCCGCACCTCCTTCGACCGCAGTCGGAGCAAGACCGAGCTCTTTGCATTTGCGGGCGTAGGCCTGGTGTGCCCGCTCGCGAAGGCGCGGATCGGAATGGCCCGCAAGGAGGGCATCGACGCCGACCATGACGAAGACGTTCTGGCGCGCGGTGCGCTCGTCAGGTGCTGAAAGTTTGAGCGCGGGACCGGGGTCATCGCAGGCAGCGGCCAAGAGCGACCTCGCCCAGGCGCTGACATCGAGTTCTTGGGCTTGAGCGACCGCACGAATACGCGCGCCCAGCTCATGGGATACGTAGATCTGGAGACAAACTGGCCGTGCCATACACGGACTCCTCGATTGGGAGCCCGGAACGCGCTGCGGAAGGCGCAATCTATCTAAGTCATTTTCTGGAACAGGTCAAGAACATTGCTACAGGCAGAATTCCCCCGTTCGTTGGCGACATCGCAGAGGTGGCCGATTCTCGCTCATATGCCAGTCAATCTGACGGAGAAGCTGCCATTTCTATGAAATGCCTCCAACAGCATGTTTTTCATTAGTTTTTTGCCTGCCTGCACCAGCGGTTCGCCGCGTACGGTGTGCCCCCTTGTTCCCGGCTTTCAGAGTAGGACCAGTGAGCAGGTTCGATATTACCATAGGGTTCACGAATGACCGTCCGGCAGGATAAGCGTGCGGTCCTGCACGAGCGAGATCATACCGGATCGAAGCTGGGCGTGATGCGAAATTGGGAGTATAATCGTGGCCGGTTTCCCCAGCGATGGAGAGCGACGATGGCCAGCGTGACGTTGTCCGCAACGCCGAGCGGTAACGGGTATCAGGCGACGGTCAGCTATGACGGCTGGGTGTCGATGAGCTCCGCAGAGACCTACCCGACGATTGCCGAGGCGATCTCGGCGGCGGCGATGAAGATGCTCGATATGCCCGAACGGCTCGAAGCCATGGACCGTGAGGCGCAGACGGTCTGACTGTTTTGCGACGTTGCGAAATGGGCTGCGAGCACAAGAAAAGGAGGAAGCCCTGTGCGGGCCTCCCCCTTTCGATGCGGCTCAGAATTCGTCGCTCAGCTTGCTCGGCACGGTGTCGATGACCCTGTCCTGCATGGGGGCCGGCAGTGCGCCGTAATCACCCTCGTCGACAGCGATGTAGCCCCGCTCTTCGTCGGTCAGGATGTACTGCGTGAAGTAGCTGTGAAAGGACCGGGCATGGGCCTGATCCAGCGCGGCAACGAAGGCTGCCTGCTCGGCCTGGAACCCCGTGTCAGCAATGTTCATCGAAACGTACATGTCAAATCCTCCTGATGTTCGATGCGTCGCATCAGGCTTGCGAGGATGTGGGCGACGGGCCGGGTCAGGGACCGCGCGGCACGCGCGGCCGCGAAGCGGCGATGGGGGTCACGATTTTTTCGGGCTTGCCCGGAAAAATGGTGGGGCCCCGTCGTCCTTGACGCGGCCCCAAAGCCCGCATCACCATCGGACTTCTGCGAGAGAGACCTCTCCAACCTCTCGGCGAATGCATGACGCCAGCGGAAAAACCAATTTCCTACACGTCGGCTGGATGACATTGTCCGGCTCGGAGGGGACCCACGGCCACCGAAAGGAACACTGATGGCCAGGTCCAAACCGAGTGCTCGCGATGCACTCAAAAAGCTGCGCGAACAGCGTTTCGAACTCGACGCGCAGGAGGTCCGGCTTCGCGATGAAGCCGCGACCGAACTCGGCAAACTGCTCGTCGAATGCGGCGCCGAGACGGTCGAACCGGCGCAGCTCAAGCAGGTCGTGCAGGCGTCGATGAAACTCGGGATCGACGAAGCCCTGAGGCGCCTGACGCCGAAGTAGTTGGCCAACCGCGGCGGCGTGCGGGCTCGATGCCCCGCGCCGCCGCCAACGCCGGCGAGCACAAAGAAAGGCCCCGATGGCGTGTGCCACCGGGGCCTTGTCATGGGTGGACGATCAGTCCTCATCGATGTCGGGCGCACCTTCGTAGTTGCCGGAGCGGCCACCCTTGGTGAGGAAGTCGACCTTGTCGGCGATGATCTCGCAGCCGTAGCGCTTGGCGCCGCTCTGGTCCTCCCACTGCGTGTAGTGGATGCGGCCTTCGATCGTCACGAGCTGGCCCTTGGTGCAGTATTTGGCGACGTTCTGGCCGAGCCCGTTGAAGCAGGTGACGCGGTGGAATTCGCTGTCTTTGACGGTGTAGCCGTTCTCGTCCTTGTAGGTTTTGCCATCCTTGCGGGCGGGCCGATCGGTCACCACCGAGATCGATGTGATGCCGGTACCGCCCTGGGTGGTGCGGGTTTCGTGGTCGCGAGCGATGCGGCCGACGAGGATTACGAGATTGGTCATGGGTCTTCTCCTGATCGAGCATTCCGGGTCCATCCCGGCTGCAAACCCGACGAAGAAGCGGCCACGGAGAAGCGCACCGAAGGGAAACCCGGATCTGGTTCGGGTGGTGCGGGCAGCCGGGCGCAGCCCGGCAACTCGGCCGGACCTGATCAGGGTTGCGCGTCTTGACGGGGGTGCTTCAGGACAGGTTTGCCCAGAGCCGGACTGGTCCCGGATGCCTTGATGGGAACCTGACTCTGGCCTCATTTATCCCAACATGGTCAATGCCGAGCGGCTTATTCCGCCACCCAAGAAACCGCAATTCCTCGATGCCGACCGATCGCCCCGGCCTCAGCAGACTACCGGACAGAACGCCCCGTCATCGCCAGTATGTCCCCGACACCTTCATCGAATTCGACCAGAGCGCGACCACAGGACGCAACTGATGCGTATGACGTCAGGCCTCTGACCTTGCTCCAGTGTGGAGGAGCTTGCGATTGCCTGAGCTGACTTCTGCGGCGACAATGCTCGATAGAGATTTTCTTCTCGAGGGTGCCGCGGAATGCGTACAGTGGATGACCGAAGGAGGCAGGACAGGGCCGCGCAACATATGGCCCTCGCGAGCGCATATGCGGAGGCGGCCCGCGGTGTGCTCGCTCACCAACAAGACACTTCCAACCTACCCTACTTCGCGCTCGTAGCTCATGGGTTCGAGCTTGCGTTCAAGGCGGTCCTTATCCTTCGCGGCTGGGACGAGGAACGGCTCATGCTGATCGGACACGACATCGCGCGCTGCCGCGACGCGGCTCAATCTATGAGCGATGAACCCATCGACACCGACACGGAAGCCGTCGTGGAATCGCTCTCATCTCCCCATGCTATGCAAGGCTTTCGCTACCCCCAGCCCATCGCGAATGCGCTCCCGGACCGCGAACTTGCCGTCGCGTGTCTGGAGCGACTTCTGCGGAATGTCGCGCCGGTGAACGCCTACACGAACCGGGCAGAGACGGGTTCGCATTGGGCTGTTGCCACCCCTGAGCCAGCGCCGCACATCGGCGCTGGCGAGAAGGACAATGGTCGTCATGCGGGGTGAGCTGGTTCCGCCTTGGGGCTGGTGCCTAGAGGCCCGCGACGATCGACAACAGTGATCCGGCGAACCTTTGCGTCAATGACCAGGCGTTCAAGGACGCCATTGCCCGGGAAGGCCACGACGTATCTCGGTTCGAGGGCGAGCATCCGCTCGTTGCGCTTGAACCCGGCACGAGCCCCGAGCCGCATATCCAGCGAGAACGTGACTTGCGGGATGCCCCGACGTTCGGCCCAGCTCGATGCCAGGCGATCCACGCCCTTGGTGTCGCCGCCATGGATCAGCACCATGTCGGGAACGCGGTCACGAACCTTGTCGAGTGTCGCCCAGACATTATTGGCGAAGGTCAGTGCATCGGCCTCGGTCGGGTGACGGGTGCGTCCGCCGGCGAACACGACGGGCTTGCCCTCCGGCATCGCCGCGCGGCGCTTGGACTCGGCCCGGGCACGCATGAAGTCGCGGCCCTCGACCAGAGCGGAGGTGAGCATCGCGCCGTGGTTGAAGCGAGAGCTGGACACCGGCTTCCAGGACGATCCGAACTCGTTGAGGTAGAGGCCAGCGGCGATCTCGCGCATCTCTTCAAGCGCCAGCATCGCGCTTTCGGCGCACTGGGCACGTTCGACCTGGGTTTCGAGTTCGTGGGTGTGGATCTCGGATCCGTCGGCGGTGGCGACAAGTGCTCGCACCTCGTCGGTCGCACGGTCCAGGGCGGTCGACTTGCGGTCGGCCGAGCGGTGGAAGATGTTGACCAAAGCCCAGCCAAGGTCCTCGGCGTCGGCTTCGAGCGCCGTGCCCGAGATCATGGCGAAGAGGTCCGACCAGACCGCTTCGAGCGTGTGAACGACTGCGTCGGTGGTTGGAAAATCGGTCGCGGTGACGGGGGCTGGCCCGATCGCGAAACCCGAGAGATCGAGCCCGGCGAGTTGATCGGCGAATGACGAGTGCATGGTGTCCTCCTGACGGTATGAGGCTGACGCCCGGCCTCATGGCCGCGCCAGCGAGAGCCCGTCAGGACCGGCTTGAGGGAGGGTTCGCACCCGCTAGGGGGAACCTGCTTCGGCAGGGTGGTGCGGGCAGGCCAAGACCCGAAGGGTCGGGCCAACACGGCCTGCCGAAGCGGGTTGCGAAGTCTCCCGGCCGGTCCAGGGCCTCTTTCGCATGGCACGGGCCATGACGTCGTCAGACCTTCCGAAGAGGACGAACCAGCGAAGATCTACCGATCGACCGGCCCATCAATCACCGCGCTTTTGGTAGATGGCCTCCCCGTTCGAAAACCGGCCGATGCAATCATAGTCGCCGAAGACACGGTCGAAGCGGGTGGCGATTTGCTGAAGCCATTGCTGCGCCCGCGGCGATCGAGCCGTGCGCCATTCGGCATCCCAGTAGGCCCCGTCATCCCGCTCGGCGATCCAGACCGCGACCAGCTCGCCGTAGACCGAGACGCCGAAGTCGGCGAAGGCATTGCGCATCAGGATCCGATCCTCGCGGCCGCGCCAACCGTCGTGCGCATCGAGCGACGGAAATGCCTGAGCAGCACGTTCGCGCAGGTCATCGCGAAGCCACTCGAACTCGAATTCCCAGTCGTCGTCGGCTTCGACTTCCATGACGGTGAAGGCGACGACGGCACCGCTGGGATAGCTGACAGAACGTCCCATGGCGGCCTCCTCAAGCCGCGAGCGCGGCATCGCCGCGCGTCTCGTCGTCCTGGTCGGGGACCGCCCGGCCCCCGAGTTTCAGCAGCAGCGAGCATGCCTCTTCGGCCTTCGCAGCAGCGGTCAGGATCGCGCGGTCGTCGGACTTGAGCAGCTTCAGCCAATGCTCGATGTAGCTGGCGTGGCTGTCGAGGTGTGCGACGGGCAGACCGAGTTCGGCACCGAGCATGGCACTCGACAGTTCCGCGACCAGTTCCTCCGCCGCGTAGGCGGCGGTGCCGAAGCGGTTCTTGAGATCGCGGCCAAGGCGGCTGGCATGGCCCGACCAGTGTGACAGCTCATGGCCAAGCGTCGCGTAGTAGTGATCGAAGCCGGAAAACAGATGCGACGGCGGCATCGTTACGCGGTCGATCACGGGCTCATAATAAGCCTCGTCGCCGTGGTGCCGAAGCTGAGCCGGGATCGCGGCGAAGAAGGCATCGAGCTCCTGCTCGCGTCCTTCGGGCTCGACGAGATCGAGCACCGGCGCCGGATGGAAGCGTTCGGGCAGACCTTCTACCTGATCGGCATTGAACACAGGATAGGACTTCAGCACGCGCCGGGCCTCGTCCGATTTCTCGCCGGTACCCGGCGCTTCGACCTCCTTGGTATAACTCCTGTAAAAGATCGCGATCGTCGACTTCTCGCCCTTGCGCACCTGAGCGCCCAGACGCTTGGCCTGGTTGTAGGTCATCCAGAATGGCGACTGGAATCCGCACGAATCGGACACCATCCAGAGCCAGAATACGTTCATTCCGCGATAGGGAATGCCGCAGGCCCGGAGCGGGCGCGACGTCGGGACACCGCGCCACGGCTTGATCCACGGCTTGGTGCCGCTCTCGAGCCGAGAGATGATTTCCTGGGTGATGCGGGCGGCGGGCGACAAGGCGCCGCCGGGCGCTTTGCGATAGGACATCGGTTCTTCTCCTGATCCGGCCCGCCGGCAGGATCGCCGGTCAAAGCCGCCAGTCCCGAAGCTCCCTCCGCTCTCTTTCCAAAAAAGAAGCGGCCCCTCGGCGTGAGCCGAGGAGCCGCTTCAGGAGTACGAGCGGTCTGCCTGTCAGGAGGAGGTCAGGCAGCCAGCTCGCGGGGGGTATCGTCCTCGTCGTTGGCGACGGCGACCACTGTGTCGTAAGCTTCGACACCGGCATCTACCTCGGTGGCGTCGGGGTCCTCCGCCACCTTGGGTTCATCGACCGCAAAGCGCATCACGCTCGGCACCCAGGCAAGCGCGCGATCGCGAACCTCGGGTTCGGTGATGTAGGTGCCGGCGAAAACCCGCTCGGCGCTAGCCGCCAGATCGCCCTTCTTTACCGAAGCGAAGCGGGACGAAAGCTCGGTGCCGCCAACATCGGCCAGCGCATCAAGGATCACCTGCTTGGAGACGCGGTCGAAGTAGTTCGCCGCGGTCGGCCGCCACCACTGCGCCATGTCGATGCCGATGATCGCGCCGAGATGATCGTGGAAGCCGATGTGACGCTCACCGCCGAGGTTGAGACTGGCCTCGAGCGTGCGCGCCATGACGAACCCGAGCCACGATGCACGGGCCTCATCGTCAAGAGCACGGAAGAGGTCGAACCGCGCGGACACGTCCTCGCGCGCCCGCCAGGCTTCATTGAGGCCGGACCGAAGCTCGGCCAGCAACGCGGTTGCCGGGGCATCCTTCGCCTCGAACCCGACAATCGGACCGCCGGGCGCACCACCGCGCAGGGTCGTCGCCGACCGCCCGCTCCAGTCCCTGTCGGCGAGCGCGAAGACCATGAGGTCGAGCGCCAGCCCGGGATCGGAGGCGACGTGGAGTGCCAGGACGTCGCGCCGCTGCATTGCGAGCTCATCGACGAGGCGCTTGGACAGGGCAGCGCGCCGATTCCCGCTCGAGTCCGCGGCAACGACTTCGAGCTCGTCGCCGCCATCGCCGGCCTCATCGACCTGCCGCTCGCTGTAGAAGACCGGCTGGAGCATCGGCGTGCCGTCGCGGGAGAGGACCAGGATCATTCCCGCCTCGGCCTTGACGTCGGGCGCCAGCACCGGCGGACGATTGCGGATGTCCTGGCACTCGCGCTCGATCGCCTCGATCGTCGCTTCGGCAGCGGCGACAGCTTCTTCGGCGCTGTCTTCGTCTTCGAGGATCGCAGCGTGCTCGTCGTAGGACGTGTCGAGCACATCGAGCCGCGCGAGTTCGGCCTCGGTCAGCGGCGCCGGCTCCGCAGGGAGACGGACCAGCCCTTCGATCAGGCCGTGGCTGGCATAGGTATCGAGCGTCGGCTTGACCCAGGCCAAGCCTTGCTCGGCAGCGATCACCTTCGCCTGCTCCTCCATCTTAGCGGCGGCGAGAGTTTCGAGCAGCGCGACATCGGCCCAGGATTCGCTGTCGTCGTCGTCGAACAGCTCTCGCTCGATGCGGCCACCGGCGGCGAGGTATGCGTCGCGTCCGACGAGCCGCGCCCGGGCGTCGCTGCCCTTGACCGTTCCGGTCAGGACCATGCGGCGAATGCTGTCGGCCGTCGGCGCGTAGTAGGCCGCAGAGATTTGCTCGTAGACGCGCGCCTGGATCTCGTGATCCGATGTGGCGCCGAATGCCTTGGCCAAATCGAGCGTGATCTCACCCGAGGCCAGCGCTTCGAAGACGACCGGGGCGAGCGTTGCAAGCCGAAGGCGGCCTTCCACGAAGCGGACAGTAAGTCCAAAACGGCGCGCGACATCCTCGGCCGACGCCCCGTCGGCGATCAGCGACGCGAATGCCTGGGCTTCGTCAGCCGGGTTCATCGCCAGGCGGTGGAAGTTTTCGGCGAGGCTGGCGCCGGCAGACGCGTCAGCGCCGAGGACGAGGCAGGTCACTTCGTGGTCCTTCTCGAGCGACTTGTCTTCGACGAGAGCGAGCAGCGCGCGGCGTCGGCGCTCGCCGGCCTCGACCTCGAACTTGCCGCGGGCTGCTGGCCGGACGACGAGGTTCTGCAGGACACCGTACTCGGCGACGCTGGCCTTGAGCTCGGCATCGGCGGCCGGATCGGCTTGGCGGCGCACATTGCGGGGAGACTGGACGAGCTTGTTCAGCGGGATCGACTGGATCATGGGACTTACTCCTGAGTTCGAGCCCCAGGCACCGACCATCGGCACCGTTGGCTCAATCAGGCGAAAGCCCCCTCCCCTCTGGCCGAGAATCGGGGGCTCGCGTCTCGTGCGGACTTCAGTTGCGGAGGCGGGAGAGGATGCTCGCCGCTCCATCGAGCGGCAGGAACAGCCGCGTCTGGTATCGGATGATCTCGGTGAAACAGCCTTGCGCCTTGTACCAGTCGAGCCTCGCAGCGCTCCAACCGGCCAGTTCAAGCCGCTGGGTGCCACCGACCAAGCTCCGCTTCAGCGTGAGGCTCTCTCTGCCTCCGACCTCCATCGGCCTGCCGCCAGTGAGGACGGCCTGCGCGATCTCGTCCGATGACAGGCTGTTCTGGCGTTCGAGACCGAGCGCACGGCACAGCTCCGGGACGCCGTGGACCGGAACCTCCCGGCCGAGCAGCGAGCCGCCGTCCTTCGCCGAGATCCTGCTGACGCGGACCCAGTCCGACGGCAGCTTGTCCCAGACCGGCAGGAGCAGGCCGGTCGCCAGGTGCAGGCGCTCGCGCTTTAGGCTCGATGCCGCCTCCTCGACTTCCTGGTTCCAGGCGGCACGAAACTCCTGCCAATCGAGCGACTGCCAGTGGCTGTCCTCCAGCAGATCGGCGGTGATGTGGCCGGTCTTGAGCGGGCGGACGAGTTCGAACCGCGCAATCCGGGTGCCGTCGTCATCAAGAATGCTGCGCGCAGGCACAAGCAGGCCGATCCCCCCGGAGCGATCATTTCGGACGGGGCGGAAGTGGCGCAATTCGTCACCGTACCGCTCCTCGAGCCGGACGAGGCTGAGCGGCCTCAGCGCGCGGGCAATCTCAAGCTCGAGAAGATGCGTCGTCGCGCCGGACTGTGGATCGGTACGCAGCAGCGTGTCCGACAGCACCTCGAAGGTCTCGACCGCGATCGTCTCCAGGCCCAGATCGAGCGTGCCCGCCTTCCGGGCCGCATCGACGCGGGCTTCGACCAGGCCGAGATATTCGTCGAAGATGCCGTTCTGCAGCGCGATGGGCAAAGCCAGGATGCGGTTGAGCCAGCGCTGGATGGAAGGAAGCTCGTCGACCATCGATCCGTCCTCGGCCTCGATTTTGAGACCGGTGAGAACCTGGAAGCGGGACATCGTGACCGCATCGAGCTTGCCGAGATACAAGAGCCCGAACCAGCGCTGAAGTGCCTCCTTGGCATAGGTGCTTTCGAGATTGTCGGCCGGATCGAACAGGTTCTGACCCCCGGTCTGGCGCTGACCACGCGTGAGGGCGCCCAGGCTGTCTAGGCGGCGCGCGATCGTCGAGATGAACCGGCGTTCGCCGCGCACGTCTGTGGTCACAGGCCGGAACAGCGGGGCCGATGCCTGGTTGGTGCGGTTGGTCCGGCCAAGACCCTGGATGGCGGCATCCGCGCGCCACCCCGGCTCCAGTAGGAAATGGACGCGCCGCGCCTGGTTTTTGGCGGCGAGGTCGGCGTGATAGCTGCGACCGGTGCCGCCGGCATCGGAGAACACCAGGATGCGCTTGGCCCCGTCCATGAACGCCTGGGTCTCGGCAACATTGGCGCGTGGGCTGCGAGACTGGAGCTTCTGGCGTCCATCGCTGCCGATAATCAGGCGCCGGGTTCGGCCGGTCACTTCAGCTACGCGGTCGACGCCGAAGCGCTCGATGATCGCGTCGAGCGCCGTGGCGATCGGCGGGAGTGCGCAGAGCTGCTCGATCATCCGGTCGCGCGCGGCGAGGGCCGAGCGGCACAGGACAGGCGCACCGGACGCATCGACCATGGGCTCCGATCGCGCGTTGCCATTCTCGTCGGTGAAGATCGCCATGAGCCGAACCGGGAAGCTCTTCGACAGATAGTTGATGACGTATTCGCGGGGCTGAGGTCGATTTCGAGAGCTTCGCGCTCCTCGGCGGATAGGTCCGCGAGGCGGCGGTCGAGCATTGCTTCGGCAGTCGAGACGAGTTGGATGACGACGGCGTTGTCCTGCGCGAGCGCATCGTCAATCGCGGGCAGCAAGCTCGGCAGCTTCATCGACAGGAGGAGCTGCGCAAAGAACCGCTGCTTGGTGCCTTCGAAGATCGAGAGCGCTGCGGATTTTGCGCCGGAGTTCAGGGTGCCGCCGCTTTCCGCATCGACGATCCGGGTGGCTTCGAGCGCATCACGAAGGTTGGCGTGGATGATCGACCAGGCATCTGCATAGGCGTCGTAGACCGCGATCTGCTCGGGCGTAAGGCGATGCTCGAGGATGTCGTATTCGACGCCGGCGAATGAGAGCGCTCGGGCGGTATAGAGCCCCAGCGATTTCAGGTCGCGGGCGACGAGTTCCATTGCGGCGATGCCACCGTCGCGGATGTCGGCAACGAACGCCTCTCGGTTGGCGAAGGCCGTTTCCGGACCCCAAAGGCCGAGACGGGTGGCATAAGCGAGATTGTTGACGTCCGACGCGCCAGTCGCCGAGGCGTAAAGCACCCGGGCACGCGGCAGCAGGTTTTGCAGCCTGACCCCGGCAACCCCTTGCTCCGATCCCTTGACCTTGCCACGAGAACCCTCACCGCCGGCGGCGTTCGCCATGGCATGCGCTTCGTCGAAGACGATCACGCCATCGAAGTCGACGCCTGCCCAGGCGAGGATCTGGTCGAGCCGGGTCGCATCGACCCGTCCTGAACGGAGCGTGGGATAGGTCGCGAAGATAATGCCATCGCGCATTTCGATCGGACTTCCGAGTTTCCAGGAAGATAGCGGCTGGATGTCGATCGGCAGCCCGCCAAGCGCGTTCCAGTCGCGCCGCGCATCTTCGAGTAGGGCCTCGTTCTTCGAGATCCAGATATGCCGCCGCTCTCCCCGCACCCAGCGGTCGAGGATGACGCCCGCAACCTGCCTGCCTTTGCCGGCGCCGGTCCCATCGCCGAGGAAGTAGCCCTGCCGGTAAGTTGCCCCTTCGGCCGAGGCCTTGAGCGCGCAACCCTTGTCCTCCGGCTCGAAACGGCCCGGCAGGTCGCGAGCGTGGGCGCTCGCGACATAGATCAGCGTTTC
>Ga0233380_1000353_pt1 | contig 24867 bp, 25 predicted proteins | sample ElkDunMinimDraft_9_FD_191541 | JGI IMG/M metagenome (GOLD analysis project Ga0233380, IMG submission 191541) | Fecal eukaryotic communites from dung pellets of Tule Elk in California, USA - Elk Dung F36 | ecosystem: Host-associated > Mammals > Digestive system > Large intestine > Fecal | place... | reverse complement strand
ATGCGACCTACACTTACCTCAATGCACGCGAGAATGGCGTGGTTGAAGTGCGCCGTCCCAAGCATGTCGGCAGTTTCAACGCCACCGTGTTCAGCAAGGACGAACGTTTCTCCGGGACGCTGACCATGCGCTACAATGGCCGTCAGGAGGACGTGGCCTATATCGATCCGAGCTGGGTTCCGCTGCGGGTGAGCCTTCAGGAATATGTGCTCGTCAACTTCAATGCCGAGTACAAGGTCACGCCCAGTATCACGGTTTTCGGACGCGTCGAAAACCTGACCAACGAGGACTATGAGGAAGTCTTCAGCTTCGCGACGCCTGGCCGCGCGGCCTATGGCGGCGTCCGTGTAAACTTCTGATGCGTCTGGCGGGCTTGATCTGTTGCCTTCTGGCTACCGCGTTGTCGGCCTGTACCGGCAGCGCGGGGCAGAATCGTGGCTCGCCAGCGCACACCGACAAGCCAGTTCGGGTCATGTCGATGAACCAGTGCACCGACCAGATCGTCCTGGCCTTGCTGCCGCCGGAACGGATCGCATCGGTCACTTGGCTCTCGCGCGATCCCAAGGGTTCCCTGATGCACCGCGAGGCCATGAGTGTAGCGGTGAATCATGGCTTGTCTGAAGAGGTGGTCCGCCAGCAACCGGACCTTGTCATCGCGGGGAGCTTCACGACCCCTGCGACGCGGGGCCTGCTCAAGCGGTTGGGCTATCCGCTGATCGTCGTCGATCACGCAGACAGTTTTGAGGATATTCGGGAGGTCACGCGGCAGATCGCGCTGGCCGTTGGGGAAGTGGCCCGCGGCGAGGCTCTTATTGCGCGCATGGACCGTCAACTCGCGGATCTCGCCGCTAATCCTGGTCCGTCGCTGCGGGTCGCCGCGTGGGATGGCGCAGGCTTCAACGCGCGTGAAGGGTCCTTGTACGATCAGATTCTGGAGGCCGCGGGTGCGTTGAACGTCGCCAATCGTCCACCGGCAATTGGCTATGGCAAGCCTGATGCCGAAGTCCTTCTACTGACGGCACCAACGCTGCTGGTCAAAGGCGCAGGGGTTGGACGCAGGCCAGGCCTTCGCGACAATGTCGAACGTCACCCGGTGGTCGGCCGTTTCTGGGATGGTCCGCGCACCCTCACGATCCGCCAGGCATATTATATTTGCGGCACCCCCTATGTTGCCGAAGCGGCTGCCGCGCTGCGCGCAGAGCTGCGCGATGCCGCCACGCAGGTTCGCACGCCACTACTTTTTGCACCGACGAGGGCCATGTGAACCGCTGGCTCGTTCCCCTGCTGGGCGTACTCGTTGTAGTCACGGCGTGTGTCTCGTTGCTAGCTGGCACCGTCTGGCTTCAACCGGCACAGGTGCTGACATCACTGCTGGCCGATCGGCTTGACCTCTCCAGCCTCATCGTCAGCGAAATCCGAATGCCGCGCGTGATCCTGTCGGTCGCGATCGGCGCAACGCTTGGCCTGTCGGGAGCGGTCCTACAAGGTCTGCTACGCAATCCGCTCGCGGATCCAGGCTTGCTGGGCGTATCAGCCGGCGCGTCGCTGGGCGCGGTGATCGCCATCTATTATGGCATCGCGACCAGCTTCACGCTGGCGACTCCGTTGATGGGTTTGCTGGGCGCCTTGGGGACGGCCGTGGCCGCGCTGCTACTTTCGCGCAGCGGAGGAACGTTGTCGCTGATCCTTGCAGGCGCGGCGATCAACAGCATTGCGCTCGCCGGCGTCAACCTCGCGCTGAACCTCGCGCCCAATCCGTACGCGGCTTATGAAATCATGACCTGGCTCATGGGCTCGCTGGCCGATCGTAGCTGGGAACATGTTCAGTTAGCGGCACCTTTCATTCTTTCAGGTTTTGTCCTGCTCGCGCTGACTGGCCGTGCGCTGGATGCACTAGCCCTTGGAGATGCGCAGGCTGAGAGCCTGGGCGTCCCAGTCGCGCGAACACGGTTGCTCGCACTGATCGGCACTGCCTGCGGTGTTGGGGCGGCGACAGCCGTCGCTGGCACCGTTGGCTTCGTGGGCCTGCTTGCGCCGCACCTCGTACGTCCTCTGGTCGGCTATGAGCCTCGCCGCATTCTGCTGCCCGCAGCACTGGTCGGCGCCATTCTGGTAACGCTTGCGGACATTGCCACCCGCGTTCTGGTGTTCGGTGGCGCGCCGATGGGGCTGGGCGTCTTCATCAGCCTGATCGGAGCGCCCTTCTTCCTGTGGCTGGTGCTGCATGTGCGGAAGCGCACGCCATGAGCGATATCACAGTCTCGCATGTCACCGTTCGGCGCGGTCCACAAACCGTTCTGAACCAGGTCAACGCACAGTTCAAATCCCGCAAACTGACGGCCGTGATTGGTCCTAACGGTGCGGGCAAGAGCACGTTGTTGAGTGTGGCAACGGGCTTGCTGCCGCCTGCTTCCGGAGAGATCATGCTGGGCGGTGAAAAGATCACTGCAATCGGTCGTAAAGAGCTGGCGCGGCGTCGCGCCTTCCTGCCCCAGCGAGCCAGCGCAGATTGGCCGATCAGTGTAGAACGCGTCGTCGCCCTGGGCCTTACACCCAATTTGCCCGCTTTTGGCGGATTGCCGCCATTCCTGCTGCCAGAAATCGACCGCGCTTTGCGCGAATGTGACCTGCTGGCCATGCGCCATCGCCCGGTGACCGCCCTGTCCGGCGGTGAACTGGCGCGCACGATGTTTGCCCGGGCCATCGTAGGCGATCCAGAAATCCTGATTGTCGACGAACCGACCGCAGGGCTCGATCCGCGCCATGCCATCGACGTTGTCCGCCGCCTCAGAGCGCGCGCCGATGCCGGTCGCACCGTGGTGATGGCAATCCACGATCTCGATCTGGTGTTGCGCCATGCCGACGCAGTCGTGGCCCTGCGCGACGGGGAATTGTTCGCCGCCGGCACAGTCGCCGAGGTGATGACCAATGCCACGCTGTCCGCCCTCTACGACGTGCAGGTGCGCGTCATCCCTGACGGCGAGACCGCCGGCATCCGCTTTCTCGATTGACGAGGTTTCCATGCAGCCTGCTTCCTTCGACTTACTGGCCGAACTCGCGCTCGATCCCGCCAATGGCTGGAGCATCGGCAGCTTCGGCGCGATCGGCGAATTCGTTCGGGATGCGAATGAACCTGCGGCGATCAATCGCGCCGGAAATTCGCTCGAAATCTACACCGATCGCGGCGGCATGCGCATCGCGCCTAGCCAGAATCTGACCCTGATCGCCTGGGACAGCCTCTCTTCCGATGGGGAAAGCTGGGGCCATCATTTGGGTTTCTGCGTGCCGCAGCCAGAAACCCGCTCTTGCGTCATTCGTGACCTAGGCCTGGATCACGAAGCCCTGCGTCCACAAGACCGGCAGGACCGCCTCTTCGATATGGGTGTGGCCTGCGGCGCAGTGATGATGCTGATGCGCAGCGCCGACCCTGTCTTCATCGCCGTCATGGAGCGCTATGTCGGCCAAGACCTGCTGAGCGTACCCGAAATCTACAGCGAGACATTGCGCGCGCAGCCGCATCGCGTTCTGATTTCACCGGCAGGGCGTGTGGAGGTTTATCAGCCGGTTCCCCCAGCCGACGGGAAGTCCCCTGAAGGGCCGCATACCCACGTCATCAGCAATATCGTCCCAAAGCACCGTCCGCACGGCGCGAACACGCCCATCCCCGCAGGCATGCAGTCGGCGCTGAACTGCCACCCGCGTTCACCGTGGCGGACCATGCTTGGCGAACGCCATCCTTTCCGCCCGGAAATCGATTCTGGCTTTGCCCCATATCTCAGCCGCTTCGGCCTGGCCGACGATGCCGCGGTCGAAGCCTGGCTCCGCACGGCACTCGACATCGGCGCACCCCCCGAATTCTCGGATTGGCCCGCCACAAGGCGGGGGCGCACCAAGGCGCGCATTGTTCTTCGGCGCCTGGCCGCTGCCGGCGATCCCCGCGTCAAGACGTGGCGCGCCATCCATGACCGCGCGCCACAGGATTCAGACGAAATAGAAGAAGGAGAAGCAGCGTGAACAAGGTGCCCACCACGGTCATCACCGGATTCCTCGGCGCGGGCAAGACGACGCTCATCCGCCATCTGTTGCAGAACGCCAAGGGCAAACGCCTGGCGCTCGTCATCAACGAGTTTGGCGATGTCGGCGTCGACGGCGAACTCGTGCGCGGGTGCAATGACGAAGCCTGCCCCGACGATGACATTGTGGAACTGGCCAATGGCTGCATCTGCTGCACGGTGGCAGATGATTTCCTGCCGACGATGCAGAAGCTGCTCGACCGTCCGGTCCCGCCGGATCACATCATCATCGAAACCTCTGGGCTGGCGTTGCCCAAGCCGTTGGTCAAGGCGTTCCAGTGGCCGGATATCCGCACGCGCGCCACAGTCGACGGCGTGATCGCCCTCATCGATGCGGATGCTGTGGCGGCGGGGCGGTTCGCGACGGATGAGGTCGCTTTGGCAGCTGCCCGCGCAGCCGATCCGACACTCGATCACGACAGTCCGCTGGAAGAACTGTTCGAGGAACAACTTTGTTGCGCCGACATGGTCGTGCTCAATAAGACAGACCTTGTAGATGCCAGCGCGCTTGCCGATGTCGAAGCGCAGGTCGCCGCCGAAATCCGTCCCGGGGTGAAGGTCGTGAAGGCCGCTTACGGCGCGGTCGACATTGCCGCACTGCTCGGGATTACAGCGGGCGCGGAAGACGATCTCGACAGCCGAAAGTCGCATATCGACGACGGTGAGGAGCACGATCACGACGATTTTGACAGCTTCGTGTTTGAGGCTAGCGAAGTAGGCGACCTCGATGCCCTTCTGGCCACAGTCGCCGCAATGATCGCGCAGCATGACATCCTTCGCGTGAAAGGCATGGTCGCTCTTGCCGATAAGTCGGCGCGTCTGGTCATTCAGGCCGTCGGGCCGCGTATCCAGCATCATTTCGACCGGGCCTGGCGGGCCGGTGAACCGCGCCGGACCCAGCTTGTCGTGATCGGCGAGAGCGGCCTCGATCGCGCGGCCATCGAGCAAGGGTTGGCTGAGGTGACAGGCTGACATGCATCTATTGTCGGCTACCCCGGGGACCATTTCCAACGGCGACGAGGCGATTGATCTCGATCAGTCGCCCGGCGACATCGTCGTTCTGACGGTGGCCGACAGCGAGCTTGCCTGTTTCGCGCGCGCCGCTGGCGAAATCGGACCGGACGGCCCTCGCGTCAGGCTCGCCAACCTTTTGCAACTGCGTCATCCGTATTCGGTGGACCTCTATGTCGAGAAGGTCCTGTCGCACGCCAGATTCATCTGCGTGGTCCTGCTCGGTGGCAAGAGCTACTGGCCCTATGGCATCGACGAGATCGCGCAGCTGGCGCGGCAAAAGGGCATTGCCTTTGCCGCGATTGCCGACGGGCGGGAGGATGATCCTGCGCTCGCTGCGGCTTCGACCTTGCCGGCTGAGACCTGCGAACGCCTGCGCGACTATCTGCGGCAAGGTGGGGTCGCCAATGCACGAAGCTTTCTGCGCACTGCCGCACGTTTGATCGATAGCGACGCAGGAAAACCCGACGATCCCGTCCCGGTTGCCGATGCCGGGCTGTACCTGCCCGGCACAGATCGACCGACACTGGCCGATCTGCGCCAGACCTGGCAGCCAGAACGGCCAACCGCCGTTTTTGTTTTCTATCGCGCGCTAATGGTCGCGGGAACGCTTGAGGCGGTCGACGCGATGATCGCGGGACTGACAGCGCAAGGCCTCAACGTCGCGGCCGTGCATGTCCGGGCATTACGCGAACCCTTCGCCCGTGACTGGCTGCAGGGCACGCTCAGCGAACTCGCCCCGGACGTGATCATCAACGCGACATCGTTCGCGGCATCGTCCACGGGCGACCAACGCATTCCCTCGGTGCTCGAAACGGCAGACTGCCCGATCCTGCAGGCGATCCTGGCTGGTGTTGGCGAAGCTGCTTGGCGCGACAGCCCTCGCGGCCTTGGCCCCCGCGACATGGCGATGAATGTGGCGCTGCCCGAAATCGATGGGCGCCTGTTTAGCCGCGCGATCGCATTCAAGGCCGCCGAGCATTTCGATCCCGTCACCGAATGCGGGATCGTCGTGCCGCGAGCAGTGCCCGACCGGGTCACATTCGTGGCCCGGCTCGCCGCCAATTGGGCTCGGCTGCGACTCACCGCCCCCGACCAGCGCAGGGTTGCCCTCGTCCTGGCCAACTATCCAAACCGCGACGGCCGTATTGGCAATGGCGTTGGACTGGACACGCCAGCGAGTGCGGCCGCCATCCTGCAGGCCCTGCAGGGAGCCGGATATGACACGGGCGACGCCCCAGATGACGGCCGCGCTCTGATGCGCCTGTTGACCGCTGGCGTGACGAACGATCTGGGTTCACTCGCGCGCGCCGGCACTATTGCCCTGTCGCTCGATGCCTACCGGGAAGCCTTCGCGAGCGTTCCGCGGGCTGCACGCGAAACCATGGTCACACGCTGGGGCGAACCGGAAAGCGATCCGTTCGTCAGGGATGGCGCCTTCCGTTTGCCGGTCCACTGCTTCGGCAAGCTTGCCGTCGCGGTGCAGCCTGCGCGTGGATACAATATCGACCCTAAGGAAAGCTATCACGATCCGGCCCTGCCGCCGCCGCACGCATACCTGGCGTTCCATGTCTGGCTCGAACGGGAATTCGAAGCGCAAGCGGTTGTCCATGTCGGCAAGCACGGCAATCTGGAATGGCTGCCGGGCAAGGCAGTCTCGCTTTCATCGGAGTGCTTCCCCGAAATTTGTGCCGGCCCCATTCCGCAACTCTATCCCTTCATCGTTAACGATCCCGGAGAAGGCACACAGGCCAAGCGCCGCATAGGTGCGGCCATCATCGATCATCTCACCCCGCCGCTGACGCGGGCGGAAAGCTATGGCCCGCTCAAGCATCTCGAAGCGCTCGTTGATGAATATTATCTCGCCGCCGGCATGGACCCGCGCCGGCTGGACAAGCTGCGCCGTGACATTCTTGATCTGGCGCGTGGACAGGGGCTTGATCAAGATGCCGGCGCCGTAGGCGATGACGACGACGCATTGGCGGCGATTGATAATTATTTGTGCGAGTTGAAGGAGATGCAGATCCGGGATGGATTGCACATCTTCACCCAGTCACCGCAGGGCCGATTGCGCCGAGATTTGCTTGTGGCATTGGCACGCACCCCAAGGGGCTATGACCTGCCTGGCCAGGCTTCGCTGCTGCAAACGCTTGCCGACGATCTCAATTTGGATTTCAACCCGCTTGACTGCCGCATGGGAGACCCCTGGGAAGGGCCCAGGCCAGCCATTCTCAAGACGGTGTCGCAGGACCCATGGCGCAATTACGGTGATACCGTCGAACGCCTTGAACTGCTGGCTTCTGCGCTCGTCGAGGCTGGGACCATGACTGGCCCGGGCGATGCCAGTTCAGCCGTCCTGCAATCGGTACACCATGATCTGGCCGCACGCGTCGACGCCTGCGGTCCCGCGGAGGCCGAGGCGCTGCTCGCTGGGCTCGACGGGCGCTTTGTGCTCCCCGGGCCGTCGGGGGCCCCTACTCGGGGTCGGCCCGATGTCCTGCCGACAGGACGCAACTTCTACTCGGTCGACACGCGTTCCGTCCCCACCGCCGTTGCCTGGGATCTCGGCTACCGGTCCGCACAGTTGCTCGTGGAGGACTATCTGCAGCGGGAGGGGGAATATCCCAAGGCCATGGCCCTGTCCGCCTGGGGGACTGCCAACATGCGCACTGGCGGTGACGACATCGCCCAGGCCCTTGCCCTGATGGGCGTGCGCCCCCGATGGGACTGGACCTCGGGACGCGTTATCGGCTTCGAGATGATGACCCTTGCCGAACTGGGACGGCCACGCGTCGACGTAACGTTTCGGGTCTCCGGCTTCTTCCGCGACGCCTTCCCTGAGCAGATCGACTTGATTGATTCCGCCGCCCGCGCGGTCATGGCGCGCGACGAGCCGGATGAGGATAATCCAGCGGCCGCACGTCACCGCGCGGAGGTGGCCATGTTGGTAGCCGGGGGGGCATCTGAAAGCGAAAGCGCTCGCCGTGCCGGCACGCGCGTGTTCGGCTCCAAGCCCGGGGCTTATGGCGCTGGCCTACAGGCCATGATCGATGAACGGATTTGGGACAGCCGGGCAGATCTGGCTGAAATCTATCTTGATTGGGGCAGTTATGCCTATGGCTCCGGCGTTGAAGGTGATGCCGAACGCGGGCTGTTCTCGACACGGCTGACCCAAGTCGACGCCGTGGTGCAGAACCAGGATAACCGCGAGCATGACCTCCTCGACAGTGACGACTATTATCAGTTCGAGGGTGGCATCGCGGCCGCTGTCGAACACCTCAAGGGGCGCCGGCCGCTCAGCTATCACAATGATCACAGCCGTCCCGAACGGCCGATGGTGCGCACGCTTGAGGACGAGATCGGCCGCGTGGTGCGCGCGCGGGTAACCAACCCCAAGTGGATCGCTGGCGTTATGCGCCACGGTTACAAGGGCGCTTTCGAGATCGCCGCCAGCGTCGATTATCTTTTTGCCTTTGCCGCCACGACTGGCGCCGTGCGCGATCATCACTTTGATGCGGTCTACGCGGCCTTCATCGAAGACGAGGCGGTCCGCACATTCATGGCCGATGCGAACCCTGCGGCCCTGCGCGAAACCGCAGCCCGCCTTGCCGAAGCGCTCGACCGCAATCTCTGGAAACCCCAATCCAACAGCGCGGGCGCCCAGCTCGCCGAACTTGCAGGAGCATGATCTTGGTCGAACGTACCGAACAGCAACACACTGAAAAGATGAAGAAGAAGCAGGCCGCGCACGACAAGATCGTTGCTGGCAGGACCATTGAGAAGGGGCTGCTGATCGTCCACACCGGTAAGGGTAAGGGCAAGACAACGGCGGCGCTCGGCATGGTGGTTCGCGCCCTTGGTCACGGGAAGAAGGTTGGCGTTGTCCAGTTCGTGAAGGGCGCCATGGAGACCGGAGAGGCTGCGGTCTTCGCCCGCTTTGCCGAGCAGATCGAATTCCTGCCGATGGGCGATGGCTTCACCTGGGACACCCAGAACCGTGCCGCCGACATCGCCTCTGCCCGCAAGGCATGGGACGAATTGAAGCGGATGATCGCCGACCCGTCCTATGACATGATCCTCGCGGACGAACTCAACATCGTACTGCGCTACGATTACCTGCCGCTCGAAGAAGTGCTCGAAGTGCTGCGCAGCAAGCAGGCCATGACGCATCTGATTGTCACGGGCCGTAACGCGCCTGAAGCGCTGATCGCCGAAGCAGATCTCGTCACTGAAATGACGCTGGTGAAGCATCCATTCCGCGAGCAAGGCGTCAAGGCTCAGCTGGGTGTGGAGTTTTGACCACCGCTGGCGAGCATCTGGAAAATCTGTTCCGTTGGCGCAGGGATGTGCGGCACTTCGATACACGCGCGATCCCCGCTGAGGATATGGACCGGCTGTTCGCCATGGCGCATTTGGCGCCGTCGGTCGGTAATGCCCAGCCTTGGCGGTTCGTGCGGATCATCACGCCAGCCTTGCGCACCGCGCTGGCAGATCATGTCGACGGTGCAGCCCGTACCGCAGGCACGACCTATTCCGGTAATCGCCAAGCGCTTTACAACACCTTGAAACTTCATGGCTTGCGCGAAGCACCGGAAGTCGTCGCGGTTTTTTCGGAAGAAGCGCCTTCGGCCGGGCACGGCTTGGGCATTGCGACGATGCCGGAGGCCTTGCGCTATTCAACCGTTCTGGCCGTACACAATCTATGGCTGACGGCACAAAGCCTTGGCCTTGGCGTCGGCTGGGTTTCAATTCTCGATCCGGTGCAGATCCGTGAATATCTGGCTGTGCCTGCCCTTTGGCACTTCATCGGTTTGCTGTGCATCGGCTACCCTGAGCAGCCAACCACCATACCCGAGTTGGAACGGCTAGGCTGGCAGGCACGCGGCGATTGGTCCGAGCATGTCAGCGCGCTGTAGTCCCAGAAGGCTGCATAGCCGCCTGTTCCGCGAGGCTGCGCGCCGCCTTCACATAAGACGGACCGCCACACACCGTCCACGCCTGCGGCAGACGTATGCGCGGAATGTCGCGCAGGAGGGGATGGTGCAACATCTCGGTCCCTTGATCGGTGATCCGGTCTGTTGCCGCTTCGACGATCATAAAATCAGGCTGCGCCACCATCAGTTGCTCAACAGTCATCGTCGAAAGCACCGGCCGGCCCAGCTTGCCGGCAAGATTGGTGAGCCCGACACGCTTCATCAGGTCGTCGATCAGCGTACCGGTTCCCGTCAGAAACCCTCGGCGCTGATAATAGGCTGCCACTTTGCCTTGACCAGTTCGTGGCAGTCCGGCGAGTTCCCGGTTCATCTTGGCAATCAAAGCTTCTCCACGGGCAGGATGGCCCACAGCGGCGGCGATCTTGCGGATTTCAGCCACGATATCGGCATAGTTTTCCGCTCGCTTGAGGTTAAGCGTGGGATAGTCTTCTCGTGCGATTGCTGCCTTCATCGGGCCGCGCCAGACTGGCATGCCGACGACGAGATCGGGTTGAATGGCGAGGATCTCCTCGGCATCCCTGGACAGGATGGGAATGCGCCCGACCCGTGCGGCCACGGCGGATATCTCGGGGTTGGCGGCGTTGCTGGTCAGGCCGGCGATCTGCCCCGGGTCGGCCAGTTCAATCAGGAACTGATCCGCGCACAGGTTAAGCGAAACGATGCGCTGTGGTCGTGGCGCCGGCGCTGCTTGGGCGGGAGCTGGCCCAGCCACGACGAAGCACAGCGGCGCAACGGCAAATACGAACGCGCGAAGCGACAGAATTCCAAGAGATCGCATGATGCGGTCCCTCTTACCCACACGACCCCGGGACACAAGCGTGACGGGAAAACCGATCCAATGCGAGGTAATCGTGCCCGATACCCATCCCCCTGATTTTTGTTTTACCGCTCCCCCAGTACACAGGGCACGCCACCCCGTTCTCATTCCCGGCCTGATTATTCTCCTGGCCCTGACGATGATCGCGTCGGTTGGGCTTGGCACGGCCGATATCGCGCCTGACCGGCTGCTGGCGGTGTTCATTGGAAAGGGAGATCGGATCGCAAGCGCGATCCTGCTTGACCTGCGCCTACCTCGCACGATCGTAGGTGTAGCCGTTGGCGGCATGCTTGGGCTGGCCGGGGCCGTTCTGCAAGGCTATCTGCGCAATCCGCTGTCCGAACCGTCGGTGCTCGGCACTTCCAACGCGGCGGCGCTGGGTGCGGTAGCGGCAATCTATTACGGCTTTGCGGAATGGCACATTCTGATCCTGCCGGGGCTCGCGATCCTGGCTGGGCTTTTCTCCCTGATCATCCTGTTTACGCTTGCCGGACGCTCGGAAAACCCGCTGACCCTGATCCTTGCCGGCATAGCCGTCGGCACGCTTGCAGGCGCCGGGATTAGTCTTTCGCTGAACTTGTCTCCCAATCCCTTCGCGGCAATGGAGATCATGACGTGGCTACTCGGTTCGGTTGAGAATCGATCCATGGATCATGTCTGGATCGCACTGCCCTGCATTGTGATTGGCGTGGTCCTGTTGCTTGTTGGTGCCCCTGCGCTCGACGCCCTGACCCTGGGAGAGGATGGCGCCAGCGCGCTTGGCGTCGATCTGGGACGGCTGCGCATCCGTCTGATGTTGGGCGTGGCGATCGGTGTTGGCGGTGCGGTCGCAGTCGCGGGGGCAATCGGGTTCGTTGGTCTGATCGTACCTCATCTCATCCGCCCGCTTACCGACCGCAGCCCTTCGGCAATTCTCCTGCCGTCGATGATCGGAGGTGCAGTGTTGCTCACGCTGGCGGATGTCGCTGTCCGTGTGATCCCGACAAACAGCGAACTCAAGCTGGGAGTTGTCACGGCATTTCTTGGTGTGCCCGTCTTCCTTGTCCACCTCCTGCGGGAGCGCCGTTTATGGTAAGCTTCACTCTTTCGGATCTGACCGTTCGGCTTGCGGGCCGGGACGTGATCAGGGGGATCAGCGGCACGCTCTCGCCCGGCGCGCTGATCGGCATTATCGGTCCGAACGGGGCAGGGAAGTCCACGCTGATCCGTGCCCTCCTGGGCTTGCTCGCGCCGAGCAGCGGCAGCGTAGCGCTGGATCTGGCCCCGATTTCGGCCCTGCCGCGCAAGATGATCGCCCGTTCGGTTGCCTATCTGCCGCAGGGGCAGACGCTGCATTGGCCATTAACGGTCGAACGCCTTGTTGCACTTGGCCGCCTCCCGCATTTGGCGCCCATGTCTCGGGTAGGGCTCGAAGATCTGGCCATCATCGAGGCGGCGATGGCGCGCACCAATGTCGAGCATTTGCGAAGCAGACCAGCGACGGAACTCTCAGGCGGTGAGCGCGCGCGGGTGCTCCTGGCCCGGGCGCTGGCGGTGGGGGCGCCTGGCCTGATCGCGGATGAGCCGCTCGCCTCGCTCGATCCTGGTCACCAGATCGACGTTATGGAACTGCTCGCCTGCGAAGCCGCAGCCGGCTCACTGGTGATCACAGTGCTGCACGACCTTACCATGGCGGCGCGCTATTGTGATCGCCTGCTCCTCCTTGATCGCGGTACATTGGTGGCCGACGGCCCGCCGCTCACCGTGCTGACACCTGATCGGTTGCGATCGGTCTATGGAATCATGGCGGAGGTCGGGATGTCCGCAGGTCTACCGATGGTGGTGCCGCTATCGCGAGAAACGCGATAGTTGCCTGGTTGCTCTACCAAGTGATTGACGCACTGCAGCATGTGGCATAGGTGACCAACTGCGACAGGTTCCCCGGAGACGGGGATGAAAATGGGAACGGGGTTCAAGACCCCGGCTGCCCCTGCAACTGTGAGCGGTGAGCTATCGCATCATATGCCATTGGGATCGGTAAGATCCTGAGAAGGCGATGTGAACCAGCATTGACCCGCGAGCCAGGAGACCTGCCCGTCGCCGTCGTCTTTCGTGCGGACAGGGTGTGCCGGGCGGACGGGGGTGAACCCGAATGACGACAGAGCTGACCGCGCGTGCGCGCGGGCCGGTGCTGTGCGTCAACAACGCCTGTGCCGCGCCCCCGTGCGCGAGCGGCGTTGTTGACTGGGTTTGTCATTGTGAAGTCACTCGCTTTAGTTTCTGCTTCAAGTCTCGCCTTCTTTGCTTCCCCCGCTCTCGCCGAAGAAGCCGATGATCGATCGGCTGGGGAGGAAGTCGTCGTCACGGCGATGCGTGTTCCCACAACGCTCGATGCCGTGCCAGCCTCTATCACCGTACTCGACAAGGCGCAGATCGACGCCTCACAGGCCGTTGTCGTCTCCGATCTCGTCGTCCGCACGCCGGGCGTTACATTCACGCGCAACGGTGGTTTTGGTACCTCGACCGGCATCCGTATCCGCGGCGCCGATGCCGATCAGACGCTCGTCGTGATCGACGGTGTGCGGATGAACGATCCTTCGTCCGCAGGCGGGGGCTATAATTTCGCGAACCTGATGATCGGCGATACCGCGCAACTGGAAATCTTGCGCGGCGCGCAGTCCATCCTGTGGGGCAGCCAGGCGATCGGCGGTGTCGTCAGTGTTGTTACGGAAACACCTGATCGCCCGCTCCAGGCCAGTTTCGATGTGGAGGCTGGATCGCGCGAGACGATCAACGCTCGCGCAGCGGTTGGCGGCAATACGGGCCCGGTTCGCTGGCGCCTGTCTGGGTTCAACTTCACGACCGACGGCATCAGCGCGCTATCTCCGCGGCGCGGCGCGACCGAGCGTGACGGCTTTCGCAGCCATGGCGGCAATGGCCGGGTCAATATCGACCTTGGCAGCGGCGCGATGATCGACCTGCGCGGTTATTATTCGAGCAGCAGTGTCGATATCGATTCAACCACGGGAGACACGCCGGTGGTCAACGATACTGTGGAACGGTTCGGCTATGCCGGACTGATCGTGCCGCTGTTCGACGGCGCGCTCACCAACCGCGTCAGCTATTCGCGCATTCGCAGTGATCGCGATGGCCAGGATCCGCGTCGCAACCGGACGCTCAATCTGGACACGACCGGCTGGTCCGAACGGTTCGAATATCAGGGCACCGCCAGGTTCGCTAAGGGTTGGCAGGCGACCTTTGGCGCGGAGCGTGAGAATACGCGGTTCCGCAACTTTGCCACAATTCCGGCCAGCCTGGCGACGCCAATTCCTGCGCCCCTGGAGGCCGACGCTAGGTTAGACAGCTTTTACGCGCAGTTGTCCGCACAGGTCTTGCCCCCGCTCACGGTTAACGCCGGGATCCGTCACGACGATCATGATCGCTTCGGCGGCAACACTATTTTCAGCGGCGGTGCAGTGGCCTCATTATTCGACGGTGGCACGCTGCTGCGCGCGAGCTATGGCGAAGGCTTCAAGGCGCCGACCCTGTACCAACTCGGCAGCCAATATGGCAACGCCGCGCTCCGCCCTGAACAGTCAAAGGGCTGGGAGGCCGGCATCGAGCAGCGTTTGCTCGATCGCAAGCTTACTCTTTCGGCCGCCTATTATCAGCGCACCGCCGACAACCTCATCGTCTACTATGGTTGCTCCGGTGCGCCCACTGGCCTTTGCCTCGTCCCCGGATCGGCCACGGCGGGGCGGCTTGGCTATTATGACAATGTCTCCAAGACCGACACGCAAGGGTTGGAGTTTAGCGGGGCCTTCGATCTTGGCGGCTTTCACGTGTCCGCCAATTACAGTTGGATCGATGCGGAAAACCGGTCGCCCGGCGCCAGCTTCGGCAAGAAATTGCGCCGTCTTCCCGGACGAACCGCCAATCTGGAGGCAAGCTATACATTCGGATTTGGCCTGACATTTGGCGGCGCGGTTCGCTGGTCCGGCGAAGCCTTCGAGAACGAAGCCAATACCGATGTGCTAGGCGACTATACGCTGGTCGATTTGCGCGCCGCATTCAAGGTTTCCGAAACGGTAGAATTCTACGCCCGCGCCGACAATCTCTTCGACACCTATTACGAAACCGCGCGCAATTATAATTCGCTCGGTCGCAGTATCCATATCGGTCTGCGGGGGCGTTTCTGATGCGCGCCGCCATCGCCACCGGGCCGGTCGAAAAGCAGACCATGCAGTCTGATGGCCGTATCGAGGAAGTGTGGCCGCTGCCCGCTGAACGAGATTTCCTGTTCGCACTTCTGACCGAATTGTTCGACGACCATTGGGACAAGATCACCTGGGGACCGATGATCCCAGGCGCGGCCTATGAACTCAAATGCGTGGCAAAGCCGAACAAGATCACGCTGTCCGAGCTTGGCTATTTCACGGCGCATTGGGGCGAACGCGGCGGACATTTTCATCTGTGCATCGGTGCAGGCCCGAAAATGGACCCTGAACAGGCAAGGATCCGCAGCACAACGACTGTCGAACTCGTCCGCCGCCTCGATGCCGATGACCTGCCGATTTCGTGGAGCCTGCGCATGAAGAACGGCGCCGGTGATCCGCAGTTCACCATCTACCTGCCCAATCCGCACCTGGGGCCGGATGATTGGGCGAACGAGGTTCCCGAATGGGATCGCCTTGCGCTCTGGGAAGACCTGTTTCCGCGTCTGACGGGCCACCCCACCGACGGCCGGGACCGGCTGGGCAAAGGCTACAGGAAAGCGAAATGAGAGGAGAAATGATGATGACGACAGCCGCACGAACGAGCCCACAAACGGGTGCATCGACGATCTGGATCATCCTGCTGACCGCAGCGAGCACCCTGACAACATTGGCGCTCGCCTGCGCCACCCCGTTTCCCGCTCTGGCCGCATTGGCCGCCATGCACATGCGTCGCCGTGACGGACTGATTCTGATGGCGCTTGCATGGGGTGCCAGTCAGGCAACTGGCTTCTTCATTCTTCACTATGCAATCAAAGACACAACGCTGGGCTGGGCATTGGGTCTGTTGGTTGCAGCAATGGCTTCAGGCCTTGGCGCCTATGCGGCTCTGGCACATATGGAAGGCAGGTCGCTCGCCCTGCGACTTGGCACAGCCTATGTTGCCGCGTTTGTGGCTTTCAAGCTCGTCATTATTGCCTTCTCGGCCTTCTGGCTGGGCGGTGTGGAAACTGCACTCGACCTGGGGATTATTACCAAGCAATTCGTCCGCAACGCGGCAATTCTGGGTGGGCTGCTCGCGATCTATCACGGGTTGATTGCGCTCGGCGTACCCTCCGCGCGCCGCGGCATGCTTCCGGCGTGACGATGCCCGAACCGTCTGATCGCGCCGCACAGGAGCGTCAGGTCAAACGGCTCGAGGCGGAAAACCAGCGCCTGCACATTCTCGTCGCCGCGTTGCGACGGGAATGTGCGGACCACCATGATTTCATGCGCCAGGAGATAAGGCGATGCTCAAACCCGTAGCGAACGGTCCGGCGGTAGTTGCCTGCAACACATGCCGGTTTTCAGCGGAGAGCCGTGATGGCGACGACGGCCAGCGGGGCGGCGCACGCCTTGCCGAGGCTCTCCATGCCATCAAGGTTTCGGATGCGCGCTACGCCGATGTCGCGGTGCAGGAGATGGCCTGCCTTTTCGCGTGCAAGGATTATTGCACGGTGCATCTGCGTGCGCCCGGCAAGGTCAGCTATGTTCTGGGGCGCTTCACCCCCGACGAGGAAGCCGCGCGCGCAATCCTTGACTATGCGGTCCACTACGCGGCGAGCGAGCATGGACGCGTTCCATTCAGCCAATGGCCGGAAGGGGTCAAAGGCCATTTCATCACCCGCTCTCCGCCTGAAGGATTTGTTGCCGAATGAGCTTTATCTCTGTCTCGGATTTCGAGGCTGCCCTTTGGACGCTTGTTGCGCCCGATGAAGCCTCGCGGGCCGCAGCGGCAGCGCGGCAGGCGCAACTCACCAAGCCAGCCGGATCGTTGGGGCGTCTGGAAGACATCGCGTTGTTCTTCGCAGCTTGGCAGGGCCGGGAAAGGCCTGCGCTTAATCATGGCCGCGCGGTCGTATTCGCGGGAAATCATGGCGTAACAGCCCATGGAATCAGCGCCTACCCAGCGGAGGTTACGGCACAGATGGTCGCCAACTTTAAAGCTGGCGGCGCCGCGATCAATGCGTTGGCCGGTGCCGCCATGTTGGAATTAAAGGTGGTGTCCCTCGACCTTGATCGACCCACGGCGGATTTCACGGCTGCTCCCGCCATGACTGAAATAGAATGCCTCGCTGCCATGACGGCAGGAGCGGAAACGGTCGAAGCGGGCCTTGATGTGCTGGTCATTGGTGAAATGGGGATCGGCAACTCCACATCGGCCGCCGCACTTTGCAGTCGCAGCTTCGGCGGTGACGCACAAACATGGGTCGGCCCCGGAACGGGCGTCAATGCCGAGGGCGTGCGCCGCAAGATTGCGGTCGTCGATGCCGCGATGCGCTTTCATGCCGATGCGCCGCATACGGCGTTTGAAACCTTATGTCGGGTCGGCGGGCGCGAACACGCCGCCATGGCCGGTGCGGTCCTGCGTGCACGGCAATTGCGGGTTCCAGTCATCCTCGACGGCTTTATTTGTTGCGCGGCCCTAGCGCCGCTCGTTCGCGCGAATCCCGCTGTTCTTACCCATTGTATCGCAGGCCATTGCTCAGCCGAGCCGGGACACGCCCGCCTGCTTGAACAATTTGGCCTGCCTCCGCTGCTCAGCCTTGGCATGCGCCTCGGCGAAGGGAGCGGCGCAGCCGTAGCGGCTGCGTTGGTTCGCTCTGCACTTCTCGCACATGCGAACATGGCGACATATGGTGAAGCGGGCGTGGCGAACAGCTGAATGCACGGATTTGCCCTTCATCTGCTGCGGCATGGCGCCCCGGAAACACCGGGCTTGATGCTTGGCCATAATGATCCCGCACCCACTGCGGGAGGCGTTCAACACTGCGTCGATCGTAGTGCCAGTATCGCCTTTTCGACGATTATCGCCTCCGACCTCCAACGCTCGGCGACTGCCGCCCAGGCGATTGCGATGTCCACCGGATGCCCCGTTACGCATGATCCGCGCTGGCGGGAACTCGACTTCGGCGGATGGGACGGCTTGGCGCCCGGACAAGTGGACCAGCGTGCCCTTGGCCAATTCTGGGATGACCCGGACGCCAATCCGCCGCCGGGCGGTGAACGCTGGTCTTCGCTGACAGCGCGGGTCGGGGCAGCACTGGCAGACCTTGCTCCTGTGCCCACGCTGGTCGTCACGCATGGGGGGGCGATGCGGGCCGCCCTGGCGGTCCTGTGCGGGTTCGAGCAGCGTCATATTTGGTCGATCGATTTGCCCTATGCCGCCCTTTTGTCGTTTCGCGTATGGCCGGGCGAAACGCTGTCAGCACAGATCACGGGTCTTGCGACATGAAGGGCCTTATCATCGCCCTCCAGTTTCTCACGCGCCTGCCAACGCCGCGCATCACGGTATCGAGCGAGGAATTCGCAGCATCGATGCGCTGGTTTCCAGCCGTCGGCCTCATCATCGGCCTGATCGTGGCGGGAGGCGCGTGGATCGGGGCACAGATTGACCCCTGGCTTGGCGCGCTCATCGGGCTGGTGCTGTGGGTGGCGGTCACGGGGGCGCTCCACCTTGACGGACTTGGCGACGTGGCTGACGGTATGGGCGCTGCGCACAAGGATCGTGAACGGCTTCTCGCCGTGCTTGCGGACCCCCATATTGGTAGCTTCGGCGTGTGCGCGATCTCGGTGCAAATCGTCAGCAAACTTGTGTTGTTGCAACTGCTGATCGCAGACGAGGCGTGGCTGCCGCTGATCCTGGTGCCCTTCGTCGCGCGGATCGGGCCGCTGTTCTGGGCACGTGTGCTGCCGTCGCTGCACGACGGACTGGCCGCTCGTTTCCGCACCGCCGTTCGTCCGCGCGATCTGGCGATATGGCTGCTGGCCTTGCTCGCGGCCTGCTGGTTGCTGCCCGCGCTGGTCCTTGCTGTCGCGCTGGTGCTGCTTTGGGGGCGTTACATCGTGCGACGGCTGGGCGGAATGTCCGGCGACAGCCACGGCGCGGGCATCGAACTGATCGAAAGCGCGCTGCTGGCAGCCGCTCTGATTTGGCTGAGGCTGACATGACCCCAAGCTGGCACTGGCACGGCGGCGGCATCGAAGCGGCCCGCGCGCATTTTGGCGGGGGCGACTGGCTCGACCTGTCGACCGGTATCAACCCGCACGCCTGGCCGGGAGCGGACGGCATCGTGCCGGACTGGCGGCGACTGCCCGAGGCCAGTGAACTCGCGGCGCTGGAAGCGGTTGCCGCCCGCCACTTCGGGACTCGACCGGAGCATGTGTGCGCTCTCCCCGGGACTGAAATCGGTCTGCGTTTGATCGACACGATCTTGCCCGGTCCGGCGCGCTATCTCGCGCCAACCTATCGGACCCATGCCGCGATCTTTGATGGAACGGCGACCGAAGCATTCGATGGTGCGCGCGGCACGCTGATCCTCGCCAATCCGAACAACCCTGATGGCCGGCTGATCGCGGCGAGCGCCCTACAGGCCTATCCGGACTGGCTGATCGTCGACGAGGCCTTCGCCGATTGCGATCCTGATCAAAGCATCGCGTACAGCATTTGCGATGACCGTAAACGCATCATCTTCCGCTCGTTCGGCAAATTTTTTGGCTTGGCAGGAGTGCGGCTGGGCTTCGTCATCGCCCCCAAGCCCATCATTGCGCAATTCCGCGCCCGCTTGGGCACCTGGCCGGTTTCCGCAGCAGGGCTGGCGATCGGGGCTGCAGCCTATCGCGATGCAGCCTGGATCGACACCATGCGGCAAAAACTGGTGCTTGATCGCCGTGCGCTTGATGCGGTTCTGGCCCGCCACGGCCTGGTGGCAAAGGGCGCATGTCCGCTCTTCTGCCTGGTCGAAACGCCTCGTGCGACCGCGCTGTTCGAACAGTTGGCGCGGCAGGCCATCCTGACCCGGCCTTTCGACTATGCGCCACACTGGATCCGCTTCGGGCTGCCGGGCAGCAAGCGGGCGCTCGATCGCTTAGACGAAGCCCTTAAGCATGGCTGAGCCTGTCGCCCTTCTTGCACTGGCTCTGGATGCTACACTGGGCTGGCCAGCGTGGCTTTATCGCCGGATCGACCATCCTGTCGGCGGATTTGCGCGGATCATCGCCGCTTGCGCGAAGATCCTGAACCGTGGCGGGCATGATGTGCGGCGTCTGGGCGGCGTGGTGACCGTGCTCATCTTGATTGGTCTGATCGGTGGCGGCGCTTGGCTGCTCGAATGGACGCTCTACCGCTATCTGGGCGGATGGGCCTGGCTGGCCGTGTCGCTTCTTTCCTTTCCGGCTCTCGCCCAGCGCAGCCTGTTCGACCATGTCCGTCCCGTTGCAGTGGCATTGGAACACGGCGATTTACCCGCTGCGCGTCAGGCGGTGGGAATGATCGTCGGCCGTGATACGGCTCGCCTGGATGAAGACGGCGTCGCCCGCGCCGCTATAGAAAGTTTGGCCGAAAGCTTTTGCGACGGCCTCGCCGCGCCGCTGTTTTGGTTGTTGGTCCTCGGGCTCCCCGGCGCGTGGCTATACAAAGCGATCAACACGGCGGATTCGATGATCGGTCATCGCGAAGAGCCATGGCAGATGTTCGGCTGGGCAGCGGCGCGCACCGATGACCTGCTGAACCTGATCCCTGCGCGTCTTGCTGGCATTCTGATCTGTCTTGCCGCGGGCGGTGGCTGGACAGTGATGGTCCGCGATGCTCGCAAACATGCTTCGCCCAATGCGGGCTGGCCCGAAGCGGCGATGGCCGGTGCCCTTAATGTACGCCTTGCCGGCCCGATTGCCTATGACGGCATCGTGCATGAGAAGCCCTGGATCGGTAGCGGCAAACCAGCTGCACGCGCGCCTGATATCGACAAGAGCCTGTCGATTTACCTTCGGGCCTGTTTTCTTCTTTGGCTTGTTGCAGGAGCAAGCGCATGCCTGCTGTGATGTTACAAGGTACGGGGTCGGATGTTGGCAAGTCCATCCTGGTTGCCGGCCTATGCCGCGCCTTGACCAATCGTGGCCTTACTGTTCGGCCCTTCAAGCCGCAGAACATGTCGAATAATGCTGCCGTAACGGTCGATGGTGGAGAGATCGGCCGGGCACAGGCGCTGCAAGCAATCGCCTGCCGTACCCAGGCTCATACTGATATGAACCCCGTGCTGCTCAAGCCGCAAGCAGATCGCACGTCGCAATTGATCGTGCATGGCAAGGTTCAAGGTACTCTGGGCTCGGGGAATTACCGTGAAGCCCGTGCTGGCCTGCTCGGCGCTGTGATCGAGAGCTATCAACGCCTGCGTGCACAGGCCGATATTGTCGTGATCGAAGGAGCAGGTTCCCCGGCCGAGATCAATCTGCGCGCCGGGGACATCGCCAATATGGGCTTTGCCCGCGCAGCCGGAGTGCCGGTCATTCTGGTCGGCGATATCGACCGTGGCGGCGTGATCGCGTCTATCGTTGGCACGAAGGCGGTGATCGATCCGCAGGACGCGGCGATGATTCATGGTTTCATCATCAACAAGTTTCGCGGTGATCCGGTCTTGTTCGCAGATGGCTATCGCCAGATCGAGACCCTCTCGGGATGGCGTGGCTTCGGGCTCGTGCCCTGGCTATCTGCTACCGCCCGCTTGCCCAGCGAGGATGCCGTAGTGTTGGAACGGAGCCGCGACGCTACCATCTCACGTGCCATCATCGCTTGCCCGATCCTGCCGCGCATCTCCAATTTCGATGACCTAGATCCCCTGAAACTGGAAAGTGAAGTCGATTTGGTCATGGTGCCGCCGGGTCAGGCGATCCCTGCCGATGCTGCGCTGATTGTCTTGCCTGGATCCAAGGCCACCATTGCCGATCTTGCCGTCATGCGCCGGGAGGGGTGGGACATCGATATTCTGGCGCATCAGCGCCGCGGCGGCGCCATTCTGGGGCTGTGCGGTGGCTATCAAATGCTGGGTAAGCGGGTGTGCGATCCGCTACGTATTGAAGGCGATTGCGCCGAAGCGGTGGGGCTTGGCCTGCTCGATATTGAGACGCAGCTGTCGCCAACCAAACGTCTCCAGCATGTCTCGGGCGAGGCGCTTGGCGCGCGGTTCGATGGCTACGAAATGCATATGGGCAATACGACGGGCCCCGATTGCACGAGTCCTTTCGCCCTTCTTGACGGCGGGCGCTCCGATGGCGCCATGCGTGCTGACGGCCGTGTTTTCGGCAGTTACGTCCACGGTCTGTTGTCGAGCACCGAACTGCGCGCCGCCCTGCTAGCGAAAATCGGATTGCATTCGAATGGTTCCGATCATGCAGGAATAGTCGATGCAGCTCTGGACGACATCGCGGCCGAGCTTGAGCACCATATTGAGGTCGATGCTATCATCGCCTTGGCCAGACAGGCAGATATTCGATGACCAGTCTTCTCGTGATCGGTGGCGCCCGGTCGGGCAAGAGCCGCTATGCCCAATCGCGTGCCGAAGCCCAAGCCCGCGCTGAGTCTCCACCGCTTGCGCCGTATTTCATTGCGACGGCACAGGCATTCGACAATGAGATGCGCGAACGCATCAAGCGTCATCAGGATGATCGCTCGGATGGCTGGATCACGATCGAGGCACCTGTCGATCTAGCGGAGGCTATCACCCGTTGGTCGACGCCCGGCCGCGTCCTGCTGGTTGATTGCCTCACCTTGTGGACCAGCAACTTGCTCCTTGGCGACCATGATATTGCCGCCGCCACCACGCGCCTGATCCAGGCGATTGCGGTAGCACGAGGCCCTATTATTTTAGTGGCCAATGAGGTTGGATGGAGCATCGTGCCCGACAATGCCCTTGCACGGCGATTTCGCGATGAAGCGGGGGTCGTCAACCAGCACATCGCAGAAGCGGTTTCCGAAGTGCAGTTAGTCGCTGCCGGCTTGCCCCTGAAGCTGAAGTAAGCGCTTTCAACCTGCCCGCTGCGGAGCAGCAAAAGGACGCGCCGCTTTGGGCAGATCCAGGAACGGCCGGTCTCGGCCTAACCGGACGTTCCCGATCGCGGCGCCGAACGACAGGAATGTCCCAGCATCACAAGTTGGCTCCTCGCCAGAGATGAGGAGCCAACGGTTCAAATTTCGGTGTTTTCGGCAAGGGCAAGAGCATCCTCCACATCGATCCCGAGATAGCGCACCGTATTCTCGATCTTGCTATGGCCGAGAAGGATCTGGACAGCACGCAGGTTGCCGGTCGCTCTGTAGATGATCGATGCCTTCGTTCGCCGAAGCGAATGGGTGCCATACTCGCTTCGCATCAGGCCGACCCTGTCACCCACTCATCGACAAGCCGGGCATACTGACGTGTGCTGAGATGCCCATTATGATCAACCCGGCTCGGAAAGACATAATCTTCCACCGTACCTCCCCGGCTTTCGAGCCACGTCAACAAGCTGGCCCGAGCATCCTGCAGCAATTCGAACTGCACCGGCCTACTTGTTTTCTGCTGCATCACGATTGCGCGCGTTCGGACTTGGCCCCCGCTAACGACATCGCCAATTTTCATCCGCACAAGGTCGCAGCCGCGAAGCGTGAGCCTACTGCCGATCAACTCAAGCCGTTCAAGGATTAACGTGTGAACGGCAGCGCCTACCTAAACAGGTCGTTTGCCTATCAGCTGCCGGCCGGCAGCAAGCTGCCCAATGCCGACCGCTCAGCTACCAGCGTTTCGGAAAGCCGACGATTTCATTCGGTCGGGACCAGAAAGACCTGATCGACGGCATGTATACAAAAGTGATCGATTGCAGCGGCGTCGATCCACAACCCGCAGGGCTACGCTGGGTTCAGCACGATCTCGTGGTTCGGCGCATTGTGACCTTCTCGCAACCGTGTTGGTATGACAACGGAGGCCCGGCATAACGCAAGAGAAGTGCTGGCCACGAATCTGCGCAGAATGCGAAGGGAGAGGAAGCTCAGCCAAGAAGCGCTGGCTGATCTTGCCAGAATACACCGGAACTATCTTGGCGGTATAGAGCGATGCGAACGCAATGTTACGATCGACAACCTTGAGAAGCTCGCAAATGCCTTAGATGCAACGATCGCGCAGCTCGTTGGCTAAGCCGGGTTTATGCATCGTGAATATCCGATATAAGTAGTAGACGCGGCGCTATTGATCGGATATTTCCGATCAATGGAAACTGAAAATGCTCTCGCCATACTGGCGGCTCTCTCCCACCCAACTCGGCTGTCGACGTTTCGGCTGCTCGTTCGGCATGAGCCGCAGGGCCTGTCGACGGGGGAACTCGTCGAGGCAACCGGTCTGACTCAAAGCACCTTGTCAACCCAGTTGGCGGTTTTGGCGAAGGCAGGATTGGTGACCTCACACAAGCAGGGTCGCCATCAGATCCAGCGGATCAATATCGGCGCATTGCGCGACCTCCTTATCTTTCTTGCCAAAGATTGCTGCCAAGGTCGTTCGGACCTGTGTGAGCCGCTGTTGGCTGAACTGACCTGCAGATGAAGGACCATAGACGTGAATCCTATCGTCATTTACCACAATCCTGATTGCGGAACGTCGCGCAACACGCTCGCAATGATACGCAATTCTGGTGCCGAGCCGCAGGTAATCGAGTATCTGAAGGCTCCTCCATCACGGGCTGTGTTGATTGAACTGATTGACCGTGCAGGACTTACACCGCGTGAACTGCTTCGCGAGAAGGGCACGCCGTTTGCCGAGCTTGGGCTTGCCGATCAAAACTTGACCGACCAAGCTCTGATTGATGCAATGATGGCGCATCCAATCCTCATCAATCGGCCGTTGGTGGTAACGCCACTCGGGGTTCGGCTATGTCGGCCTTCCGAGGTAGTGCTCGATATTCTGCCCGACGGGCAGCGCGCCGGGTTTAACAAGGAAGAT
>Ga0233380_1000352_pt1 | contig 24868 bp, 25 predicted proteins | sample ElkDunMinimDraft_9_FD_191541 | JGI IMG/M metagenome (GOLD analysis project Ga0233380, IMG submission 191541) | Fecal eukaryotic communites from dung pellets of Tule Elk in California, USA - Elk Dung F36 | ecosystem: Host-associated > Mammals > Digestive system > Large intestine > Fecal | place... | reverse complement strand
GCCGCGCCCGTCCTCCCCCGTCACCCGGTCCTCGCCTAGTCGCGCGACCGCGCCCACCGCCGGCAGGCCCAGCCCGCTGGCCAGTGCCGAGGCTTCAGCTTCCCGCGCGATCATTTCGTCGGAAACGGCACCATGAAAGGCCTTGAGCACCCGCCCGTCAGGCAGCGCATAGACCTGCGCGCTCGCGCCATCGGCGATCAGCGACAGGCCTGTCCCCAGTCGATCGGCGCCCGCCAAGCCCACACTTCTAACGGCAGGCGACAACGGGGCTGACGATCGACAGCCCGCTCGCCGGCGCGTCGCCATGAGCCGTCAACCGCTCCACCGCATTGGCGACGAGCAGGTCGAGCCCCTCCTTGCTCAACAGGCCGCCCCGGATCAGGCATTTGTCCATCAGCACGCGCCGGAACGCGGCATAGAGTGCCATGTCGGGTGCCTGCGGCGCGGTCCAGAAACTGTCGAGCGTGCCCTCATGCACGATGCCCGGTACGCGATAGACCGCGCTGCCCAGCACCATAACGGGCTTTGCGCTGTTGAGCGCGAGCGTGCCCACCGTGCTATTGACCGTCACGACGCCAGCGGAGGCATCGACAATCTCACCGATGTCGCCATCGCTCATGTAGAACACGCGGTCAGCTATGCCATAGCGGGTCGCGAGCTTTTGCGTCAGCCGCTGCCAGCCGACAAGGCCGGGGTCGAGGGGATGGCGCTTCACCAGCAATATCGCATCGTCCGGCGCGTGGAGGGCGAAGCTTTTGAGCACGAAGCGCAGCGCTGCACGCATATTGCCAAAGGGCGAATGAACCCGGATCTGATAATCGGAATTGAGCTGGAGCGGCAGCGTGAAATAGCGTCGGTCGCGCACCTGTTCCCACGTAGCGCGCGCCCGGCGCACGCCGCCCGCCTGCGTCACCAGCTTATAGCACCAGCCCGCCGATTCCGCGACGAAGCTGTGCGGTCGATGCGTGCGGTAGAATGGGAAATAGGCCCGCATCAGCGCCGACGCGACACCGTTGCGCATCGTATTACGCGCGCGCGCCTCGAAGCTTGACGCGATCGGGGGGACATGCTCGACCAGTTCGGGCAGCGCCTGCGCCTGATCGCGATACCATTGCGGGTCGAGCGGCAGGCGCGAATTGCCGTTCACGCCTTCGTCCTGAAGCGTCATGAAGTCGGGCCGGATATACCCCTCCTCCATGACATGGACGCGGATATCGCGCAGCCGCGCCATGCCGTGCGCCGAGGTGTGATAGGGCCGGCAGTCGCCATAGAGGATGAGGTCGGTGACACCGTGATTGACGATGAAATCGTCGAAGAAGAGCGGCCAGTTGCGGAAAGTGCCGCGATAATCGGTCGCGGTCCCCGGCCAGTCGACCTTGTCGCCGCCATTGATGTTGATGCGCAGCGCCCGATGCCCCCGCGCCTCCAGCGCCTGCCCCAGCATGGCGAAGAATGGCCCGTGGGGGCCCTGCAGGAAGAGGAAGACTTTCTTCTCGCGCTCAGCCACGGAAAAACTCGGCAGATACGGTCATAAATCTCCGCAATTTTCCCTGCAACATCCGCATTCGAATCAACCAGTTGAGGGGCGGTATCGCGCCGCTCGCCAAGCGATCGATCATCACTTCCGGCCCACACCATAAATGGGTCATAGGGTCGAGATACCGGGGATAGAGAATGAGCGCCCCGGCGACAAGCTGGTCGAGGGTCAGGGCGCGGCCTCGGCGGGGGCAAGGCGGCGCCAGGTCGCGGGTCAAACCCCATCCCGCGTAGAAAGGCATGCCGTGCACCGTCACCGCCCGCCCGCGGATCAGCGCTTCGAAACCGGTAAGCGAAGAGAGGACGTGGACGGCGTCGACGCGTTCGACCAGCGGCATCAGCGCCGAACCGCTGTCCACCGCATCGGCGTGGCGCAGCATCTCTGCCTGCGTCAGATGACCGCGTCTGTGCCCTGCCTGCACATCGGGGTGAGGTCGATAGACGATCCAGGCGTCGGGTTCCGACTGCCGCACGCGCGCGAGGAAATCCAGATTGCCGCTGACCCCCGCACCGCCGAGCTTTACCGACAGATCATCGTCCACCTGCCCGACCGCAAGGATGGTGCGCCGCCCTTCGGGTAGAGGCAGGATGTCAGCCCCCTGCGCGCCATATTTGCTGACACCCGTTGCGCAGATGCGCGCGCGGAGTCGTGCTGCCCTCTCCGTCAGAGCATCGGGATAATCACGCGTTGCCAGCAGATACTCGAGGTCGCTCGGGCGCCCGGCATCATAATAAAGCCCCCGGCGATCCACGACCACGGAGCCCGGCGGATGCAGCGCCGCGCCGAGCCCGCGCGAGCGCAAAAAGCCGTCCTCCACCCGCGCCAGCTTCACCCCAGTTGCATCCGCCTGAGCACCCGTCGCAGGCGGCACGCGCGATGGCCAGATTGCGAGCGCGCGGCCTTGGCGCTTTGCTACCGCCAGTCCGTTCCGTACGCCCAGAAATGGCGGCGACCGTTCGCCATCCCATAGGAAATGGCGCATCACCTCCCGCTTCCAGAAGGCCATGCCGCTTGCCGCCGCCAAACCTTTGTTGGCGTCGACGAAGCGCCGCCAATCCGACAAGATCTCTACAACCCGCCGAACATCCGCAGCCGCGCCGCTATGGCAGTCGCGATAGATCGCGCTCCCTATCCGCATGCGCAGCGTGCCGCGCAGCGCGACCGGGTCGAGCACGGCGCCATCCGGTCCATGAACCGCTTTCCCCAGCGCCGCCGCCACCAGCGCAACCTCATCGTCCGGCGCCGCGCAGATTGCTTCCGCCTGTTCGACCAGCGTCCAGGGATCAGAGTTCGCGGACAAAAGCCGTCTGCCTGCTACGCCGCCCCGCCCCGCGAGCATACCGATCTCGTCAGGCGCCAGGCCTTGGGTCAGGCACGCTGGCGGATCAATATCCTGGCCGACCAGCAGCTTAACGCCTGTGACTTGTGGCCCCCAGAAGCTGCCCCCGACCCGCGCCAGAGCAATGGCCTCGATCACCCCATCATCGACCTCGGCCGCCTGCCCGCCTCCAACTGGCGCGCTGAGCGCAGCGACCTGGGCTTCGATCCTCGGGAAAGGCGGCGAGCGCAAGAAGGGCGGCGGGGTCGAAGGCACCGCCCCCTGATGTGCAGCCTTGCGCATGGCGTCAAGCGGCCGACGCCGCAACCTCATCAAGCAGGTCAGTGACGATGTCGAAATAGTCGCGCCATGTCGGCGCGTGCCAGACCGCCAGCCGCGCGAGTTGCGCCGCCCGCTCGTGCGATCCTTCAGCGCTATAGGCCTTGATCGCGCGCATCCAGCCCATGCCGTCGAGCGGATCGAGATAATCGGGCGCCTCGCCGCCCACCTCCCGATGTGCGGGAATATCGCTGCAAATCACCGGAGCGCCCGCGGCCAGCGCCTCGACCACCGGCATGCCGAAACCTTCGGCGAAGGAGGGCATCAGCATGGCCCGCGCACCCGCGATCAGCTCGGCCATTTCGCGATCGGACAGGCCGCCTGTCTCCACTACATGCCCCCGCAGCGCCTCGGCCCGTTCGAGCATGTCGATGACATTCTCATTTTCCCAGCCGCGCCGTCCGATCAGCATCAGCATCGGCGCCGCGTTGCCCAGTTCCTCGACCAGTCGCCGCCAGATGTTAAGCAGCAGCAGATGGTTCTTCCGGGGCTCGATCGTCGCGATATAAACGAAATAGGGCCGCTCGGGCGCTGCATAATGGCGCGCTTCGAAAATATCGGCGGGGTCTGCGCCGAAATGCGCGACCCGCACATGCCGGTCGGCAAGGCCGCGCGACAGATGAGGCTCGAGCGCGTCCAGCGTCGCCTGGCTATTGCCGATGATGCCGATCGAATGATCGTCGATCGTGCGTACGCGCTTCCTATGTTCCTCCGCTCCTTGCGGACGGGCAAATTCCGGATGTGACAGGGGGATGACATCATGCACCAGCGTAACCATCGACGCGCCCTCCGCGCGCAGGATCGCGCCCACCTGCTCATGATCGTCCAGATGGTGGGGTGAGGCTTGCAGATAGATGCGTTTGCTCCGCCGCCGTGGCACCGGGCGGGGACGCAGAGCGATCAGATGGGAGATGGCGGTGGACTTGCCCTCGCGCTGTCCAGGCGTCGCGACATTGCGCCATTTGGCAGCGGTAAAGGCTAGGAACTGACGCACCGCCGCATTGCTCAGCCGGCCATAATAGCCGCCCGCCGGATGCACGGCGGCAAAGGAGAGCCGGTCGGGAATCCGCTCGAGCAATTCGCGCGCATAGACATATTCGACCCGGTCGATGCCGGTGGGCGTCGCATGGAAAGAACGGGACAGGAGCCGCGATATATCGAGGATGATCTCCGCCTCGCCCGTCCCCTCGCCCATGGAGGGACTATCCGCGCGGCGCCCGGCACGCTTGGCGCGCAACGCGATGCGCGCGCCGGGCGCCTTGAAAGGTTTCAGCACCGCGCCGCGCCTTCCGCCCCCGCGTATACCGCGAAAGAAGCGACCGGGATCACAGGCAGGCGCGAATCTCGTCGGCGAGCGCGCGCAGTTCAGCAGGATCAGCAGTCGCGCCGGTCCCATGCGCCTGCATGCCCAAAGGCCCGCCCTTCCAGCGCGGGATAATGTGGACATGCAGGTGGAACACCGTCTGCCCGGCATCCGAGCCGTTGAACTGCATGACCTGAATGCCATCGGGCGACAACGCGCGCTCGATCGCGGTCGCGACCTTTTTGACGCTCGCCATCACCTGCGCGATCGCCTCGTCCTCGATCTCAAGGATGTTGCGCGCCTTGGACCATTTGGAAATGACGAGCGCATGCCCCTTCGACTGCGGCATGATGTCGAGAAAGGCATAGGTCGCCTCATCTTCATATACCATCGTCGACGGGATCTTGCCGTCCAGGATCAGTGCGAAGGGATTGCCGTCGTCATAGGTGCCTTTGAGGGTCATGGCGGTCCTGTCAGCTGATATAATGTGCCGTCGTCTTGGCCGCGACCTCTTCGGCCGTGACGCCGGGCGCGATTTCGATCAGCCGGAAGGGGCTGTCATGGTCAGGACGCTGGAACACGCACAAATCCGTCACGATCATATCGACGACGTTGCGGCCGGTCAGCGGCAGGGTGCATTCGGGGATGAATTTGGGATCGCCGTTCTTCGATGTATGCTCCATTACGACGATGATCTTCTTGACGCCGGCGACCAGGTCCATGGCGCCGCCCATGCCCTTGATCATCTTGCCCGGGATCATCCAGTTGGCAATGTCGCCATTTTGCGCCACTTCCATCGCGCCGAGCACGGTCAAGTCGATATGACCGCCCCGGATCATGGCAAAGCTGTCAGCGGAGGAGAAATAGACGGTCTGCGGCAGTTCGCTGATCGTCTGCTTGCCCGCATTGATGAGGTCGGCGTCCTCCTCCCCCTCATAGGGGAAAGGACCGATGCCGAGCATGCCATTTTCCGACTGGAGCGTCACCTCGACACCCGGCGGGATATGGTTGGCCACGAGCGTCGGGATACCGATGCCTAGGTTGACGTAAAACCCGTCTTGAAGTTCCCTTGCCGCGCGCGCGGCCATCTCGTCACGAGTCCAGGGCATCAATTCGCCTCCTTCTGGGTGGGGATTTCCCACCTTTTATCCATCGGAAAAACATCGTCGAACCCGCCGCTCAGCGCATGGCCATAGACGGGATTGGGCAGGACGAACCAGCCGCGCCCCCAAAGGCGCGCCACCGCGTCGCCCTGCGCAGCGGCTCGGCGGGCAGAGGGCGTCGCCCCGACATTGAACAAGTCGGAAAAGTCGCCAAGCTGATCGCCCACCAGCGCGATCACGCAATGGGAGGCGGCAATGGTCGCGCGACGCCCGTCCTTGCGCGAGCCGCTGGCATCGTCGCCGGCAAGGAAGAGCGTCTGCCCATGCACCGCCGGGCCAAGACCCGCCGCCTCAATCGCATGCGCGGTCTGCGCGGCATTGGCGGCAAGCCGGTTGGTGTTGAAGATGACGGTCACGCCCATCGCCCGCAAATCACGCAGCGCCGCCACCGCGCCCGGGACGGGGCTCAATGCGCGGCCATCGCTCTTTTCCCACGCGTCCCAATCGGCCGCAGTCCAACCCTTGCCGGTGCGGGCATCCTGATATTCGAAACCAAGGTTCAGGAGCACCGTCTCGTCGACATCGAACACCGCTGCAAACGGCTTGCTCCCGCAGGGCACGAAGGCAGGCGTGGCGAGGGTCGCGCCCTTCGCCAGCACGACGCTATCGCGCGGCCTTGCTTTGACGACGCGCGCCGCATGGTCGGCCAGCACGGCAAAGGCCTGCACCGATGCCGCCGCCGCCTCACCCGACCCATAGAGATATTGCATCGCGGCCGGCGGATTTGCCGGCGTAGGCGGCACCGGAGCGGCGTGGGGCAGTTCGGACGTGGCGCAACCGCCAAGCGCGACCGCCAGCGCCGCCGCGCCCAGCACCCGACCTCTCCTATGCAGGGAGAAGGCCCGCCGGCTCACGCCGCTTCCCGCGTCCGCACCGTCCGAAATTCGATCTTCTTGTCATAGGGCGCGCCGACGATCATGCGCTTCACATAAATGCCCGGCAGGTGGATGGCATCGGGATCCAGGCTGCCGACCGGCACCACTTCCTCGACTTCCGCCACGCAGATTTTCGCTGCGGTCGCCATCGGCTGATTGAAGTTGCGCGCTGTCTTGCGGAAGATGAGGTTGCCGCTCTCATCGGCCTTCCAGCCTTTGATGATCGCAACATCGGCGAAAATGCCGCGCTCCAAAATATAATCCTGGCCGTCGAAGTTCTTCACTTCCTTGCCCTCGGCTACGGCCGTGCCGACGCCCGTCTTGGTGTAGAAGCCCGGAATGCCCGCCCCGCCTGCGCGGCAGCGTTCGGCCAGCGTCCCCTGCGGGCAAAACTCGACCTCGAGCTCGCCCGACAGATATTGGCGCTCAAATTCCTTATTCTCACCGACATAGGAAGAGATCATCTTCTTCACCTGCCGTGTACGCAGCAATTTGCCGAGCCCCTCGCCGTCGATGCCCGCATTGTTGGAAGCGATGGTCAGATCCTTGACCCCGCTGTCGCGGATGGCGTCGATCAGCCGCTCGGGTACGCCGCACAGGCCAAAGCCGCCAGCGCACAGATGCATGCCGTCGAACAGAAGACCGTCGAGCGCAGCCGCTGCATCGGAATAAAGCTTTTTCACCACTGGCTGATCTCCCGCTAAAGGTCGTGCCGCAGCTTAAAAGGCCGGCCCCTGCCGGTCAATTTGCTGCAAATGCGAATATGTTCAGATAAGGCCGGCGAGCGGGCTCGACGGGTCGGCATAAAGCCGCTTGCCCATCCGCCCGGCGCGGTACGCCATGCGCCCGGCCTCGACGCCCGCCTTCATGGCCGCAGCCATGAGCACAGGGTCCTTGGCCTCGGCAATGGCGGTGTTCATGAGCACGCCAGTGCAGCCCAATTCCATCGCCTGCGCCGCTTCCGAAGCGGTGCCGACGCCCGCATCGACCAGCACGGGCAGCGACGTGCCCTCGACGATCAGGCGGATCGTGACCCGGTTCTGGATGCCAAGCCCCGAGCCGATCGGAGCGCCCAGCGGCATGATCGCGACCGCGCCGACATCCTCCAGCCGCTTGGCCGCAATCGGATCGTCGACGCAATAGACCATAGGCTTGAAGCCTTCCTTGGCCAATATCTCCGTCGCCCGCAGCGTTTCGACCATGTCGGGATAGAGCGTGCGCGCCTCGCCCAGCACCTCCAGCTTGACGAGGTCCCAGCCACCGGCTTCCCGCGCCAGGCGCAGCGTGCGGATCGCCTCCTCGCCGGTATAGCAGCCGGCCGTATTGGGCAGGTAGGTGATCTTCTTGGGATCGATAAAGTCGGTGAGCATCGGCGCCTTGGGGTCCGACACATTGACGCGCCGCACCGCGACCGTGACGATCTCCGCGCCCGAAGCGGCCAGCGCCGCGGCATTTTGTTCAAAGCTCTTATATTTGCCCGTGCCGACGATCAGCCGCGAGCGGAACGTGCGCCCCGCGACCGTCCAGCTATCGTCCACGGCTGGCGAACCATCGCCGCCGCCCACGAAATGCACGATCTCAAGCTCATCGCCATCCTCGACCCGCACGCTGTTCAGCGTCGAGCGCGGCACGACCTCCAGATTGCGTTCCACCGCCACCTTTTCCGGCACGAAGCCAAGCTCACTCGCCAGTTCGGCGAGCATGATGCCGTCGCGGACGCGGCGATGTTCGCCATTGATGCGGATGGAGATGGTGCCGTCTGTGCTCACGCCTGTTCACTCGCTGTCGGACTTATGCGGCTCGACTTGGCGAGACGCGGAAGGCTAAGAATGAGCTCCGCATATAGGGGCGGCATCCTCGCCCCCGCAACCGACAAGGCGAGGCAAAGGGGCCGCTTATGACCGACACGCGAAAAATCTACGTATTGAACGGGCCTAATCTTAACATGCTGGGCACGCGTGAGCCGGAAATCTATGGCTATGACACGATGGACGATATCGCCGAGCGCATGAACGACGCCGCCGGCCGCGCCCATGTCGAGATCGATTTCAGGCAGTCGAACCATGAAGGTCACCTGATCGACTGGTTGCAGGAAGCGCATGAGGAAAGCGCGCATGCCGTTATCATCAATCCCGGCGGCCTTACCCACACCTCCATCGCGCTGCACGACGCGATAAAGGGCATCAGCGTGCCCGTTATCGAAGTCCATCTGTCCAACCCGCATGCGCGCGAACCCTTTCGCCACAAAAGCTATGTCGGCATGGCGGCCAGGGGCACGATCGCGGGCTTTGGGCCGATGTCCTACATGCTGGCGCTCGAAGCCGCGCTGGAGCTTTGATCACCCGGCGCGATGCAGCGCGTTTTCGGACGGAAAAGTTGCACTGAGGCGCAAACCTGCTTAGTCGCTGGCCGCCAAGAAGCGACGAAACGCTTGGGGATATGAGATGAGCGACGAAGAAAAGGGCGCGATGCGGGTTGATGTGACGCTGGTGCGGGAACTGGCCGCATTGCTCGACGATACCAACCTCACTGAGATCGAGGTCGAAGATGGCGACCGGAAGATCCGCGTCGCCCGCAAAATGGGCGGCGGCGGACAGGCGCCGGCCTACTTCGCGGCGCCTGCGCCCGTTGCGGCGCCGGCCGCAGCGCCGGCCCCTGCAGCAGCCCCCGCCGACGCGGGCGCGCCAGCCAATGCGGTCAAGTCGCCCATCGTCGGCACCGTCTATCTGGCGGCCGAGCCCGGCTCCCCGCCGTTCATTCGCGTGGGTTCGACGGTGAAGGCCGGCGACACATTGCTGATCGTCGAGGCCATGAAGGTCATGAACGCGATTTCCGCGCCGACCGCCGGGACGGTCAAGGCCGTGCTGGTCGAAAACGGCCAGCCGGTCGAATATGACCAGCCGCTCGTCGTGATCGAATAAGGCGGGCAAGGTAAATGGCCATCGAAAAGCTGCTGATCGCCAATCGCGGCGAGATCGCGCTGCGTATCCACCGCGCTTGCCATGAAATGGGCATCAAGACGGTCGCGGTCCATTCCACGGCCGACGCCGACGCCATGCATGTGCGCCTCGCTGACGAGGCGATCTGCATCGGACCGCCGGCCGCCAAGGACAGCTATCTGAACGTCGCGGCGATCATTTCGGCGGCCGAGATCAGCGGCGCGGATGCGATCCATCCCGGCTACGGCTTCCTTTCGGAAAATGCCCAGTTCGCCGAGATCGTGGAAGCGCATGGCCTGGCCTTTGTTGGCCCCAAACCTGAACATATTCGCACCATGGGCGACAAGGTGGAGGCAAAGCGCACCGCCGGTGCCCTCGGCCTGCCGCTTGTCCCCGGCTCCGACGGCGCGATCGAGAATGTTGAGGACGCCAAGGCGATCGCCGCTCAGATCGGCTATCCCGTGCTCATCAAGGCGGCGAGCGGCGGCGGCGGGCGCGGCATGAAGGTCGTCCCGTCCGAAGACCAGCTCGAAACGCTGATGGCGCAGGCGGGCAGCGAGGCGAAGGCCGCGTTCGGCGACGCCACCGTCTATATGGAAAAATATCTGGGCAACCCCCGGCATATCGAATTCCAGGTGTTCGGCGACGGCAAGGGCAATGCCATTCACCTGGGCGAGCGCGACTGCTCGCTGCAGCGCCGTCACCAGAAAGTCCTGGAGGAAGCCCCCTCCCCCGTCCTTTCCGCCGCCGAGCGTGAGCGGATGGGCGAGACCGTGCGCAAGGCAATGGCCGACATGGGCTATCGCGGCGCGGGCACGATCGAATTCCTCTGGGAAGACGGCGAATTCTACTTCATCGAGATGAACACCCGGCTTCAGGTCGAGCATCCGGTGACGGAGATGATCACGGGCATCGACCTGGTGCGCGAGCAGATCCGGGTCGCTGAAGGCCGCCCGCTGTCGGTAACTCAGGACGAAATCGTCTTTTCGGGCCACGCGATCGAATGCCGCATCAATGCCGAAGATCCGCGCACTTTCGCGCCTTCGCCCGGCACCGTGACCAGCTATCATGTCCCCGGCGGCATGCATGTGCGCGTCGATAGCGGCCTGTACCAAGGCTATCGCGTACCGCCCTATTACGACTCCATGATCGGCAAGCTGATCGTCTATGGCCGCACCCGCGAAGGCTGCATCATGCGGCTGAAACGCGCGCTGGAAGAATATGTGATCGAGGGGATGAAGACCACCATCCCGCTCCACCAGGCGCTGCTGCGCGATCCCGAATTCCTTGACGGCAATTATACGATCAAATGGCTTGAGGAATGGCTGGAGAAGGACGGCGCATGAAGGCGACCATCTGGCATAATCCGGCGTGCGGTACGTCGCGCAAGACGCTGGCGATCCTGCAGGAAACGCCTGGCGTCGAGGTTGAGGTCGTCGAATATCTCAAGCACCCCTATGCTCGCGAAAAGCTGGCGCAGATCATCGCCGACGCCGGATTGACCCCGGCAAAGGCGCTGCGCCTGCGTGGCACCGATGCGCAGGAGCGCGGGCTGCCGGAAATGGACGCGGACGCCATTTTGGACGAGATGGTTGCCAATCCCGCCTATGTCGACCGCCCGTTCGTGGAGACGGAGAAGGGCGTGCGCTACTGCCGCCCGCAGGATGTGGTGCACGAGATCCTTTGACGATCGAGGCTGCGGCGGGCTGTTTCATCCCGGCGTAACAATATGCTGTTTTCGCGCTTGCATCGACGGCGGCATATTCTAGCCTTTGCCGTCCATGGCAAAGGAGCGCGCATTGGCCACCATCGCCGTCTACAGCCTGAAGGGTGGCGTGGGTAAAACCACATTCTCGGTCAATCTCGCCTGGGCCTCGGCCCATATGTCCCGGCGGCGAACTTTATTGTGGGATCTCGATCCGCAGGCGGCGTCGAGTTGGCTCCTGTCGACCCAGACGACGAGCCGCGACGCGGCGCAGGCGATCTTCAGCAAGGATGTGGGGATCAGGAAACTGATCCAGCCTTCGACCGTGGCGGGGCTCGATCTGATCGCGGCGGATACGTCGCTGCGCAGCCTCGACCACCTGTTCCGCGAACTCGACAAGAAGAAGCGGCTGGCCCGGCTGATCGGCGAACTGGCCAGTGACTATGACCGCGTCATCCTCGACTGCCCGCCGGGCCTGACCGAAACCAGCGAACAGGTGCTGCGCGCGGCCGACCTGATCGTCATTCCGGTCATCCCTTCACCGCTGGCGCAACGGGCGATGGGCGAGGTCGCGCGCTATCTGGTGCAGCGCGGCGGCACGCATGCGCCGATCCTGCCGGTCTATTCGATGGTTGATCGGCGCCGCAGTCTCCATCGCAAGGCGCTGGAGGATCATCCGGGCTGGCCCGCGATCCCGATGGCCAGCGCGATCGAGCAGATGTCGGTGCGGCGCAAGCCGCTGGGCGCCTTTGCCCCTACCTCTCCGCCGGCGCGCGATTTTGCCGCGCTCTGGACATTGGTCGAGAGGCAAATCGAGGGAAAATAGGAAGATTGGTCAGAGATCAAGGCAGAGCCTGGTCGGCCGACAATCTATCCCTTCTGGAGCGAACGGGACGCTGGCGCCCCGAAACCCTCAGGCGGCGATATCATAGGGGCGGATTTCGCCCGTCAGATAAAGGTTGCGCGCCTTGGACCGGCTGAGCTTGCCCGAGCTTGTCCGCGGCAAGGTGCGCGGCGGCACCAGTTCGACCACGCAGTTCATGCCCGTGATCGCGCGCACCCGCTCACGGATCTGGTCGCGCAGCCGCGACCGTTCCTCATTGTCCGAAGTGCGGCAATGGACCAGCACGGCGGGCGCTTCCTCGCCGCCCGGCGTGGTGATCGCGAAAGCGGCGATGTCGCCCTGCTTGAAGCCGGGCAGCTGCTCGACCGCCCATTCAATATCCTGCGGCCAGTGATTCTTGCCGTTGATGATGATCATGTCCTTGGCGCGGCCGACGATGTAGAGATAGCCGTCGCTCAAATAGCCCATGTCGCCGGTGTCGAGCCAGCCATCGACCATGCAGGCGTCGGTCGCTTCCTGATCGCGGAAATAGCCGACCATCAAGCTGGGGCCGGTGGTCCAGACCTTGCCGATCTGCCGCTCGTTGAGCAGGCTGCCATCCTCGTCGCGGATCTCGACCTTCATGTCGCGCGCGGGCTTCCCGCAATTGACGATCGAGCGGTAACGCTGCGGCCGTCCTTCGAGGGCGTCGCCGCCCGACAGATCGGTCTCCTCGACCAGCTCGACGACGATGCCCTCGCCCGGCGGCATGATGGTGACGGCCAGCGTCGCTTCGGCAAGGCCATAGCTCGGCAGGAAAGCCTTTGGCGAGAAGCCCGCATCGGCAAACGCATCGACGAAGCTCTGCATGACGTCGGGGCGGATCATGTCCGCGCCGTTGCCGGCGAGCCGCCAGCGCGACAGGTCGAAACGGTCCGCTGCCTTGGTCTGGCTCGACATGCGGCGCGCGCAGATATCGTAGCCGAAGGTCGGCGAATAGCTGATCGAGGTGCCTTCGTTGCGGCTGATAAGGTCGAGCCAGGCGAGTGGCCGGCGCGCGAAATCCTCGGTCTTCATATAGTCGGTCGACACCTGGTTGGCGACGACAGACAGGAAGCAGCCGACCAGCCCCATGTCATGATACCAGGGCAGCCAGCTGATGCAGCGGTCGCCTTCCTCCAGCAGCATGCCATGGCTGTGCGCGGCAAGATTGCTCAGCAGCGCGTGATGCGTGACCGCGACGCCATGCGGGAAACGGGTCGAGCCGCTGGAATATTGGAGATAACAGACTTCGTCGGTGCGCGCCGTAGGCAGCGGGCCGGGGCGTGCATCGCGGCCAAGGAAGTCTTCAAAGGCGATGCTCTCGACATGACGCACGCGGCCTGCCTGCGCCGCCATCTCGCTCAGCTCGTCAGGGAACAGGAACAATTGCGGGTCGCAGCTCGAAAGCTGCACGACCAGCTGGTCGATATAGCTTTCCTTGCCGCCAAAGCTGGTCGGCAGCGGCAGCGGCACCGGCCAGGCGCCGGCATACACGATACCGAAGAAAAGCTGGGCGAAATCGGCGCCGGTTTCGGCGACCAGGGCGACCCGGTCATGCGGCCGGATACCATGCGCGACCAGCCGGTGAGCGCAGGCGATCGCGTCGGCGCGCAGTTCGCTATAGGGATAGGCACGCGCCAGCTTGCCACGTGGATCGTGGAAATTGAGGCCACGCTGGCCGGTCGCGGCATAATCCAGCGCTTCACCAAGCGTGGCGAAGTCCGAAAAACGGCGCGGCAGCGTGTCGCGCGTCGGAGTCGGCACCGGGGCGTCGGGACTGGTGTCGGCGTTAGTCATGCTGTGCGAACCCGTCATATTGGCGTTACCCAATGTCCTTAAAAATCGATATTCGGCCGCCGCTATCATGCCCGGCTACTGCCTGCACCGGATAATTGCGGCCCATTTTGCCGTTCTAGCGCACAAGCAGCGGTGAAAATCCGGCTCGACTGTGGCATAAAGATGGCGCTGTACCCAACTCGCCACGGAAATGAAACCAAACCGCGCCCGCCCTCCCCTGAATTCCGATTCGCTGCGAGAGCTGGCACTGACCTATGTCGGCCGCTTCGCCACCAGTCGCGCGAAGCTGATTACCTATCTCGAGCGCAAGCTGCGGGAACGGGGTTGGGAGGCCGATGATCCGGCGGACACCGCCGCGCTCGCCGATCGCTTCGTCGCGCTCGGCTATATCGATGATGCGGGCTTTGCAGCGGCGAAGGGCGCGGCGCTCACCCGTCGGGGCTATGGTGTACGGCGTGTCGCCGCGGCTTTGCGCGAGGCCGGCATTGACGACGCCGATCGTGTCGATGCGCAGGAACAGGCGCGATCGGACAGCTGGTCGGCTGCGGAACGCTTTGCCCGGCGCAAGCGCATCGGCCCCTTTGGCAGCGAACCCTGTCCACCGGACCGGCGCGAGCGCATGATCGCAGCCTTCCTGCGCGCGGGTCACGACATGGCGACGGCGCGTCGCTGGGTCGATGCGTCGCCCGGCCAACCGCCCGATCGACACGATGATTGAGATGACTAAAAATCCCCTCCCCCATGCCAGAAAATCGCGATACGAAGGGCTATGATCCGCCCGCTTACTGCTCTGCTCGCCCTCGCGCTGACTGCCTGTTCCGCGCATTCGTCGCCGGCCAATGAGACGGCCACCGATGCGGCAGCGCCCACCACCGATACCCGGTTGCCGCTGCTCGTGCGCAGCGACAAAAACCAGCATCGCTTCGCCGTCGAAGTCGCCGCCAGCCCGCAGCAGCAGGAAAAGGGGCTAATGTTCCGCAAAACGCTCGATGATGACGGCGGCATGCTCTTCCCCATGAACCCGCCACGGGTGGCGAGTTTCTGGATGAAGAACACGGTCATCCCCCTCGACATGATCTTCGTACGCACCGATGGCACGATCGCCTTCATCGCCGCGAACACAGAGCCTTATTCGCGCGAGCCGGTGTCCGCCGGCGTGCCCGTGGCGGCCGTTCTGGAACTGCGCGGCGGACGCGCAGCGGAGCTTGGTATCGTGCGTGGCGACCAGATCATCTGGGGCAGCTGCGCGGCAGCCGACGGGAAACCGGTCGCGATTGCACCCGATTTCTGTCCGCCACCCGCCCACTGAGAGCCAGGCTATCGCTGCAAAGCAAGCAATGCGTCTTGCCAATCGCCTGCCCAGCGGGCTAAGCGTCGCGGCCATGGGAATCCTGGCTAAGATCTTCACCTGGTGGGACGGCGCCACCATTGGCACCAGCCTCTTCACCTCGCGCAAAGGCACGAAGGTGGGCGAGGATCATCAGGGCAATATCTATTATGAAGGCGGCGTCGGCATCGACGGCCAGCCGCGCCGCTGGGTGATCTATAACGGCAGCAATGACGCAAGCCGCGTGCCGGCCGAATGGCATGGCTGGCTGCATCGCTCGATCGAAGGTACGCCGGAAAGCTTCCTGCCGCCTCCCCGCATCTGGGAACGCGACTATACACCCAACGCAACTGGCACGCCCAACGCCTATCGCCCGTCCGGCGCGCTGGAAAAGGGTGGCCAGCGGCAGAAGGCGACCGGCGATTATGAAGCGTGGAGCCCCGACGCATCATGAGCCTGGCGCGGGTCGGCGGGCCGGCCTGGATCCTCTGCCCGCTGCTTGCGCTGACGCTCGCCAGCTGCGGTGACAATGACGCGCCGACGAACAATCAGAGCGGCCCCGTACGGGTCGAACGGACGCCGATCCAGGCCGCAAAAAGCGATGCGGCCCTCCCCGGCACGCCGATGGCCGAGCGAGAAGCCGTCATCGGCCTCCTCAACAAGCGCAACGGCCTGACCCGCGACTTCAAGATGAAGCCGGGCGAAGCGCTCCGCGCCGGCGACGCGATCATCCGCCTGCAAGCCTGCGAAACCAGCGCGCCTTGGGAAAATGTGCAGGAAACCGGCGCCTTCGTTCAACTCGATGTGCGCTCGACCGCCGACGGCAAATGGCGCCGCGCTTTTTCCGGCTGGCTGTTCAAGGAACGGCCCGACCGCAATGTGGTCGAGCATCCGATCTATGACGCCTGGGTCAAGAGCTGCGCGATGGAGTGGCCAGAAAGCGGCCCCGACACGGTGAAGCTCGGCAGTTCGGGCGAGCCTGCGCCAAGAGGCGCGAATGCGCGCAATGCAGGCGCCGATGCGACGCCGGCGGCACCATCCTCCCCCGCGCCCGAAGGCAGCGCCTCGTCGAGCGACACGCCCGCAAGCGCCTCACCCAGCAACTGAAGATAGGCACGCTGGGCGATCTCGACCGCGCCCAATGACTCCAGATGCGATGTCATGAACTGGCAGTCGAGCAGGCTGAACCCGGCAAAGCGCAGCCGCGCCACCAGCCAGGCGAGCGCAACCTTCGACGCATCGGTACGCCGCGAGACCATGCTTTCCCCGAAAAAGGCACGGCCGAGCGATACCCCATAAAGGCCGCCGACCAGTTCCTCGCCCTCCCAGACCTCGACCGAATGGGCAAAGCCCTCATTGTGCAGACGGCGATAGGCGCGCTCGATCGGGCCGTTGATCCAGGTCGACGGCCGGTCGTGCGCTGCCTCTGCGCAGAGCGCGACGATGCGGGCAAAGGCGTGGTTGGCGGTCACGGTGAAACGCTCCCGCCGGATCGTCTTGGCGAGCGAGCGCGACAGGCGGAAACCCTCCAGTGGCAGGACCGCGCGCTTCTTCGGCTCCACCCAATAAATATCGCGCGCGTCCCGGTCGTCCGACATGGGAAATATGCCAAGCGAATAGGCGCGGAGCAGCAGCAGGGGATCGATCATCATTTGAACATGGGTCTAAACGATTAGCGACCTGCGAAGATAGGCTGGATGCCGCGCGATCATGCCACGGCCGGCTCAAGCAGTCGGATGGTCCCTTCGTCCGCATCGATTTCCGCAGGCACACCCACCGGCAAGCTCACATTGTCGGCGACATGGCCAAAAGGCGCGCCCTGAAAAGCGGGGATGCCGAGCGGCGCCAGATGCTGCTCCAACACCTGCGACAAAGTGAACCCGCCATAAGAGGGGCCGGGCGACACGCAGTTCGAACATTGGCCGAAGACGACGCCGGCCAGCTGCTTGAGAATCCCGGCCAGACTCAATTGGGTCAGCATCCGGTCAATGCGATACTGGCCTTCATTGACGTCTTCCAAGAACAGGATCGCACCGCGAAAATCGGGCAGCCAGGGCGTACCCATCAGAGCGGACAGCACCGTCAGATTCCCGCCGAGCAACCGCCCGCTCGCCTTTCCCTTGCCAAAGGTTCGCACCTGTCCGCCGCGCGGCACGAGGCGGTTTTCCTGTGGCTCCGGCGCGCGCAAGGTAGGCGTCGCACCGTCGAAAGCAATTGCGCGAAAGGCATCCCAGGAAAAACGGTTCCACCCGCTTCCCGCATTGGGGCCGTGGATCGTCGTAAAGCCCGCGCGCGCCGCGAAGGCGAGGTGCAGCGCGGTAATGTCGGAAAAGCCAACGAGCAATTTGGGATTGGCGCGGATCGTCGCAAAATCGAGCAGCGGCAACAGCCGCGCGCATCCCCACCCACCGCGCACCGCGAAGACCGCGCGCACATCGGGATCGGCGAACATAGCGTTGACGTCGGCGGCCCGGTCCGCGTCGCTGCCCGCCAGATAACCATCGCGATTGCCCAGATGCCGCGCCATCTTAGGCTTCAGCCCCATCGCGACGATGGTTTCCCTGACGAGATCGAGATCGAACCTGTCGGCGGTAAAACCAGCCGGCTCGATCAGCCCCACAGTATCGCCCGCGCGCAGCCGGGGCGGCTTGCGCACAGGCGGGGCAGCGGCGCTCAAAGACGCCGGGCGGATGGCCGACGCGACGAGGCTCGCGGCAGCCGTAGCGACCAGGGTGCGGCGGTTCATGGCCATGATGTCTTTCCCCTTTCCGTCCCTTGGCCTGACCCGCCCTTCTGCGACTGGCCAAGCATCGGACCTTGCGCTAACCCACCGCCATGACGCTGACCAGCCCCCATGCCGACCCCGTTGCGCTCACGGCGCGCCTGATTGCCTGCCCCTCGGTCACGCCGGCCAAGGGGCTTGTGTTCGATGCGCTCGCCCAGATGCTGGAGCCTCTGGGCTTCACGATCGACCGTTTCGTGGTGGGGGAAGCGCCGGATGGGCCGGTCGAAAATCTGCTGGCCTGGCGCAAAAATGGCGAAGGGCCGCATTTCGCCTTTGCCGGTCATCTTGACGTCGTGCCGCCGGGCGCGGGCTGGACCAGCGATCCGTTCGAGCCGGTGACACGCGGCGGCCTGCTCCACGGGCGCGGCGCGGTCGACATGAAGGGCGCGATTGCCGCCTTCGTCGCAGCGCTCGCCGACCTGCCCGCCGACTTGCCCGGCACCATCAGCCTCATCATCACGGGCGATGAAGAGGGGCCGGCCGTCTACGGCACGCTGGCGCTGATGGAGCGGATGGAGAGCCATGGGATCAGGCCAGACCTGTGCCTTGTGGGCGAGCCGACCTCTGCCCATAGGCTGGGCGATGTGGTCAAGATCGGCCGGCGCGGATCGGTCAATATGTGGATCAGCGTCGAGGGCACGCAGGGGCATGTCGCCTACCCCCACCTCGCCGACAATCCGATACCAAAGCTGCTGCGCATCCTCACCGCGATTGAGGCTGTCACGCTGGACGAGGGCACCGACTGGTTCCAGCCGAGCAATATCGAGGTTACCGACATCAGTGTCGGAAACGAAGCTACCAACGTGATCCCGGGACGCGCGAGCGCGCGCATCTCCATCCGCTTCAACGACTGCCACAGCGGCGCGTCATTGGTCGAGAGGATCAGCGCGATCGCCGCGCGCGAGGGTGGGACGGTGGAAGCCAAAATCAGCGGCGAACCCTTCCTGACGCAGCCGGGCGCTCTGTCCGACCTCGTCTCCGCCGCGATTTTCGATGTCACGGGCGTTACGGCCGACCTGTCCACGACCGGCGGCACGTCCGACGCCCGTTTCCTCTCGCGCCTGTGCCCGGTGGTCGAATTCGGCCTCAATAATGCGACCATGCACAAGCTGGACGAGGCAGTCGCGATCGACGACCTGCTCGCCCTCAAGCGGATCTATGCATTGCTGGTCGAGCGCGCGCTGCGGCGCTGAGCGGCGGCTGAAACATGGCAAGCTGAGCGCCATGAAGGGCAAGATAGTCAGGCTCGGCCACGGGACGGCCGATATGATAGCCCTGAAACAGCGTGCAGCCGATGACGCGCAATATCTCCATTTGCGCGGGCGTCTCGACCCCTTCGGCCACCACCTCTAAGCCGAGGCCTTGGATCATGACGATTACCGCGCTGCATATGGTGCGCGCCTCCGCCGACCGCTCGATATCGCGCACCAGGCTCCGGTCGATCTTCACCCTGTCGACGGGCAGATCGCGCAGGCGAGTTAGGTTGGAATAGCCCGTGCCGAAATCGTCGATTGCGATCCTGACGCCATCGTCGCGTAGCGTGCGGAGCTGGTCGAGCACGCGGCTGTCCAAATCCATCGCGAGGGACTCTGAAATCTCCAGCTCAAGCATGCTGGCGGGCGTATGATGCCGCGTCATCGCGGCGCGCAGGCGTAGGAAAAAGTCCGCTTGCGCCAGCTCTCGTGTCGAGATGTTGATGGCGATGCGCTGCGTCATGCCCCGACGCGCCCAGGAGGCCGCGGTTGCGCAGACCTCGCTCATCACCCAGTCACCCAGCGCGACGATGGAGCCGCTTTCCTCGGCCGCCGGCACGAAGGCGCCGGGCATGACCAGATCGCGTTCAGGACAGGCCCAGCGCACCAGCGCTTCGGCAACGACGGCCCGGCCGCTCGGCGTTTCGATCTGCGGCTGAAATTCGAGCAGAAACTCCTCGCGCTCGATCGCCAGCCGAAGGTCGCGCTCCAGCTTTGCCTGGTCGGCGAGCTTCAGGGCCAGCGCAGGGGTGAACATTTCGGCGCGCCCTCGCCCTTCATGCTTGGCGTGATACATGGCCATGTCCGCCGACCGGAGCAGCGCCGTCACCGTCTCGCCATGCTCTGGATACAACGCAATGCCGATCGACGCGCCCAGCGCGATCTGCTGGCCGCCGAAATCGAAGCGTTCGGACAGCGCGACCTCGATCGCGTCCGCGACATTTTGCGCGGGCTCCCGCCCGGCGACCTTGGGGAAAAACAGCGTGAATTCATCACCCGCAAAGCGCCCGATGATGGCACCGTCGACCCGCGCGCGAGCTTGCTCGATCGCAAGGTCCCGCAGCCGGCCGGCGACCCGCGCGAGCAGCTGGTCCCCCGCCGCGTGGCCCAACGTATCGTTGACCGCCTTGAAACCATCAAGATCGATGAAAAACAGGGCGGCGGGCGCTGCGTCAGAGCGCCGAGCCGCAATCGCGCGTTCGACCTGTCGGCAGAAATGGGTGCGGTTCGCAAGGCCCGTCACCTGATCGAACAGCGCCAGCGCCTCCACATTGTCGAGGTTGGCCTGCACCTGATCCATCAGGTTTTCCATGGATGTCGCGAGCGCCGGCAGTTCCGCCGATACGTCGGAGGGCACCGGCGATCGCAGATCACCGCGCGCGGCGGCCAGCAGACGCGCCGTGGCGGCCTCTATCGCGGCGGCTGTGGACGCGACGAAGCGCTGCGTCCACACCCAGCTTGCCGAGCCACACAGGATCGCAATGATCAGCGCCCGACCTGTGTTGAAGAGATGGTCATCGGCGCCGCCTGCCCCGAGCAGAAGCGAGAGGACAAATGCCAGCACGCCCGTGGCCAAGGCGAACGCAGCGGCGCGGCATTTCAACATCACCCCCTGCATAAGCCTCAGACCCCCAGAACAAAGACCCGCCTTTAGGTGCGCGGGGTCAGCAAGATGTGAAGAGCCTTGGTTAAAGAGGGATCAGTATAAACGTGGATCAACCGGACTTTTTGCGGCGCAGGATGATATAGAGGGCGCCCTCTCCGCCATGGCGTGGATGAGCGTTCCGCACGCTCGCGATCTGCGCGGCGTGGCGGCCCCGGCCAAGCCAGTGGCCGATCTCCGCACGAATGGCACCGCGCCGATAAAGGCTTGAGCTATCGTCTCTTTTCCGCGGCTTTCCGGTCACCACGAGCAGAACGCGCGCGTCCCGCGCCATCGCTGCGTCGATCGCCTGGTCGAGCCGGACGTGGGCAGCGGCGAGGCTGTGGTCGTGAAGATCGATCGTCATGTCGGGCAACAGCGTGCCGCCGCGTATCTTTTTTTCCCAACCGGAATCGAGAACCGCGACCGGCGTTTTTTTCGCGGGGGCAACAGGCGGAGCGGCCGGCGCCGCCGTTAACCTTTGCGGCTTTGTCGCTTTGCGTGGCTGAGGGCTGCTCAACGTGACAGTAGGGGCAGGATCGGAAGGAGGAGGCGCAGCCCTCATCCCTGGCAGCTTCCGGATCGAGCGCGTCAGCGCAACCCAGAGCGCCTGTTCATCGGGAGAAAGGCGACGACCCGCCACGACACGCCGTTACCGTGCCGAAAGCCGCGCGGCCGATCCGGTCGGCAGCAGGACGAGCGCGCTGCCCCGTGCCGACATGCCGCCGGCAATCGCCCGCGCCCGCTCACCCGCGCCCCAGAAGCTGTCAAAGCGATTGGCGCCCTTGATGGCGCCACCCGTGTCTTGCGCGATCCAGATGCCATTGGGTTCGGCGCGATCGAGCGAAAGCAGAACAGGAGCGCCCAAAGGCACGAATTTGGGGTCCGCCGCGACCGTGGCCTCGCCCGTCACCGCCACGCCCATCGCGCCGATCGGCCCGGCGCCGGTCAATTCGCGGAAGAACACGAAGCTCTTATTCTCGTTCATGATCTGCGCACCCTCGACCGGATTGGCGCGGAGATAGGCCATGATGTCCTGCATCGACCCATTGCGGATCAGGCCCCTGTCCTTCATCAGCTTGCCGATGCCGGTATAATCGCGGCCATTCTGCCCATCATAGCCGATGCGCATGACGCCGCCGTCGGGCAGCAGCAGCCGACCCGACCCCTGGACCTGGAGGAAGAAGAATTCGACCGGATCGGCGGCCCAGGCCAGTTCGAGCCCCCGCCCTTCCAGCGCGCCAGCGACGATGCGCGCGCGCTCGTCGAAAGGAACGAGCTTCGTACCCTCCACCTTGCCCCGGACCGTCCGGCCCTTCAGGCTTTCGCTGAACTGTCCGAGATCGACGTCGATCAGGTCGGGCGGTCGGCGGTAAACGGGTACGTCATAGCCAGCCCGCCGTGTACGGGCGCCATGAATTTCCGGCTCATAATAGCCGGTGACGAAGGCCTTGCCCTCCCCGATCTGCACGGCCTCGAAATAGCGCGAGAAAAATTCGCTGGCACTGGTGTCGGGCCAGCTGGATGCCGCGCCACAGGCCGCGTTCCAATCCGACCCGCGCGTCAGGCCGCTACTGTCGGCACGCCGCATCAGCGATGGGCAGGAAATACGAAACGCCGCAAGGGCCAGCCGCGACCGTTCACCTGACGGGATGAGCGAACCAATATCAGGCCCTCTGGTGACGCCGAGCGCGGCCGCCGTGCCGGTATCTAATGCCGGGTCGACTGGCACCGCAACTGGCAGCGACGGACGGGGCGTGGCCGGAACCGGCCTGGCGGCCTGGCCGCTGCCCAAACCACCTGTTGGTTGCGTTGCCCCTGTAGGACGGGTCGGACTATCAGGATAAGCGCCCGAACTGGACGGCGGAATGACCTGACCGGCGCAGGCCGACAGGCCAAGCGCCGCGACCAGCGCGACGCCGCAATGCCGCAGGCTCATGCCGCCTCGTCGGTTTCGCTGAGCTTCCAGTTGGGATCGGAACTGCCGATGTCGCGGGTAAAGGTCCAGATATCGTCGGTCCCGACCGCGTCAGTAAGCGAGCCCGCGACGACAGTGCCGTCCTTGTCGCGCGTGACTGCGGCAATGTCGGCTTCGAAGCGGACGGAGACTTCGGCCATACGTCCGCTGACGGACGCCTCGACAATCTGCGCCTTTTCAATCCGCACCAGCCGGTTGTCGAGCACATGCCCTTCCGCCTCGCGCGTCGCGATCGCTTCCTCAAAAGACGCAAGCACATCGGCATCGCACAGCCAGCCCAGTTCTTCACGGTCGCCGCGCCAGAAAGCGGCCAGCACCATCTGGTAAGCGCTCTTGGCGCCGTCGACGAACTGGGGAACGTCAAAGCTGCGATCGGCCGCGATCAGAGCGCGAACGCCCGCTTCGCCGCCCGGTGCGATCAGACCTTCCGACAGGCGAACCGGATCGCCACCCGCTTCCGTCACCGGGCGCGGGTGCAGAACCGTCACCTTGGCACGCTCATCGGCAGGCCGCAGCGCCGGCTCCTGCTCATGCCCGGTCCGCTTGCCGAGCACGGAATAGAGCCGCAATGCCAGGAAACCGGCGATCATGGCGAGGATGACGATCACATACACGGGAGCGAATACCCTTAGGTAAGGACAATGTTCCTGCCAACATAGGCATGTTTACCCGTAACTTCAAATGGCGCTTGGCCCGGGTATCGGCCCATTGCTCTGCCTGTTGCCCACTGCTAAGCGCGCGGGTCATTGCGCGACGCGGCTTGCTTGGCCGTCTGCGCAAAACCCACAGGATCAGGCAGGACCGCATATGTCAGAAGAAGCCGGCAGCATCGAGAACGCAAATATTTCGGCCAACGGCGCGGACACCGCCCCGCAGATCGCGCTGATAAGCCAGTATATCAAGGACATGTCGTTCGAAAACCCGAATGCGCCGGGCGTCTATCAGTGGCAGGAACAGCCCGCCATCGACGTTCAATTCAACATCGGTGCGGACAAGGTCGGCGATGAAGTCGTCGAAGTCGCGCTCAAGATCGAGGTGAAGGCCACCGGCGAAGGGGGCACCGCCTTTGCCGTCGAACTGGTCTACGCCGCCCTGTTCGGCATGCGCAACGTGCCCGACGATCAGCTTCAGCCCTTCATGCTGGCCGAAGCGCCGCGCCTCATCTTCCCCTTCGCCCGCCGTGTGCTGGCCGATGCGATTCGCGATGGCGGCTTCCCGCCGCTGCTGCTCGACCCGATCGACTTCGGCGCGCTTTACCTCCAGCAGGCGCAGCAGATGCAGACCACTGCCGGCGAGCCGGCCGGCAACGCCTGAACCTTCGAGCCTGATGTCTGCGCGCGTCCCATGACGGCGCAGGCATTGGAACGAGCGGAGCTGACCCGATGGGCCTTTTAAGAGCCACGACGACCATCGGCGGCCTGACATTGGTAAGCCGCATATTGGGCATGGTGCGCGACATGCTGGTCGCGCGCTTTCTGGGCGCCGGACTCGCTTCGGACGCCTTCCTCATCGCCTGGCGCCTGCCCAACCTCTTCCGCGCATTGTTCGCCGAGGGGGCATTCGCCTCCGTCTTCGTGCCGATGTTCAACCGCACCATGGCTCAGGCCGATGGCGATGCGCCGGACGCAGGCAAGCGCGCGGCGGTCGCCTTTGCCGGGCAGATCCTCTCGGTCCTCTTCCCCTTCCTCGTCCTCTTCTGCGCCATCATGATGCTATCGGCCGCACCGATCGTCTGGGCGATGACGGGCGGCTTTCCCGATGGCGGGCCGGAAAAGTTCGCGCTCGCCGTCGACCTGACGCGCATCACCTTTCCCTATCTTGCCCTGATCAGCCTCGTCTCGCTGCTAGGCGGCATCCTGAATTCGCTCGACCGTTTCTGGGTCAATGCCGCTGCCCCAGTGCTGCTCAACGTCTGCATGATCGTGGCGGTGCTGCTGTTTCGGGGAAATACGCCGGTGGAGACAGCCTATACGCAGGCGGTGGCCGTGACCCTGTCGGGCGTACTCCAACTCCTCTGGCTGATCTGGGCCTGCCGCCGCGCT
>Ga0233380_1000349_pt1 | contig 25012 bp, 27 predicted proteins | sample ElkDunMinimDraft_9_FD_191541 | JGI IMG/M metagenome (GOLD analysis project Ga0233380, IMG submission 191541) | Fecal eukaryotic communites from dung pellets of Tule Elk in California, USA - Elk Dung F36 | ecosystem: Host-associated > Mammals > Digestive system > Large intestine > Fecal | place... | reverse complement strand
AAAAGCCACCTATGTCGACGCTCGCCAGCCGTCGAGCGGACAGGATATGGACCGCGCAGCCTGCATCGCCGCGCTGCGACAGGCCCCGAAACCCTAAAACTCGAACACCGCGGGCGGGCGCGATATAGCCGGATCTCGTAGTTAACGGCTTTCTAACAATATTCTGGTGTTTTTCGGCATGACGGGCTGCGGCCCTCTAAAGGGAACAACCCGACCATGGCCGATACCGGCACGGCATCGTTGACTATCAACGAACTACGCGAGTTCGCAGGCTTTACGGCGGGGGAACAGCGCTACATCAGGCGCAGCCTCGATATCGGCCTCGGCCGGCAGGATGCCTTCAAACTCTGGGCACGCAATGCGGGCGAAATTGCCTCGATCCGCAGCCAGTACGTCGCCTATCAGGATCTGAAGCCTCTGCGGATTGCACGCCCTCAGGAACAGCCGCTTGATGGTATCGATAATTTTCTTGGCAAGCTTATCCGTCTGACCGCCTTTGATCTGGCGCAGACAGGCATTGAATGCTTTTCAGCCTATCGTTTTCTCTATGAGCGCCTGCTTGGCGCCGAAACGCGGCCATGGCTGCCATCCGCCTTTTGCGCCGCCGCCGCGCTTCCGCATATCCAGCCAGACCGCCGCAAGCTTTTGCTACAATCCATCAGCGAAACCGCTGCGACTGCACCGGGATGGTCAACGCGCGAACCCTTTTTCTATCCGGAATGGGTTGAGATGGAGGCCGCCTGAACGATAGCGGATCGCCGCCATTGCCTGACCATCAACACTGTCCGGCTGCCAAAAGTTTCGCGCGGATCGGCCGCAAAGGGGTGACAGGTGCTGCCGTGCAATTTATTGGGCTGCCGTGATGCAAGATGATCCCAATGCTCCGCTTCGCCCCATTCCCTACCTGATTTTCGGTTCCCGCTGGCTCCAGCTGCCCCTCTATCTGGGCCTGATTGTCGCGCAGTGTGTCTATGTGTTCCTGTTCCTGAAGGAGCTGTGGCACCTGTTGACGCACGCCATCCAATTTACCGAACAGCAGATCATGCTCGTTGTGCTGGGTCTGATCGATGTGGTGATGATCTCCAATCTGCTGATCATGGTCATCGTCGGAGGGTATGAAACCTTCGTTTCGCGCCTTGGACTGCAGGGGCACCGCGATCAGCCTGAATGGCTAAGCCACGTAAATGCCGGCGTTCTTAAGGTGAAGCTGGCGATGGCGATCATCGGCATCTCCTCAATTCACCTGCTACGCACGTTCATCGAGGTCTCGGCAGTAGGCACAGAAGGCGCCAGGGTGACCGAGACTGGTGTCATGTGGCAGACGATCATCCATGGAATGTTCATCGTTTCGGCTATCGGCATCGCCTATGTCGACCGGATGACCCAGAGTAAGCACTGATCCGGCTTTAGCCCTAGCTTAGCCGCCCTGTTTCAGCCGAGCTGAATCCGGGCGGCAGGCCGTGATCCTATCCCTTGTAAAGTCCGTCCAGCCGCGCGCCGTAACGCTCTTTCAGCTTATGGCGCCGGATCTTCAGGCTAGGTGTCATTTCCTCGTTCTCGATAGAAAAGGCTTCATCCGCGAAAGCGTATTGCCGCACCTTCTCGATAACAGACAGGTCCTGATTGACCCGGTCGATTGCGGTGCGGATCGCAGCGCGGAAAGCCGGAAGATCCTGTAAGGTGCGGAAGTCGAAATTCTCACCTTCCTTACGCGCCCATTCCAATGCCCATTCGGCATCTGGCACGATCAGCCCGACGATGTAGGGCCGCTTATCACCCACTACCATGGCCTGGGCGATTTCCGGCTGCAGGGTCAGCATCCCCTCTAACTTCTGGGGTGAGACATTGTCGCCCTTGTCGTTGACGATCATGTCCTTCTTGCGGTCGGTGATGACGATGCGACCACTTCCGTCGAGATGGCCGATATCGCCGGTGTGCAACCAGCCATCGCTCAAAACGCGGGCCGTTTCCGCCTCATTGCGCCAATAGCCCTGCATGACCAGTTCTCCACGCACCAGGATTTCCCCGTCCTGCGCGATCCGTACTTCCACGCCGGTCAGCGGTGGGCCGACCGTATCCATCTTCAGGCCCACGCTGGGGCGGTTGCAACTGACCACCGGGCCGGTCTCTGTCTGGCCATACCCCTGCAGCAATACCAGGCCCATCGCATCGAAGAAGGTGCCGATTTCGGGATTGAGCGGAGCGCCGCCCGAGACCATTGCCTTCAGGCGTCCGCCGAAGCGACTGCGGATTTTCGGGCGCAGTGTGCGTTCCAGCACAAGATTCATCGGAAAGTCGATGAGACGCCGCCGCCCCTTCGCCTTGCGTTCACCCACTGTCAGGGCGCGCTCCATCAGATAGGCAGGAACGCGGCCCTGGTTCTCCACCTGTTTCATGATGCGGGTTCGCAGCACCTCAAACAGGCGCGGAACCACAACCATAATCGTTGGCGCCAATTCCTCGATGTTGCTGGCAAGCTTTTCGAGGCTCTCGGCATAGCAAATCTGCGCGCCCATGCCGATGGGCAGGAACTGGCCGCCAGTATGCTCATAAGCGTGCGACAATGGCAGGAAGGACAGAAACACCTCGTCATCCCAGCCGAAGTCCTCCGACAGGATGCGCGCGCAGCCATCGACGTTCCGCAGAATCGCGCCGTGATGCTGCATCACACCCCGGGGTGCCCCGCCGGTGCCGCTGGTGTAAATGATGCAGGCCAGGTGACTGCGCCCAACACCCGCCATGCGGGCATCCACGGCAGCGCGCGCCGCTACAGTATCGCCCGCCAGCAAATCCGCCCAGTCATGAAAGTCCACTGTACTGGCCTGCGCCCGGCGCAGCGGTTCAATGCCGATCACATGAGCGACCGTATCGTTGCGCAGCACGGCCGGCAGCAACGCTTTCGCCAGCTTGGCGTCAGAGACAATAACCGCCCGCGCGCCCGAATTATCGAGTAGGTGTAGATGATCGCGTTCGGTGTTCGTCGTATAGGCAGGCGCGGTTACGCAGCCGGCAGCCATGATTCCAAGGTCGGCAAGGCACCATTCGGGCCGGTTTTGCGAAACCAGCATCACCCGGTCGCCGTCCTTAAGCCCCAACCGACGCAGCCCCTCGGCAATCAGGCAAACCTGATCCGCCGCTTCGGCCCAGCTGATCGATTTCCAGCTGCCATCCTTCTTGGCCGTAAGCATGGGTTTATCACCCCGCTCCGCCGCGCGTGCCAGAAACAGCGACACGAGATTGGGGCTGGCATCAAAATCGGAAAGCTGCACTCTGCTCTACCTTTCGCCCTGTACTGCCCTCAGGGTCTAGGATGCGATAACCATAGCGGCAAGCCGCACTCTATTGCGAGACTGCGCCGCCTTCGCTACGCGGGTCGGCGGCACCAACCAGCCTGCCGCCCACCACTTCAACGGCGTTGGTTTTCAGCGGCAACGATGCAACACGAATGTCCGCATGGCCAAGCGCCTTCAGCGCCGGGATCATTGCCTCCAGTGCGCTGCCCTGCTCAATCGTGACGGTATTTCCGCCCGGCGCGTAGATCAAAGGCAGCGTTATCGCGTCCTGCGCGGAGAGATTCCAGTCGATCACGCCGATGATCGCCTTCGTCACTTGCGCCGGGATCGTTTTGCCGCCCGCCGCCCCGATCGCAAGCCGAAGCTTGCCATCCGGGGAATAGACCAGCGTCGGGCTCATCGAAGAAAGCGGCCGCTTGCCCGCCTCAACCCGGTTGGCAACAAGATTGCCATCCCGCTCAGGCACCATGCTGAAATCGGTGAGCTGGTTGTTGAGGTAATAGCCGTTCGCCATCAGTCCTGATCCGAACGGCCCCTCGATAGTGGAGGTTAGCGAAGCTGCCCGACCCTGCCGATCAACCACGACGAAGTGCGAAGTCGACGGCACTTCGCCGGAAGGGGCGTCAGCGTGCGCACCCACCACTCCGGGGGGGACACCCGGCGCCACCTCAGCCATCGTGCGGTCGGGCGCAATCAGCTGGGAACGCGCAGCAATATACTCAGGGGCAAGCAAGCCTGCGACCGGAACTGAAACGAAATCAGGATCCGCAAGGTAACGGTCGCGGTCCGCATATGTCAGCCGCATCGCCTCTACCATAAGGTGCCAGGACACCGGGTTGTCCTTGCCCAGCGAACCCATGTCGAAACGCTCGAGCAGGCCGAGAATTCCAATCACGGTTGTCGCGCCGGACGACGGCGGCGCCATCCCGCATACGCGCCAGGCGCGATAGGTTCTGCATATCGGTGCGCGCTGTTTGGCACGATAGGCGCCAAGATCTCCAACGCTCAACGGCGCCGGAAGACGAGGTGCATGGGTGACGGCGTCAGCAACCTTCCGGGCGTTCTTACCCGAATAGAACGCCTTGGAGCCCTTGTTCGCCAGCTGTGTCAGGAAGGCTGCAAGGTGTGGATTGCGGATCACCGTTCCAACCGGCAATGGCTCACCATCCGTGCCATAGTAAAGCCTGCGTCCGGCTTCCGTGAAGCCGGCACGACCCTTTGACCGTGTCAGGAAATCATGAAGGCGCGGCGTCACGGCAAAACCATCGCGCGCCAGCCGAATTGCCGGCTGAAACACATCACGCCACGGGAGTTTGCCGTGCAGGGCATGCGCCTGCGCCATCAGCGCAAGATTGCCGGGAATGCCAACCGTAATGCCGCCAGGGATGACCTGTGACATCGTCAGATACTGGCCGTCTGCCTTGAACCAGTCAGGCGTCGCCGCGGCAGGGGCCGTCTCTCGACCATCGAAGGTATCGACCTTGCCGGTGCCATCGTCGAACAGAAGAAAGCCGCCTCCGCCAATGCCAGAGCTTTGCGGCTCCACCACGGTGAGCGCTACCAGCGTGGCCAGCGCCCCATCTGCCGCACCGCCGCCCGCCCGCAGGACCTGTGCCCCCGCTTCGGCAGCCCGCGGGTCTGCAGCACTGACCATGCCAGCATCGAAGCGGGTGTCAGGCGATGTGTCTCGTGCATAGGCACTGCCCGCAAGCAGGGCCGGCGCGAAAAAGAGCAGGACGTAACGTATCAGCATGATCTGTAAGCTATTCACTACCCACCGCGTCGGCAATGGCGGCAAAGCCATCGCGCTGCATCAGGGCCTCAAGTCCGCGCGTCACAGCACGGGCGATACCCGGCCCCTCATAGGTCATGGCGCTGTACAGCTGAACCAGACTGGCACCCGCGCGGATACGGGCCCACGCATCGTCTGCCGTGGTAATGCCGCCAACGCCGATCAACGGAACGGCCCCGCCAGTGGCCTTCCGGAAGTCGCGGATGCGCTGCTGCGCCAGATCCTTCAGTGGTGCGCCGGAAAGACCGCCCGCCTCATTCGCCTGCGAAGAGTGCAGCGCAGGGCGTGAGATTGTGGTGTTGGAAACGATCAACGCCCCCAACTGCTTTTCGATGGCGATGCGGGCGATGGCATCAATATCCGCAGACTCAAGGTCAGGTGCGACCTTCAGGAACACCGGCGGTCCATCGACGGCCCGTGCGGCCAGCACGCCGTCCAGCAGCGCGGCAAGGGCGCCTTCATCCTGCAGCGCCCGCAAGCCAGGGGTATTCGGGCTGCTGACATTGACAGCCAGATAGGTGGCAAAGGGTGCCATAACCCGCGTCATCGTCACATAATCGGCAATCCGATCGACCGAATCCTTGTTGGCGCCGATGTTTATGCCCACCACGCCAGGGCGCTTGCGCCGCGCAGCCAGCCGCTCCACCGCGATGGCCGCGCCGCCATTATTGAAGCCCATCCGGTTGATGACCGCCCTGTCCTCTGTGAGGCGGAACAAGCGAGGGCGCGGGTTTCCGGCCTGCGGCAACGGTGTGATCGAGCCGACTTCGACAAAACCGAACCCGCGTCCCAGCAACGCGTCGGGCACTTCGGCGTCCTTGTCGAAACCGGCCGCCATTCCAAGAGGATTGGGAAAGTTGATGCCCGCGACCTCTGTCGCCAACGGCCCGCCATCCGCCGGGGCTTTTCCCTCAGGCAAAATTTTCAGCGCGGCGATGGCCAAGCCATGGGCGCGTTCGGGATCGATTCGGAAAAGGGACGGGCGCAGGACAGAATACAGCATCGGGCAGCCTCTATGACAAAGCAGACGCCCCGAGTCGATTCGCACAAATGCCCTATATGCGGCCACGGCGCCGATATTGGCGTGATTCTTGCGCGAATAAGAAGATTTGTGTCGAATTCCTACAATTTTTGGGCGCTGACCCAGCGTAGGAGGCTTATGCGACCCGAAGGGCTCGTCGCTTCTGCAACGAGTTCCTGACTTGAATGGCGGTTCTCCCCTCAGCGGAGAACCGCCTTTTTTTGTGTTTGCACAATTTTCGGCCGTCCGGTTGCAATGCAGCAAGGGGCGCACTACGTGAAACTGGAAAGAATCAGTCCGATTTAAACCGGGGGCGTTCCCCGGCTAGCGGACTGGGCAATTCGGGAACGTGAAGTGCGCCTCTCCAGCATGGCCGATTATGCCGTGGTCACCATGTCCGCCGCCGCGCGGCACTGTGGTGGCGTGCGGGTGAATGCGGCCCAGCTTGCCGAAGAGACCGGCTTGCCGGTGCCCACGGTGCAAAAGCTTGTCAGCCGCCTGACAGCTGCGGGCCTTCTACGCTCTTCGCGCGGCGTTGGTGGTGGGCTGAAGCTAGCCCGTCCCGCCGCGGCAATCACTCTTGCCGACATCGTGGAAGCGGTGGAGGGACCGATTGCACTCACCGCATGCGTCGACCACATGCGACAGGATTGCGGCATGGAAGAAACATGCTGCGTTCGGCCGCATTGGCCGCTTGTTAACCAGACCTTGCGCGGCGCGCTCGCGGGGGTCAGCCTTACCCAGCTTGCAGCGGAAACCGCACAATGACCGACGAACCCCTCCAGCGCGATGCCGCCGCCCATGAGGCAGCCGCCCGGGCCGCCGACTATGAACACGGCTGGGCCTCTGATATCGAACAGGAATTCGGTGCCAAAGGGCTGTCCGAAGAAACCGTTCGCTTCATTTCGGCCAAGAAGGACGAGCCGGAATGGATGCTCGAATGGCGGCTGAAGGCCTACCGCCTGTGGCTGACCATGACGCCGCCTGATTGGGCGAAGCTCAACGTGCCGCCGATCGATTATCAGGAAGCCTATTACTACGCCGCGCCCAAGCAGAAGGCTGAGCTGAAAAGCCTGGACGAGGTCGATCCCGAAATCCTGCGCATCTATGAAAAGCTGGGCATTCCGCTGGAAGAACAGAAAGTTCTTGCTGGCGTGGAAGGCGCGCGCAAGGTCGCCGTGGACGCCGTGTTCGATTCTGTCTCCGTCGCCACGACGTTCCGCAAGGAATTGGAGCAGGCGGGAGTCATCTTCCGTTCCATCAGCGAGGCGATCCGCGAATACCCTGAACTGGTGAAGAAGTGGCTGGGTCGCGTTGTGCCGATGCACGACAACTATTTCTCGACGCTCAACTGCGCGGTCTTTTCCGATGGCACCTTCGTCTATGTGCCTGAAGGCGTGCGTTGCCCGATGGAGCTGTCCACCTATTTCCGCATCAACGCCGAGAACACCGGCCAGTTCGAGCGCACGCTGATCATCGCCGAAAAGGGCAGCTACGTAAGCTACCTTGAAGGCTGCACTGCGCCGCAACGCGATGAAAATCAGCTGCACGCCGCCGTAGTGGAACTGGTTGCGCTCGACGACGCAGAGATCAAATATTCGACTGTGCAAAACTGGTATCCCGGCGATGCGGCAGGGAAGGGCGGTATCTACAATTTCGTCACCAAGCGTGCGCTGTGCCAGGGCGCGCGCAGCAAGGTAAGCTGGACACAGGTGGAAACCGGCAGCGCCATCACCTGGAAATACCCCTCGTGCGTGTTGAACGGCGAAGATTCGGTGGGAGAGTTCTACTCGGTCGCCGTCACTAACAATTACCAGCAGGCTGATACCGGCACCAAGATGATCCACAACGGCGCAGGCAGCCGTTCGACCATCATTTCCAAGGGTATCAGCGCCGGCAAATCGAACAACACCTATCGCGGCCTTGTTCGCGTCGGCGCCAATGCCGAAAATGTGCGCAACTTCACCCAGTGCGATTCACTGCTACTGGGCGGAGACTGCGGCGCCCATACCGTGCCCTACATCGAAGTGCGCAACCCCAGCGCACAGATCGAGCATGAGGCAACCACCAGCAAGATCAGTGACGATCAGCTGTTTTATGCGCAGCAGCGCGGGCTAGGCACCGAAGAGGCCGTGGCGCTGATCGTCAACGGCTTTGCCAAGGAAGTTCTGCAGCAGTTGCCGATGGAGTTTGCCGTCGAGGCGCAGAAGCTGCTCGGAATTAGCCTTGAAGGGAGCGTCGGATGAAAAAGGTTTTGACTGTCCGTCCCCCCGAAGACCGGACTGAGGCCCCTCAGCTTGAACGCAAGGGCAAGGGCTGGGTGATCTCCGAATCGCGGCTTGATACGCTTCACGGAAACGCGCGCGAGATGCGTCGCAACCCGACGCCTGCGCATATAGCACTGGGCGATGCCCTCGCCCGGGCGGAACTGGGCAAGTATCGCTTTCGCCGTCAGGTCGTGATCGGGTCGGCCATCGTGGACTTCGCCTGCGATCCTTTACGCGTCGTTGTTCAGATCGACGACTCAGTTGAGGGCGATCCGGCAATCGATCGGCGTCGGGATGCCTCGCTTGAAGAAGTCGGCATGACAGTCGTGCGTGTGTCCGCTCCTGCCGTTTTGGCTGATGCCGACGCAGTGGCTGCCGCCATCGTCGCCAAAATGAAGGCCCGTTACGAAGAGCAGCGCGCAAAGCTTCGTGCCCGTCCCGGAAGCCGCCCTCAGGCGCCCCGTCGCGGATATCAGAGATGACCATGCTGAAGACTGCACACCGCACACCGCTGAAATAAAACTGCCGAGAAGATATCATCGATATGCTCAACATCTCCAACCTTCACGCCACGGTCGCCGACAAGCCGATCCTCAAAGGCCTTTCACTCAACGTCAATGCGGGTGAAATCCACGCGATCATGGGGCCGAACGGCGCGGGCAAATCAACGCTGTCCTATGTTCTTGGCGGCCGACCAGGGTACACGGTAACTGGCGGTTCGGTAACGCTGGACGGACAGGACCTGCTCGAACTGGAACCGCATGAGCGCGCCGCTGCAGGCCTGTTCCTGGGCTTTCAGTATCCGGTGGAAATCCCCGGCGTGTCTTTCGTCCAGTTCCTGCGTGAAAGCGCCAATGCCCAGCGCAAAGCGCGCGGCGAGGAGCCACTTACCGGCGGCGAATTCCTGAAGCTCGCTCGCGAGAAGGCGGCGCTTTTGCGCATGGACATGGACATGCTCAAGCGTCCGGTGAACGTCGGCTTTTCGGGCGGCGAGAAAAAGCGCGCCGAGATGGTCCAGATGGGTATCCTTGACCCGAAGTTCGCCGTGCTCGACGAAACGGACTCTGGCCTCGATATCGATGCGCTGCGCATCGTGGGTGAGGGCATCAATGCCATCATGCGCAAGCCCGATAAGGGCGTGCTGCTGATTACACACTACCAACGGCTGCTCGATTACGTGAAGCCGGATTTCGTCCACGTCCTTGCGGCGGGCCGGATCGTAAAGACCGGCGGGCCAGAGCTGGCACTTCAGCTTGAGGAAGAAGGCTATGAGGCGGTCGTCGCGTGACTGACCTGAGCGCCCTTCCCACACGCAAGAGCGAAGAGTTCCGCTATGCGGATATCGACGCTTTGGCAAAACTCTGGCCACTTCCTGAGCCGGAGAATATCATTGTGCCAGCGAGCGGACACTTTTCCCGCGCCATCGTGCAGGACTCAGGCGGCGTAACCCGGCTGGTGATCAGCCTTGGCAAGGGGGCGACCGCCGCCGTCCATTTCCTCAACTTCGGCGGCGATTATGGTCGTATCGAATTGGACGTAACACTGCATGAGGGCGCCGACTTCACGTTGGGCGGCGCGCAGCTTGGTGCCGGTAGCCAGACGCTGGAAATCGTTACCACTGTCACCCACGCTGAACCAAACGCGGAATCGCGCCAACTGGTACGCTCCGTGCTGGCCGGACAGGCAACGGGTACGTGCCTCGGCAAGGTTGCCGTGGCCCGCGGCGCCAACGGCACCGATGCCTCACAATCCGTTCGCGCCATGCTGCTGGACCGCACGGCGACGGCGAACGCCAGGCCTGAACTCGAAATTTTCGCCGATGACGTCAAATGCGCCCATGGCTGTGCCGTGGGTGAATTGGACGCGCAGGGATTGTTCTATCTCCAATCACGGGGGCTGACGCCGCCTGAAGCAAAGCGGCTGATGCTGCATGCCTTCATCGCTGAAGCCTTCACAGGCGCAGAGGACAGGGATCGGCTTGAGCAGTTGGCACTTGAGCGGCTGGAGGCAATGCTGTGAACAGCGAAACACGCATCCGCGCCGATCTCAGGGGCGAATTTCCAGGGCTCGCCAACGGCTGGCACTATCTCGATACCGCCGCCACGGCGCAGAAGCCGCAAGCCGTTATCGACGCCATGGCCCGCGCACTGGGCGCGGAATACGCAACGGTGCATCGCGGCGTCTATGCCCGCTCAGCCGAAATGACCCTCGCGTATGAGGCCGCACGGCGCAAAGTCGCACATTTCCTTGGCGGACAAGAGGACGAGATCGTCTTCACGCGCGGCGCGACGGAATCGATTAATCTTGCCGCCGAAAGCTGGGGCGCCGCCAATCTGAAGGCTGGCGACCGCATCCTCCTTTCGCTGCTGGAGCATCACTCCAACATCGTGCCCTGGCAGCTGCTGCGTGACCGCATCGGCTTTGAAATCGACGTCTGCCCGCTGACCGCAGATGGCCAGATAGATCTTGATGCGGCGGAGCAGATGCTCACGCCAGCGCACAAGTTGGTGGCCTTTGCCCACGTATCGAACGTGCTGGGCTCGATACTTAATGCCCAGCGCGCCGCAGAACTGGCGCATAATGTCGGTGCAAAGCTGCTGTTGGATGGCTGTCAGGCTGTGCCACGGGTGCCGGTCGATGTTGCCGCCATTGGCTGCGATTTCTACGCGTTCTCTGCCCACAAACTCTATGGCCCGACCGGGATCGGCGTGCTGTGGGCGAGGGCGGAAATCCTGCAGTCCATGGCTCCGTGGCAAGGCGGTGGATCGATGATCGACCGCGTGACCTTTGAACGCACCACCTATGCCCCCGCACCCCAGCGATTCGAGGCAGGCACCCCAGCCATCGCCGAAGCCATCGGCCTTTCTGCCGCGATCGATTATGTTGACGCTATTGGCATCGAATCGATCCACGCGCATGAAGCCGAACTGGTTCGTAAAACCCGCGATGAACTGCGGCGGATGAACGACGTCACGCTGTTCGGTCCTGAGGATTCAGCGGGAATCATCAGTTTTGCCCTGCAAGGGGTTCATCCCCACGATCTGGGCACCATATTGGATGAAGAAGGCGTCGCGATCCGCGCGGGCCATCATTGCGCACAGCCGCTGATGGATCACCTTGGTGTTCCCGCGACAGCGCGGGCCAGTTTCGGCCTTTACAGTGACGAGAGCGATATCGAGGCGCTGCTGCAAGGCATTCAGCGCACCAGGAGGATTTTCGGGCAATGACCATGGGTGAGGAGCGCAAGTTCTCCGTCGAGGAAGTGGACAACGCACCGGCTGCGCCGCGTGCAAGGGTATCGGATATCGAAGCGCCGGCGCAGAAGCTGGAACGCAAGGTCGACTATCTGGAAGGCTTTCTGGCGGCGAAGCCAGACGCCCTGTCTCCCGGTGAGCCCGGAGGCGACCTGTATGACGGCGTCGTCACCGCGCTTAAGGAAATCTTCGACCCGGAAATCCCGGTGAACATCTATGATCTTGGGCTGATCTACGGGGTCGACGTCGATGAAAACGCTGGCGTTACCGTCACCATGACGCTGACGACGCCGCATTGCCCAGTGGCTGAATCGATGCCCGGCGAAGTGCAGTTGCGCGTTGAATCAGTGCCCGGCGTGCGTGACTGCGAGGTCAACCTTGTCTGGGATCCGCCGTGGGACATGGCCAAGATGTCTGATGAGGCGAAGCTTGAACTGGGAATGTTATGATGGCTGAAAGCAACGCGCGTATCCGTCCCGCGGCCGTTATCCTGACCCCATCGGCCGAGGCCCGCATTGCCAAGCTGATGGCCGATGCCCCCGAAGGCACAATCGGCGTGAAGCTTTCCACCCCGCGCCGGGGCTGTTCTGGCCTGGCCTATTCGGTGGAATATGTGTCCGAAGCCAATCCCTTCGATGAACGCATCGAGACACCGGGTGGCACCTTCTTCATTGACGCCGCCAGCGTACTCTACCTCATCGGCAGCGTGATGGACTGGCAGGAAGACGACTTCACCGCCGGCTTCACGTTCCAGAACCCCAACGCCAAGGGCGCCTGTGGCTGTGGTGAAAGCTTTACCGTCTAAATTAGTCCCGGCCTGAGGCCGGGACTCTCAAGATCAGGGCCTGCTCAGATAAGGCCTGCGAGCGGGCTGGAAGGGTCTGCGTATTTCCGGGTCGCCATACGGCCCGAACGATACGCTTCACGACCAGCTTCTACCGCCAGTTTCATGGCGCGGGCCATGCGAATTGGGTCCTTGGCCTCTGCAATCGCCGTGTTCATCAACACACCGTGGCAACCCAGTTCCATCGCTACGGCGGCATCAGAAGCTGTGCCGACACCAGCATCGACCAGCACCGGGACATTGGCGCCTTCGACGATCAGGCGAATCGTTACGCGGTTCTGAATCCCAAGGCCGGATCCGATAGGTGCCCCTAGCGGCATAACCGCAACGGCGCCGACTTCTTCCAGTTGCTTCGCCGCGATGGGATCATCTACGCAATAGACCATCGGCAGGAAGCCTTCCTTGGCCAAGATCTCCGTCGCCTTCAGCGTCTCACGCATATCGGGGTAAAGCGTTCGCGCCTCTCCCAGAACTTCCAGCTTCACCAGATCCCAGCCGCCCGCTTCCCGGGCAAGACGCAGGGTGCGGATAGCATCCTCGGCCGTGAAGCAACCGGCGGTGTTGGGAAGATAGGTGATCTTCTTGGGGTCGATGAAATCAGTCAACATCGGCGCCTTGGGATCGCTGACATTCACCCGGCGCACGGCAACCGTGACGATGTCGGCGCCAGACGCCTCAACCGCAGCCGCGTTCTGCGCGAAATCCTTGTACTTACCCGTGCCGACGATCAGCCGCGAACGGAACGTACGCCCGGCAACGGTCCAGCTATCGTCATCTGCGGCGATGCTGCCTTGTCCACCGCCCACGAAATGAACGATTTCCAGCGCGTCGCCGTCATTCAGAAGCGTATCGGCCAGTGTCGATCGCGGGGCTATCTCCCCGTTTCGCTCTACCGCGACTTTCGCCGGGTTGAGTTCAAGTTGGAGGACAAGATCGGCGATGCTGCTGCCAGCGGTAATGCGGCGCGGCTCGCCATTGACGATGAGGGAAAGATCAGCGGACATGGCAGCCGCACTTAACGTTCACACCGCGCGACGCAAGTTCCGCATGTGTGCGGTAGCGACAAGAGCTACCCCGGCGACGGTGAGAACGGCTTCCGGCAGGCCATGGCCGACCCCTATCGCAGCCGCCATTAGCACGATGCCGGCGCTGCCCTGCAGCAACGGCCCCAGTGCACCATGCCGCACGGCCCCAATACCAATTGTCGCGATGCCGATCAGAACCGCCAATACGAGGCCAACCTCGTGTACCGCAGGGGCCAGCAAGGCATGCCCGCCAAGACCCAGCGCGGAAACCATCGCAACGCCAAGGATACAATGCACCGCGCACAGACCCGACAGCAGCACGCCGACACGGTCAAGCCGGTTACGAATCGAAAGAATGGCGTCGCGCATGGCCATGTTGATATGAGATAATGTAACATACATCAAGGGCGTACACTTCCGCGCTTGCTCTTTATTGCCCCCCGGCGCAGGGAGCCTGCCATGGCCAAGGATGGGGCAATGGGTTCGCAGGAAAATATCGGCAGGCCGGCTGCGTTGGCGCGCTGGCTGCTTGTCATTGCCGCTCTGGTTGTGGCGATTGTTGCGGTCGGTGGTATCACCCGGCTGACTGAATCCGGACTTTCGATCACCGAGTGGAAGCCCGTGACCGGGACTATTCCACCACTGACGGAAACGCAGTGGCAGGCTGAATTCGACAGCTACAAACGCATTCCAGAATATACCGAAATTAACGGCCCCGCCGGAATGACGCTGGCCGAATACAAATTCATCTACTTCTGGGAGTGGTTCCACCGTCTACTCGCCCGCTTCATCGGTATTGCATTTGCGCTGCCGCTGGCGTGGTATTGGGCAAAGGGCGCCATTCCTACCGGCTACAAACCCCGGCTGGTTGCTCTGCTAGCCCTGGGTGGACTGCAGGGCGTGGTCGGCTGGTGGATGGTGACGTCCGGCCTGTCCGATCGCACTGACGTCAGCCATTTTCGTCTTGCGGCACATCTTCTTGTCGCACTGGTAACGCTGGGCGGCCTTGTCTGGACGGCCTTGGATCTGCGCGCGCTGCACCGTAATCCTGCGGCCCGTCCCGCGCGCCTGACTGGATTTACCGCGCTGGTTCTGGTCGCATTGTTCCTGCAGCTCCTGCTTGGGGCTTGGGTGGCCGGGCTTAGCGCCGGCTATGTGGCCAGCGATTGGCCGCTGATGCAGGGACACTTCTGGCCCGAAGGCATCGATTGGTCACGCGGGGTCGCCTACGCCTTTTCGCACGACCCCTTCCTGCTGCATTTCAGCCATCGCTGGTGGGCGTGGGTCGTCGTGGCCTGCCTGATCATCATGGCGCGGCACGTGCGCAATGCCGGTGATCGGAGGGCATCAATTGCGATCCATGCAACTTTCGGCACACAGATCCTGCTGGGAATCGCCACAGTCATGACCGGCATGGCGCTGTGGCTTGCCGTGGCGCATCAAATTGTCGGTGCACTGCTTGTAGCGGCGGCAACCTGCGGCGCCCACGTTCTGGGACGGCGAGGATGAACGACGCGGAAGGGCCCGCCCTCGCATGGTGTCCCTTCCCCGATTCCGCCACCGCCACGGCTGCATGCTCGGCCCTGCTCGATGAAGGGCTGATCGCCTGTGCTAACCTGCTTCCCGGCATAGTTTCGCTGTTCGTCTGGAACGGTGAACGCGGCGAATCGATGGAAGTCGGGGTATTGCTCAAGACTGATGCCGCATTGCTGGACCGAATGATTACCCGCTTGGGTGAACTTCATCCCTATGACGAGCCGGCCATACTAGGCTGGCGCTGTGACGCGGCCTTCCCCGCAACGGCCGCGTGGCTTCGCGGCCTGATCCGGTAACGAACACCGTAGTTTTCGGCGCTTTTTAGAATGGAGGTGTTATTTTACCTCCTCGCAAACGCGCAGCCAAGCTTGACTTAACAAGCCCATTCCACCATTGGGCCGCATCCCGTCCGGCCCTAACTCGGTCCAGGCGGCATGTTTCAAGGGAACAGTCCAGCCATGAAGGCGCTCAGCAAGCAGACCCGGTCGATCAAGCCGGCCGAGGTCGAAAAGAAGTGGCATCTTATTGATGCCGATGGTCTGGTAGTCGGCCGCCTCGCGGTGATCGTCGCCAATCTCCTGCGCGGCAAGCACAAGCCGAGCTTCACCCCACACGTCGATTGCGGCGACCACGTTGTTATCATCAACGCGGAAAAGGTGCGGCTGACGGGCAACAAGCTCAAGCAGAAGACCTACTACAAGCACACCGGCTATGCCGGCGGCATCAAGGAAGTGACCGCCGACAAGATTCTCGATGGCCGCTTTCCCGAGCGTGTCCTCGAAAAGGCCGTTGAGCGCATGATCCCGCGCGGCCCGCTGGGCCGTGACCAGATGCGCGCTCTGCACCTCTACGCCGGTACCGAACACCCGCACGGCGGCACACAGCCTGAGCTGTTCGATGTTGCTGGCCGTAACCGCAAGAACAAGGTGGCCGCCTGATGTCCGATAACACCGTCACCGATCTCGCCGACCTCGGCAACCTGGCCGGCGAAGCTATCGCCGACGCACCCGTCGTTTCGACGGCGCCAGCAGCTCCTACGATGCCGCTGCGCGACAAGGAAGTTGACGCACAGGGTCGCGCCTACGCTACCGGCCGCCGCAAGGACGCCGTTGCCCGCGTATGGCTGAAGCCAGGCTCTGGCAAGATCACCGTCAACGGCCGTGACCAGGACGTGTATTTTGCTCGTCCAACTCTGCGCCTCGTCATCAACCAGCCGTTCCAGATTGCGGATCGTCTGGGCCAGTACGACATCGTCTGCACCGTCAAGGGCGGCGGACTTTCGGGCCAGGCCGGCGCCGTCAAGCACGGTATCTCGCAGGCGCTCACCAAGTTTGAGCCTGCCCTGCGCGGCACCGTAAAGGCTGCTGGCTTCCTGACCCGCGACAGCCGCGTTGTGGAACGTAAGAAGTATGGCCGCGCGAAAGCCCGTCGTAGCTTCCAGTTCTCGAAGCGCTGATCGGGACCAAGCGGTTCACGCAAAATTGGGGAGTCAGGTTTCCTGGCTCCCTTTTTTGCGACCCGCCCCGACGCCTTCCCAAGAACACGATTCTCCCGGTCGCGGAGTAATCGCAGCTGCCCGCCGCGCCACTGGCCGCCTGGGCTGGCTTCGCGGCGCGCTAGGCGCCCTGTTGGGGATCGCGATTGCCGCTGCCCTTGCGGCCATCGCATTCGACACCTCTGATCCCACTGCGCTCTGGCTGGTTGCTCCGCTGGGCGCATCTGCCGTGCTGGCCTTCGTTCTGCCAGCAAGCCCGCTGGCGCAGCCGTGGTCGGTAGTGGGCGGCAACATGCTTTCGGCCCTGGTCGGCCTGACTGTCGTTCATTTCATTCCCGCGCCCATGCTCGCCGCTCCAGTGGCCGTGGGCTGCGCCATCGCTGTGATGAGCCTGTGCCGCTGCCTCCACCCTCCCGGTGGCGCATGCGCGCTGCTGGCGGCCCTCAGCGGGCCACTCGTCGCAGAGCACGGATGGGCAGCACTGATGCTGCCGCTTGGCGTCAACGTCCTCGCACTGAGCGCTACTGCATGGCTGTACAACAACCTTACCGGTCACAGCTGGCCGCACCAATTGCGGCCCGTACCGCAATCCGCGCCCGACGGATGGCTCGCCAGTTATGAAGAGAGCGATCTTGATGCCGTCCTCGACGAATGGGACGAGGTTCTCGACGTCAACCGCGATGATCTGGATGCCCTGTTTCGCGCGGTGGAACGGCGCGTTCAACGCCGCTGGATGGATCAAACCCGCTGAACCCGTATCCGCTCGTCAGTGCACGGGCGGGTCAATAGACGGAACCCGGTGAACGGGTGCAACTGGTTCACCAGGTTCGCGCGGGGGCAGGGCGTCCTCGGGGATTTCCTCGATCTGCATGTCAGCAGTCGGCACCTGTTCAAGGTTGCGCGCGATCACGCGAATTTCATCACCATCAATGACCAGCTCATTGAAGCTGGGCGGAGTTGATCGGATACGCTGCGAAAGGGTGCCAGCGCCAATCATGCGCAGCGGGCCCTGTGGCGTTGTGCGCACCACATCGAACGGATCATGGATATGGCCCGTCAGCACAGCCAGGACCTTACGCCGCGCAAGCTCTGCCATGGCGTGTTCTCCGCCGCGCGTCAGCAGCTTGCCCCGAGGATCACGCTCAACCAGTGGATGATGCGCCGTCACCAAAACCCGGGTGCCAGCGGGCAGGGCGTCAATAGCGTCCAGCGTCTCGCGCAGTGCCTTTTGCGTAATCCACCCGTTTGACCACGGGAAACGCCACTGTGCCCGTGCCGTCGTCTTAAGCGGAACAAGGGCAAGGCCCGGCAGGTCGATCTCGCGTTCCACCACGGACACCATGCCGTGGAACCGGCGATAAGGATCCGTGAAGCGTTCCCACAGGTTGAAATAGGGCATGTCATGATTGCCCACTTCCACTGTCACTGGCGCCTTAAGCCCCAGTATCCATTCCCGTGCGGCGTCAAATTCGCTGTGCCGTGCCCGCATGGTGAGATCGCCAGTGATTGCCACGACCGACGGTTTCTCACGCGTAATGCTCGCTTCGGCCCAAACCAGGGCCGCCGGATCCACCAGGCCAAAGTGGATGTCGCTGAGATGAAAGATCGTCACGGGCCGGTTCATGCGTGACTGCCAACAGACTCACAGAGGGCGGTGCAAGTGAAATCTGCTTTGGGCCTGTATATTCCTTACGGAAAGCGTTGTTCACCGAGTGAGAAATGTCGTTCGTCGATACATCTGTACCTTCGTCGGCCCCGAGGGAAATCCCGTCGACCCGCCCGCGCCAGCATTCTGTCGGGCAGGTATAAAGGATCTGCAAGGCGCCCCGACGCAAAACCGCGCCTCAGAACAGACTTTTCAGCAAGGATGCCCATCATGACCAAAGCCCTGCTTTCCGCCCTTACCGCCTCTGCCATTACGGCGTCGGCCATCGCCTTTTCACCAGCCGTGCTCGCCGGTGAATCCGCGCTTAACTACGGCGATCTCGATCTGTCCACCGAGGCCGGCAAAGCCGAGCTTTCGAAGCGCATTGACGTCACTGCCCGCAAGGCCTGCCGGACGCAGCCGAACACCGGCACCCGCATCGAAAGCAAGGATGGACTGGACGCGTGCATGGCCGATGTTCGCCGTCAGGTAGAAAAGCAGCTTGCCGCAAACGCCAGTCGCAGCACGCTGGGCCGCTAACTCTAACTTCCCGACCACGCCCCGGGCCTGCGGAACCCCGCTGGCCCGGGTTTACGTTTTAGACGCCCGTGAAGGATCAGACACGCCGCGTCAGGATCAGCCAAGCCGACAGGGCGTTGACCACGCTGTAAAGCGCATAACTCCACGCCCAGCCCGTTCTTCCCTCAGCCACCAGCAGCAGAGCGCCTAGCAACAGCAGGAACTCCAGCCCCAGTCCAAAGCGGCCGCCACGCGCATTTGACATCCACGGCATCTGGCGCAGCAGAGGGTGGCGACTTTCCAGCACGGCCTTGTGTAACGCGAAATTCGCAACGCCAAACAGGAAGGTGAACAATATTGCCATGGCTCTGTATTGATTACGCCCGGCTTACAGGCAACTCCACCCATGCATTTCGTCGGTTATGAAGCGTTGTCTGTCGAGGAATAGCGTATCTGGTCGATTCAGTCTTTTCTACGGGGCCAGCTTTCCCTAACGGCAACCTGGCACGACACGCTTCCCCCACGGACCGCAGGTCGTGCTGATTGGCATGGCGCGCAAGCGCTCTTTCCGATCATGGCCCGGTTCGGATCAGTCCCCCGGACCGGGCCTTCTTTTACAGCGGTCCGACTGAAGCCGCGCAAGCACTGAACTACCTTCGAGAACGGACAAAACGCTAGCGTCCCGCCATCGCTTTCGCTCGCGCAAGATAGGTCCGGCCGATCCTTACGGCGCCACCATCGGGCAATTCGGCGGACCAGACGCCCAGGCCATCATGACGAAGCCCAACAATGCGATCCTTGCGAAGAATGCAGGATCGGTGAAGGCGGATAAACGTGGCTGGATCAAGCCGATCTTCCAGACCGCTGACGGTTTGCAACAGAAGATAGCTACGATCACCGACATGCAGGCGAACATAGTCGCGTTCCGCATCGATTCGATCAACATCGGCGGCGGCGATGCGCAACAGTTCTGAACGGTGCGGCACCCAGAATTCATACAACCATTCGCTGGGCTGCCGCGACCGTTCACCGCGGCGCGCAGAAGCTCGCTGGATGGCGCGCTCCAACCTGTCGGGCGACACAGGTTTTAGGACGTAATCGACCGCATCGAGATCAAAGGCTTCCACGGCAAAGCTATCATGCGCGGTAACGAACACCAGTGCCGGCGGGTTTTCATGCCGGGCGAGGGCACGTGCCACAGAAAGCCCGTCCAGTTCGGGCATGGTCATGTCCAGCAGGATAAGGTCCGGCGTCAGCGCCTCGACCAGTCGCAATGCCGCCGCGCCATCACTGGCCGTTCCCACCACCGTAAGATCCGCCAGCCCGGCGCAGATTACCTGCAGACGCTCCACCGCAAGTGGTTCATCATCAACAACAAGGGTACGTAACGGACCCGTCGGCAGAGCTTCGGACACGGGGCGACTATGACTGCAGGATCAATGGCAGGCGGATTACTGTGCGATAGCCGCCCGGCACCCTGCCCGTATCAACACTCGCCAGATCTCCGAAGCGGGCCTTGAGCCGGTCACGCACATTTGACAGGCCTATGCCGAAACCCTCGACACCGGCTTTACGTTTTTCGGCCCCATCATCAGATACGATGATTTCCAACCGTCCAAACTCTTCGCGGGCGGAAATGCACACAGTCACAGGCTCCCTGCTTGGCGCGACCGCATATTTGACCGAATTCTCGACCAGCGGCTGTAGGATCATACCCGGCACCTGCGCTGCTGCAAGGCCATCGGGAACATCGATGACGGTGCGAAGCCTTTCGGGAAAGCGCACAGCCTCAATATCAAGGTATAGTTGCTGCAACTCGATCTCCTCGGCCAGCGAGTGATCGCTGGTCGGCTCTTCGGCAAGACTGCGACGGTAAAACCGCGAAAGCGTCTGGATCATGCGCTCTGCCGCATCCGACTTGCCGGTCATAACCAGCGCAGACAGCGAATTGAGCGTGTTGAACAGGAAATGCGGATTAATCTGATAGCGAAGTGATCGCAGTTCCGATGCCTTCGCAGCCCTTCGGTATTCGCTCTCTCTTCGTTCGGCGACGCGCGCCTGCTCTGCATTTGCCAGCGCGAAATAAAGTGCAGCCCAGGCCAGCAGGCCAAAATACCGCCCCAGTGCGACATCGGTAATCTGACGCCAGCGGTTGGTATCGGTAATGATGGCCTTCAGCGTCATCGGGCCATCGAGCTCCTTTGCGTGCCACGCTGGCCCTTCTCCCTGCATATCCGGGCGTTCCGGAACATCAACAAGAACGTTGCCGGCCTCGTCACGGCGGATCTTGAGCCCTTCCTTCTCGCCAATCTTGGCGATCACCTCGTTCTCTATATCCGCGAAAGCCCACTGATTAACCGTCGCGATCATCAGCGAGGCGGGAAGGGCCGCAACCATCACCACGCCCGCCCGAAGCCATAACGGCCGCTGGTCCAGAACCCGCAGCAAAGGCCACAACAGCGCAGTAATTGCCATGGCGGCGACGGTAACGCCAAGCCTGCGCGACAGCATCGAAACGCTGAATTCAAAGCCGACGACATAGGCTCGCAAAGTAGCGAGGACGAAATAGCACAGCCAGACGCCTGCAATCGACGCCAGCACCAGCCGCGGGGGGACCCGGGAAACGGTGTAATCAGTCACACCACCTGTCATAACGCCTGCAGGGCAGAGCGCCAGACAGTTGGTCGAGTACCCTAATACGTTGGTCGAACGCGCAGATTCAGAGCGGCACCGGTCCGCTCCCCCATATGATCATCGACAGGTGGGGAGGGCGGCGCCGCTTTCACGTAACGCGGATCAGAATCCAAACCGCATCAGGCCAGCAGGTGTTCCTTTTCGATCTTTTCCTGCCAGACTTTTGGCGCGAGCTGGTGAACGTTCTTGCCCTCTGAATCGACGGCAACCGTCACCGGCATGTCCTCTACGGTGAATTCGTAGATGGCCTCCATGCCAAGATCTGCGAAGCCAACGACTTCGGCCTTCTTGATTGCGCGGGCTACCAGATAGGCCGCGCCGCCCACAGCCATCAGATAGGCGGATTTGTGCCTCGCGATGCTCTCGGTGGCGGCAGGGCCGCGCTCTGACTTGCCCACGCTGGCGAGCAGGCCGAGATCGAGCATTGTATCGGAAAACGAATCCATGCGGGTTGCCGTTGTCGGTCCTGCAGGGCCAACAACCTCATCACGCACGGGATCGACCGGCCCGACGTAGTAGATGACACGTCCCTTGAAATCGACGGGCAGCTCTTCACCCTTGGCCAGCATATCGGCAATCCGCTTATGCGCCGCGTCACGCCCGGTGAGCATCTTGCCGTTCAGCAGCAGGCGGTCGCCCTGCTTCCAGCTCTGCACATCTTCAGCCGTCAGCGTGTCGAGATTGACCTTCTTTGCTGCCTTGTCGGGAGCCCAGTGAACCTTGGGCCATTCATCCAGCTTCGGCGTTTCGAGGAACGAGGGCCCCGAACCATCCAGCGTGAAATGCGCATGGCGGGTAGCCGCACAATTCGGGATCATCGCCACCGGCTTGCCCGCAGCGTGGCACGGCCAATCCAGAATCTTGACGTCCAGAATGGTCGACAGTCCGCCAAGGCCCTGCGCACCGATACCCAGTGCGTTGACCTTGTCGAAGATCTCTATGCGCATGGCTTCCAGATCATTCTGCGGTCCGCGCGCCTTGAGCTGGCCCATGTCGATGGGCTCCATCAGGCTCTGCTTGGCAAGCTTCACACAGTGCTCTGCCGTGCCACCGATGCCGATGCCCAGCATGCCAGGTGGGCACCAGCCAGCGCCCATCTGCGGCAGCATCTCGACAACCCAGTCAACAATGCTGTCGCTGGGATTCATCATCTTGAACTTGGACTTGTTCTCGCTTCCGCCGCCCTTGGCCGCAACATCGACCGAAATCGTGTTGCCCGGCACCATGGTGACGCTAAGCACGCAAGGGGTGTTGTCCTTGGTGTTGCGGCGCGTAAAAGCGGGGTCCGCCAATACCGATGCGCGCAGCTTGTTTTCGGGATGGTTGTATGCACGACGCACACCATCATCGACGACATCCTGCAGCGAGCGCGTTGATTCCAGCCGGCAGTCCTGTCCCCATTCGATGAAGACATTAACGATCCCGGTGTCCTGGCAGATCGGACGATGCCCTTCAGCGCACATGCGGCTGTTTGTCAGTATCTGGGCGATGGCGTCCTTAGCCGCCGGACCCTGTTCCGCATCATAGGCTTCGCCCAGTGCGCGGATGTAATCCATCGGGTGATAATAGCTGATGTACTGAAGTGCATCGGCGACGCTTTCGATCAGGTCATCCTCGCGGATAGTCACCATATCGGCCATGTTGCGCGGTTCCTTGCTGGCAATAATGCCGCCCCCATAGTCGCGGGACTCGCGCTGCGTCAAAGTGGTTTGAATATACGTGCTCCAAACCTCTTGGCGCGAGGCCGGGCTTCGCCTAGAAGCGAAGCCGATTGCGCCAGTGTGTTGCATGTGCAATACGCCTGGTGACTCAGGGATTTGGTTTGATGACATTGACCGAGGAACGGCCCGACACCGGCAACTTTGCCGAAGCACGTCGTGCCATGATCGATAGCCAATTGCGCACCAGCGGCGTGAATGAACCCTTTGTGCTGAACGCCATGATGCGCGTCGCACGTGAAAACTTCGTACCCGAAAGCGCACGCAGTGCTGCCTATATCGACCGCGCCGTTCCGCTGGGCGAGGGCCGGTTCCTTGCCGCGCCAGTCGTACACGGCATGATGCTGACCGAAGCCGCTCCCAAGGCGGACGACCGGGCCTTGCTGATTGGTGATGGCAACGGTTACCTGGCCGCGCTGCTATCGCCGCTAGTCGGTTCACTGGACGCCGTGGTGCCCGGCGAAGTGCCCGCAATGCAGGCAAGCGGTGACTATACGCTGATTGTAATCGACGGCGCTGTCGAAGAACTGCCCGCAATCGAAAAGCTGCTTGCCGATGATGGCAGGCTTGTAACCGGTATCGTGCAGCGCGGCGTCACCCGGCTCGCTACAGGACGCAAGGCTGCCGGAACCATCACGCTGCTGCCGCTGGCAGAGCTTGGCATTCCCGTTCTTCCTGAATTCGCCGCACCGAAGCGGTGGAGCTTCTGAATGGCGCGATCGGCCTGCCGATTGCTGCTTGCGACTGCAGTGAGCGTGCTGGCCGTTCCCGCTTCAGCGGACGATATGCGCGATGCGCTGGTGCGGGCATATCACTATAACCCAACACTTCTGGCGGCCCGGGCCAACCAGCGCGCGGTAGACGAGAACGTCCCAATCCAGCGCGCAGACGGTCTCCCCGGCGCAAGTGCCGACGGCACCTTTACAGAAATACTCAAGTCCGACTCGTCCAACTTCACGCAGCCGAAACGCGTGTTTTCCAGCGGCGTAAATCTGGGCATTCCCGTCTATTCCGGCGGCGCGGTAAGAAACTCCGTGCGCGCTGCCAAGATTCGTGTGGAAGCCGGGCAGGCGGATCTGCGCGCCACCGAATCGGCAATCTTCAGCCAGGTGGTCGATGCTTATATGGCCGTGGTCTCGCAAGAGGCCGTCGTCGGGCTGAACCGCAAGAACGTAGAGGTTCTGGAGGTAAACCTGCAGGCCACTTCGGACCGGTACGAAATTGGCGACCTTACCCGGACCGATGTCGCGCAATCAGAATCGCGGCTGGCACTCGCCCACGGGGATACCCGTACCGCAGAAGCGCAGCTGGTTGCTGCTCGCGAACGCTACATCGCGCTAGTGGGCACCCCGCCAGTCAATCTTGCGCCGCCCCCGCCGCTTCCGGGATTTCCGGAAAGCCCCGAACAGGCTGTCGCGACCGCGCTGGAGGGCAATCCCGATATATTGGCGGCCCGTGAACGCACCAAAGCTGCCGGATATGACATCGAGGTGGCGGGTTCATCACGGCTGCCCCGGGTCGAGGTTTTCACCGGCGGCACCTATACGGATTATTTCAACTCGCTGCCGGGGCCGGCAGCCGCTGCGATTGATCAATCGACCAGCGGTGCCACAGCTGGCGTGCGCGCAACCATACCGATCTTCCAGGGCGGGCGGCCTGCAGCTTTGCGGCGACAGGCTCAGGCACTAGCTTCCGCAACGCAGGAAACGGAGATCGCGATAGAACGCGATGTGATCGCGCAGGCCCGCGCAGCCTATTCAACGTGGGCTGCCGCCATCGAGGTTATTGAATCCAGCCAGACCGCCGCCAATGCTGCAGCGCTAAGCCTTGAAGGCGTCCGTGCTGAAAACAGCGTCGGCAACCGGACGATTCTCGACATTCTGAATGCCGAGCAAGAGTATCTGGACGC
>Ga0233380_1000346_pt1 | contig 25095 bp, 26 predicted proteins | sample ElkDunMinimDraft_9_FD_191541 | JGI IMG/M metagenome (GOLD analysis project Ga0233380, IMG submission 191541) | Fecal eukaryotic communites from dung pellets of Tule Elk in California, USA - Elk Dung F36 | ecosystem: Host-associated > Mammals > Digestive system > Large intestine > Fecal | place... | reverse complement strand
GAGTACGACTACTTCGTGCGCGTGCAGAAAACCTTGCAGCGCAAAAACATGCAAAACGACGAGGACACACGCAAAGCTTTGTCTGCTGTTTCGCGCGGCATCCTTGGTATTTTTTATGGGACAACCCGCTTTGACCGTTGGCTCGGACAGCAGGAGATTCGTACTCTGAGCCGAATCGACTGGGTGAGTCAAGACAAGGATGCACTGGGTCGTGTGGAGTTTGCCCTGCAGACATTTGGCCCTGTCCCATCCGCTATCTACACAGGAGAGCTTGCTCCATCGCACTCGCGCCGTCGTTACTCCCTGACTGAGGCAGAGCGCGAACTGCTTAAAACCGTGGGAGGCCAGTTGCAGGAAGCTGAAGAGCAAGTGGCTAATGCTGACGATCAAACACCTACAACTGGGACTGAGTCCGCCTGAAACAGATTGCTTTAGGTTGGAGCAGTATTAATGAAAGGGTCTTGTGTGAAAAAGGGTGAGGTGTTTAAAGGGCGAGTAGATCAGGATGGGTCAGGCGAAGCCGTCAATAACGTAATTTGGGCACGCCAAGCATCGGTTAATCAGGACTGTCAAAACCGAGTTGACGTAAAGGCCCTTACGGGTAGGGGCACCCTGGCTAATCTGCGACATGAAGTTGCCAAGATTGACGAGCTTGTTTCAAAGATGAATGAGCTTGTCCAAATGACTAAATCCATTCCCGGACTGGGCATCTATTTGGTCTTGCACCAGCGCACATCCAGTGGTTATGTTTTTCTACGCTGGCGCGAAAGGCTGGGCAGTAACCGCCATCTCAATTGGGATGATGTGCCTGATCTCACGCGAGGACAGCCGCCGGAAGTTCGTAAATGGTGTCAAGACACATCGGCCTATGCACAAGAACTCAATTCAATGCACCTGCGTTCACGTGAAGCAATCAAAGGGATTCGCAAGCAAGTCCAGCACCGCGATCCTCACTTATTTCAGAGAAACATTTTTTAAGCGTTATCTGCATATCCTGCTGTGGTGCGGCAGGCCATGCTCTTATGTAGCACCGCGAGGAATCTTCAATGCAAAATCTATTTATTGGCAAAGGCAATTTGGCCAGTTCTCCCGAACTGAAAATTCTCAATGGCCGCAATGGCGAGTTTCAAGTTGCGACGATGCGTGTGATGTTTGCGCGTTACAGCCGAAACAAGGAAACCAACGAGGTTGAACAAACAGGTGGGTTTTGGCGCGAAGTTGAAATCTATGGCTACAAGGCAGCGGATGTGGCCAAGCATTTGCGCAAAGGCTCACGTGTTCTGGTGATTGGTGAGGAGCACGATTACACCGGTACTGATGATGCTGGCAATGAGGTGCAAGTAATCAAAATCGTTGCGGAAGATGTCGCCCTGCAACTGACGCGTATTGAAAAAATCACCTTCGCCGCGCCTTCAGCTCGACAAACTCAGCAAGAGCCGGATTACTCCTAAGCATCCTAATAATTGATTCAAGGAGGTTCAAATGGGTGAGCGTATTCAGCTGACGCAGACAGAAGAAATGATTGTTTTGGATGACGCCAAATATTTCATGATCTTGCTTTTAAGTCTTGAAATTAAAGACAGCGAGGCACCAGCGTATTTGCATGTGCGCGGTTTGAAAGGTCACGATTGTTTGGGTCATTGCTGGCAGCAACCGGATGGAAGCTGGGATGCACGACTTAATGTGATTTATGACGATGCCAGCAACAGCGACTCCGTGCTGCTTGGAAATTTTGATCATCGGGTCGATGCCATCATTCACCTGTGGCAACAGCGCAAGCAAGCCTTCAGCATTTGAATTTCTAGACCTCCTAGTGACGCAAAACGTCGCCACCTCAAAATTTGTCACAGGAGTGGTTTGTGAATTTAAGTCCTCAGCTTCAACCTGTAGGCCTTGCTCCGGTCAACATCTCACCACCGGAGCTACATGTCTAAGCCTGTTGCGTCGGGCATGAAAAGAGTCATTTATTGACTTCGACCGTGCTTCACAACATCGGTACGCGCACCATGAGCGTGATTTTTTGTAAGAATCGCATTTTTTAAGAGGAAAGTATGCGGTTGATACAAGAAATTTTCATATGGTTGTTTATTTTTCTTTACGTGATTACTATGTCTGCTGTATTACCAGTCGGTATATATGCTTTTGTTTCTGATTTAAAGAAGCGAAGATTGTTTAAAAAGGATATTATTGAAAAGTATTCTTCTGAGATTAATGTCGATGTTGATCTTTTAAGACAAATTTCAAAAGCCAGAGGTGTAAAGGAGAGTGATGCAACTACAGTTGTACGAAGGCTTATGGCGGATTCACGTGATAAAGCAAGCAATGATTTCTATTTGGCATTGTGCAAAAAAATGGAAGAAATCACTCCTTACTCTGATCTTCCCGAAGATGTTCGATCATCGTTGTTGAAAATTAAAGAGGCGTTGAAGAAATCTGATTTTGATTATGAAGGTCACATCATTGAACCTTTAATCACCAACTTAACTGCATATGTTGAACTAAAGAAAAGTTATAATAGAGGTCGAAAGATTGCATTTGCTATTAATACGGTAAGTGTTTTTTCATTTATTTTTGGCATATGGGGGCTCTATATTTCGATGAGCAGCCCAAACATTTCTGAAATTAGAAATACTGTGCAAAGCGTCGTAGAGCAAAACAATGCTCGGGTTTTAGAGGATGACTCTCAGCGTGAGTAATCGATTGATGCCTGTATCAATCGCTGCGCCTGAGTTACTACTCAAAGCCTGCAGTGACGGCCAGCGACTGGGCCTGCAGCTGGTAGCTGTTGCAGGGCTGCAGCGTCCGCTGGCTGATTACGGCGGCTGGTGGTGTTCAGCCAGGCGCATGTGGCTACTGTGTGCGACCTCACCAGATAGGGTCCTGGAGGTCCTGCAGCATGCCTACTCGGGCCAGTTCGTGGATCTGGAAGAAGCGGATGTCACCTTGCGTGCCGCCATGTCAGCGCCTCAAGCTGACTACTTCACTGAGCTGCTGGACGTACAGGTCTTTCCGCTGGCCAAGGGCGACCTGTCGCGTGGCATGTGGGCTGTGAGCTTTCAATACGATCCGCTGTGTGTGCAGGCCATGCGCAGCCTGGGCGGGTATTTCCACAAGCATGCAGCTGCATGGCAAGTGCGGGCCGAGCCGAATGTGATTCAGCTGCGTCTTGCAAGCATTGCCGGCGTCAAACCAGATTTTATCTTTGTCCATGAGCAGCCGGTAGTTCTGGAAGAACTCAGTGACTCCAGCTCGCAGGGCTCACCCATTGTGGTGCCCGCAGCTCCACCACCCCAAGGGGGAGGCGCTGGCGCCAAAGATGAAGAGGGCAGTGGGTTCTTTTCTACCGAGCGTGACCACGATGATGGGCTGCAGGTTGACCAAGTATTGCTAGACGGCATGCAAGCGCAGGGCTTGCTGCGTGACTACCAGGCTCAAGGTGTTGCATTCATGGTGTCCCAGACTGGTGCCTGCATGGGCGACGACATGGGCCTTGGCAAGAGCCGTCAGACCGTGGTGGCCAGTCGCATGGCAGCAGGCAAGCAACGCGTGCTGATCGCTTGTCCTGCTTCCCTTCGCTTGAACTGGGAGCGCGAGATTAAGATGGTGTACCCCGATGCTGTGATTGGCATGGTCGGAGAAGACCGAATGGCCACGCTTCAAGGATGCGACTGGGTGATTGGCAATTACGAACGCATGGGCGGTCTGGTGCGTGAAGTAGGGCTTGAGTTTGCAGTCATGGCCGTTGACGAAGCCCACTATCTCAAAGAGTACCAAAGCGGCCGCACGCGCAACGTGTTCATGCTGGCGGCACGTATTCAGCGCTGCTATGTCGTCACAGGCACGCCCTTGCTTAACCGTGAGGTGGAAATGCACACCTTGCTGCGCATCACTGGTCATCGCCTGGGGCACCTGTCACTGGCTGACTTTCGCAAGTCCTATGCAGGTTCGCCTGAAAAGCGTGCAGCTCTGGCCAGCGCTATTGAAGGCTGGATGATCCGGCGCAGCAAGTCGGTACTGTCTGAGCTGGGCAGTAAGCAGCGGCAGATGCGGTACATCTCACCCGCTGAAGGCATGGACGCATACAAGGAGATCTATGCTGACATGACGCTGCAAGCGATGCCAAAGATTGTGCGCCTGCGTAAGACACTTGAAACGCTGAAGATTCCATTCTTGGTCGAGACCGTCCAGGCCATGGGCGAGGACGACAAGATCATCATCTTTTGCGAGTACATGAGTTCGGTCCAGGTGCTTAAAGACACGCTGAGTGCCTTGCAGATTCGCTGTGTCAGTCTGGTGGGGTCTGACTCGGCCAAACGCCGTCAAGCCGCTGTAGATGCGTTCCAGGATGATCCAGAGGTGAAAGTCTTTATTGGCTCAACCATGGCTGCTGGGGTGGGTATCACTTTGACTGCGGCAAACATCGTGGCATTTGCATCCATGCCTTGGACGCCGGCTCTGATGCGTCAGGCTGAAGATCGAGCATACAGACTGGGTCAAAAGCGTGATGTGCTTGTCTTGGTGCCGATCATTCCGGGAACGATCGATGAGGGCGTTCTTGCGCTTCAGGACAACAAGCGCACGACCGAAGTGGAGGTGATTGAAGCTGCCAAGATGGCGCTTCCCTCTAAACAGCGAAGCGATCTAATTTCACTGACTCCAGCAGTTGCTGAACAATAGAGCCTTGCTCTCGGGATTCATTACTCTTTAGCATGAGGGTAGCATGTGTCAGCTCAATTCTGTGCACACACATATCCGGTTTTACTCGCTCATTCTTCAAGCTGCTGAAGAGCAACTCTGTTATCGCATTGCCTCAACAATTGCCACGGCGGCTCATGTTAGGCACTAAGTAGTTGTTTTTGCACGTCGGCGTTGTTGCATAAATCAAGTTTTGACTGTGTTGCCCCTAACCCCTGCTGTTGCTATGCCAAGGCTGCCGTCTGAGGGCGGCACAGTTCTGTAAAACGATTCAATATTGCTGCCTGGATACGGCCTGCGACAAAGCTATTTATGCAACAACGCCAACTCAAGTTTGTTTGAGAGTTGATTTATTCAAGCACCTAAGCAGTGTTTGCTGATGCTTAGATACGAACTTTCAATGTCAAATAGAACGACCTAGACTGGGTCGGCATCACGACAGGAAAGCCGAAGTATTGATAGGGCTCGAAGGAGCGGCGTCCCGACAAGTTGTAGCCTGAGACTTGGATTGTGTACTGTCCAAAATCATAAGCTGCTTGTGCATCCACCGTGGCCATGCCTGGCACTGAGACGGTGTTAGGTAAGGTCAGTTGACGTGGGCCAACAGCGGTGATGCCTGCTCCAAACGACAAGCCCTGTGCCGTACCTTCCAGCACGCGGTAGCGGAAAGCAATGCGTCCACTGTGCTTAGGCACTCGAGCCAGCTTATCTCCGACTGGGATGGCGTTGTCCTGCGTGACCTCCGTATCTGTGTAAGCGTAGTTCGCAAGCACCGACCAGGCTCTTGATGGTTCCCAGGTCAGGTCAGTCTCGAATCCACGGGAGCGTTGCTGTCCCGTCTGGATAGAAAACAGGGGATTGGCCAAGTCAGGTGTCGCGACGTTATTGCGGGTTTGCTGGAATACAGCCATCGTGCCCGACAGTCCACGAGCCTTGTCCGCAAGCTTGATGCCGAATTCAACGTTCTTCGATGTCTCAGGTTTCGGTGTTGACGTTCCGATGAAGCCGAACGGGGCTCGGAACGCAGTCGCGTAACCTCCGTACAGTGCTACGCCGGGCACCAAGTCGTAGGTCACCCCGATGCGGGGGGAAGCACGGTGGTAGGTTTTGTTGGTTCCTTGTTCTGCTTCCTGGAACTGAAGCTGGGTAAAGCGAAGTGATCCGGTGATGTGCCAACGACCGTAGTGAGCTTGATCCTGTAAGTAGGCTGCGAGGGTGCGGTAGCGATCGTTCTGGGCTAGCGTGATAGGACTCTTTTCTCCGAAACCGAGGTTGTACTCTGGGTTAGCGAGATCGATTGATCCAACACTAGAGCCGTCGAAGCCCATTCCAGAATAGAACTTCGTCAAGTCGTAGCCTAAGCCGACGATCCACTCGTGACGGCCTCCCAGCATATTGACTGGAGCGGTCAGGTTGACATCCAGTGCCGTTTCCCGTGTATTGCCTTCCATCGTCATCGGAAAGATTGGGTAGGTTGTTGGTGTAGAAGGATCGGGCGCAGCAATTCCCGGATAGACAAAGCTTCCGTACTGGCCAATCGTGCTTTTGTAGAACTGTGCTGTGGCATTAAGGCGCATGCCGCTGTCGAATGTGTGACGTAACTCAATCTTGCCCAGGCGATTGTTGATGTCTGTCTGTGGCTGGCCATTCGGTGCGCCAGGAAAGGCATTGCGATAGATTTTTCCGGCTAGCGCCTGCTGCGCTGGCAGCCCTGAGTATTCAAGTTGTTTTGTGCGGTTGTACTGGCTAGATATCAGTAGCTCGGTCTGCGCGTTAGGCTTGAACAAGATGCTCGGCTGAAGAAACACCCGCTTGCCATGGACCTGATCGATCCAGCTCTTGGTGTCTTGGTATTCACCCGCAAAGCGCACTGCAAGTTTGTCGCTCAGCGTGACGTTGTAGTCTCCGTAGGGATTCGTCGTTGAGAAGCTACCTGCTCGAACGCCTATGGAACCTCCCGTTCTTCCAATCTCGGGGCGTGTCGACTGGACGTTGATGAGACCTCCCAAAGGAGATCCCAATCCACCACCGTACAGACTTGAACTTGGTCCTTTGAGTACCTCGATTCGCTCTACTCCAACCATCCCCGCTGGATTGAACGCCTGCTGGTTACCACCGAAGATAGATAGGCCATCCAGATAGGTCTCTGCCGGAAAACCACGGATGATCGGCGCGATGAGCAAAGCCTCCTCTGGTTTTGTCGGAACAACGCCGGAAACATTGACGAGTGCGTCAGACAGGGTGTGAACATCCTGATCATCAAGCAGTGACCGCTTGAGTACCGATATCGATTGCGGTGTTTGGATCAGGGGTGTATCTGTGCGTGTGGCTGAACTGGCTTTGGATGAGGTATAGCCGGGGCTTTCTCCTGTAATGACGACCGAGGGAAGCTCAACGCCATTACTGGGCACGCTGGCTGTTGAAGTGGAAGATGCGGACTGCGCAAATGAAGCAGTCACGAATGGATAGATCAACGCTAACGCGGTGACAAGGGAAGTTTTGTTCATGAGCTTGAATAGTTAGTCTTTGAGATGTACGGAATCCGGCGTTTGTTCGCGCGCGGCAGTGCTAGCGCTGTTAGTCCGAAAGTGACTCTTGGCAGTTGGCATGTGACATGCAAAGCAGAACTTTGGAGCCCTACATCTCGATGCAATGTCTTCTTTTCTCGAAAACAAGCTTTTAGTTCGCAAAGCCCGCTGCGATTCAGGTGCACGAGGAGATACGCATCAGTGCCAGAGTCCGGCTTCCGATTAATTACGGCTGGATTGATCGCGTAGCAATTCCACAAATGCGCAAAAGCAGGCATGAATTCACGTGCACACATGGCTCCAGATGTCGTACCGGCTGACCTAGGTGAACGTAAAGAATGCTCGGGACAGGACTGCGCATACATGCGGCTTGCGGCAATAGGTCATCCGCTGGGAACAGCCGTTGCGCTAGCGATGTGCTAGGTTAAGTGCTCAAAGAAAGGTGGGGGGCCACGAGCTGGAAGTGGAGCACCGACAAGCGCTGCAATATGCGCCGCGGCGATGGGGCGTAGTGCATGCGCGAGCGGCTGTAGAAAATTGACTGATGCTACTGGTCGTGCCATCGGTAGCCCGGCTGGAAGGCACAGAGCACAGTCCAGCGTATGCTGTCCCAACTCTGTGGTTTGGTCACCGTCACTGGTGATGACCACCTTCATCGCTCCACCTGCTGTGCAGACTATTTCGATCATCGTCGGGTGGATGAGTGGAGATGCAATTGCAGCACCCATCGTCAACATGAACAGCGCCAAGACTAAGCGAGCAAGTGTTGAAGTTGTGCGTAGCGAATGCATATGGACACATTATCAACACAAATGTTCCGCGACTGGATCTTGCGGAACTGATGTTGGTGCTTTGTCTGAATGCAATTGCGCACAATCAATCGTCACGATCAAATGCTTTCAATTTTGATGCCCATCAATTTGATGCTTAGCTTTTCCTTTTGTTCTAGAGGTGTTTAGCTCATAATTAAAAAACTATGCATACCTTGCGCACATCCTCAATATTTGCACGCCTTGTGTTGGCGTGCTATTTGTTGATGGTGAGCGTTGCAGGCGCATCTCCATTGGTGCACCCGCAGATGATGGATATCGTCTGTACAGCAGACGGTGAAATGAAGCTGATTGTCATCAACGGTGACGAGCAAGCTGCTGAAGTCGGCAAACACACGTTGGATTGTTCGTTGTGTCTTGCTGCTTCTTTGCCTGCGCCTTGCTTGCAAAGCAAATCAAATATCAAACAACCCTTGGCACATGCACTACTGCCTGCGGTTGAAGCCCATATAGCGGCACTTGTCGGTGCACCTCTGCCTCCTAGAGGCCCCCCAGTCCTCGCTTAAGCGTTCCCGTCATCATCCTTTTGGGTGACTGCTTGGGTGCCATTTCTGATGGCCTTTGCGCATCCGCTGCCATAGCGGTGAATCAACGCATTCTTCAAGCAAGTAGCGATCAATTGCCTGTGCTTTTCACCCAAAGCGCTGCGCAACAGTCGCACTTCGTCTGATCCCAATTCGGACTATTCGCTTCGGCGAAATCACACCTGAATTTTCTTGGCATTCGCTCATCACCAAGCAATGCCTTATCCGTTCGATCTTCTGCAGAGCGAGGTATACGTGCGTCCATTTTTTGGATTTCAAAATCAAGTAGTCAGTGCACCTTTTAGTGCGTCTGCTAGTTCTCCAACATTTCAGCGACTCTCAGCTGTAAGCGTCAGATTGCTAGGCCGCTTTATGACTTTGCTCGCAGTTGCGTCGACATTGATTCTTGCTGGCTGCGACAGATCTCAGCAGTTGAGTTTCAAAGGCATTGATGTCGGAGGTGCCAGCTATGCACGCGACTTCGAACTACTTGATCCGCATGGCTCCAAGCACACGCTTTCCGATTTCAAAGGAAAGGCTGTATTGATTTTTTTTGGATTCACTCAGTGCCCAGATGTCTGTCCCACAGCGCTGAGCCGTGCCGCAGAAGTCAAACAAATGCTTGGTGAAGATGCAGAGCAACTCCAGGTGATTTTCGTGACAGTTGACCCTGAACGCGACACGCCTGAAGTACTTCAAGCCTACACATCCGCCTTCGATTCCAGTTTTCTGGGTTTGTATTCAAGCTTGGAAGGCACCGCGGAAACAGCGAAGGAATTCAAAGTTTTCTACAAAAAAGTACCAACCGGTGCTTCTTACACCATGGATCACACCGCACTCAGCTATGTGTTTGATCCAGAGGGAAAGCTGCGAGTTGTTCTTCGCCACGAGCAAACCGCAGAAGACTTTGCCGCTGATATCAGGCAAGTACTTCTCAAACGCTGAGTGATGTTTTTCAAGCACTCACTCAATGTTCTTACAAACCGAATTCCCGCAAGCAAATGATGAAAAAAGCAATTCTCCTGTCGTTGATCTCCCTTTTAAGTGCTGCTCCAAGCTGGGCTGATCAAGCACTTGCGAAGTCAAAGAACTGCATGGTGTGCCATGCCGTTGACAAGAAGCTGGTGGGTCCAGCCTACAAGGATGTGGCATCCAAGTACGCAACTCAAAAAGATGCCGTAGCCCATCTTGCCGAAAAGATCACGAAGGGCAGTCGCGGTACCTGGGGCCCTATGCCCATGCCACCAAACGCATCGGTCAGTGGTGAAGAGGCTAAGAAATTGGCGTCCTGGATCCTTGCTCAGAAATAGGGTCCGAGCTCCTTGTATGCGAATCACAGTAACCAAACCCCTCTAAGGGCTGGCTTAGCCACATTTTCATGAATCCAATAAATACCCATAGCTCACGTTACATGCTGTACAAAGGCGTTGCCGCGGGAAGTCTGACTGTTCTTTCGCTGGCAATTCAAGCACAAACATCAGCAGAAAAAGAGCATCACCTTCCTGCTGTTGAAGTGACTGGACAGGCGCTTTTATCAGACTACACAAGCCCTATCTCTGTTGGAGGCAAAGAGCCACTAGCTGCACGACAGGTTCCGCAGTCTGTATCAGTTATCACCACACAGCGGATGCGTGACCAAAATCTGACAAGCGTGCCAGAAGCACTGAACTACGCAACCGGGGTGACCATCATTGCCAATGATTCGACCCAAAGTCAGGTGCGTTCACGTGGCCATTCTTTGGGTGTGACCTACGATGGAATACCTGCTTACAGCGCTCTGTCTGGCTATCAGCAGTTTGATCTGGCAATGTATGAACGGCTTGAAGTTTTGCGAGGACCAGCAGGCATTTTTACGGGCAGCGGAGATCCAGGAGGGGTAGTCAACGTTGTACGTAAGCGTGCAAAAAAAGACTTTGCTCTTTCGTCGTCAGTCTCGGCAGGCAGTTGGAACAATCATCGTGCCGAGATAGATGTTACTGGTGCAATGAATGAAGAAAAAACGATTCGTGGTCGGGCTGTTTTTTCTATGCAGGACCGTGACTATTTCTATGAGAAGACACACACGCGTCGCTGGCTTGCCTATGGCACATTGGAGTGGGATTTGACGCGAGCAACAACGCTTTCGTTATCAGCGGCTGTTCAGGATGACAACACCAAGGCTCCGTCATCTGGGCTACCAGCTTGGACAACAGGAGGTCTGATCGATGCACCTCGCTCCACAAATCCAATTGCAGATTGGAGTCGCTATGCATGGAATACTCAAGAGTACACCGGTGAAATGGAGCATCGTTTTGACAATGGCTGGCTCACGAAAATAAAGCTTAGTCATCGCCCACAAGATTTTTACTTCAAAGATGGTTACGCAACGACAGGCGTCGACCCTTCCAGTGGTTTGCTCAACTACGCAAGGCGTGAAAGAGATTTCACTTACGAGCGCAATTCGGTGGATGTATACGCCACAGGCCCCATCGAGCTTTTTGGGCGGCGCCATACATTGCTTGCAGGCTACAACCGAGAGAACTTCTCCTCTATTTATTCCGGCGTCAATGCAACTGGAGTTACAGGAATTCCATTTGGCCAAGCCCAGCTTGTTCCCAACTTTGATTTGCCCTACAACCTGGGCCGCGACACGCGCACGACGCAAAGTGGTGTGTACGGCCAAGCGCGTCTGAGTATTACCGACCCTCTAACCATTGTGTTGGGTGGACGTGTCAGCGACTTCAGTGTCAAGTCACGTGATGTAGCTCCCGCTACACCCACAAAGTGGAAAGAAAGTACAGCTGCAAGTCATGAATTTACGCCTTACGGCGCTGTGCTTTATGACTTCACCAACAACTGGACTGGCTATGCCAGCTACAGCGATATCTTCATCCCGCAATCGCAATTGCGTGCCGATGGAAGCATGCTTGACCCTCGTAGCGGCCGCCAGACAGAAGTTGGTGTCAAGGCTGAGTTTTTGGACAAAAAGCTCCAGGCGTCTGCTGCTTACTTCATGCTCCGTGACCGCAACAGAGCATTTGCTGATCCATTCAATGCGGGTGCTTTCTTGAATGCTGGCCAGGTGGAAAGCAAGGGATGGGAAGTGGAAGTCACAGGCAGACCAGCGGCAGGCTATGAAATCCAAATGGGCTACACACGAATGGATTCGGTGTACCTGAAAGACCGCAATAACGAAGGACTTCCGTTCACGACGTGGGAGCCTCGTCACACGCTCAAACTCTGGGGTGTCCGCCGTTTTGGGCAAGGCATGTTGGAAGGGCTCAGTGTAGGCCTTGGAGCCAACGTCGTAAGTGGTAGCGAAGCTGGAACTGGTGCTTCTTCGGTACGCCGACAGGGTGGCTATGCCGTAGTAAATGCGATGGCCAGCTACCGCATCAATGAGAAAACTTTACTCAGCTTGCATCTGAATAACCTAACCGATCGTACTTACTACACGAGGTTGGGAGGCACCAATACCTATAACACCTACGGCGAGCCACGGAATGTGAGCGTTGCGCTACGTGTGGATCTGTAAGCAGGAGAGCACATGTCAATTCAAGAAACAAGCAAAAAACTGGTGCGCTGGAGCCTAGCCGCATCTTCTTTCACACTTGCAGCATGCAGCAGTATGAATCCTCAACCTCAAGCACCCATCGAGCAGCGTATGGAGATCTCTTTCGTTGCTGCTGCTGGAGACAAAATCGTTCGCTGTGACCAACCGATCACTGGACTTGGTACAACGTGGGCTACCGCTGCGCTACGGGATCTGCGCTTTTATGTGAGCGATGTGGCCTTGATCAATGATCAAGGCAAGTCCATCCCCATGAAGCTAGAGATCAATAGCTGGCAGACCAATGAGCTGGCGCTCATTGACCTAGCAGACGCCTCTGGTGCATGCGCATCCGTTTCACCAGAAATCAATAATCGCATTGTTGGAACCTTGCCACCAGGTGACTATCAAGGAATTCGTTTTACTGTTGGAGTTCCTCACGCGCTGAACCATTCTGACTATGCAAGTGCCAAGCCTCCTTTAGATGTTCAAGCAATGTCTTGGGCTTGGCAGGCAGGACGCAAATTCATGCAGGTTGAAATCAATCCTGAAGGCGGAGTCGCCCGAGTTGCCTCCAAAGCAGCGCCTGGCCGCTCATTTCTCTTTCACTTAGGCGCGACTGGCTGTAAAGGCAATCCCGTGTCTGGAGAAACAGTCCAGTGCGAAAGACCCAATCGACTGCAATTGTCTTTGGATCGTTTCGATCCGAAGCACCAGCAGATTACGTTGGATTTAGTACGCCTGTACGCTGGTGTAAACATCCTGCGAGATCAAGGTGGGGCTTTAGGGTGTATGTCTGCGGCCAGTGACCCAGAGTGCGGGCCCATCTTCAAAGCCTTAGGTGTTGATCTCGTGACTGGAGCAACAGCACCTCAGGCTGAAAGCAATAGCAATAACGCAGTTTTTAGAGCCACACCCAAATGAGAAAGAACCTTAATCTTGGCTCATTTGCATCTCAAAAGAATTTGCACACTAAGCGGAAATCTGTAGCAGGCTTAGTGCTGCTTTCACTGGCTCTAACCGCCACTGCTACGACCTACATCTCCAATTGGTCATGGGATCTACCGGATTTCTTCCCTGATCCAAGTATTCCTGCTGGTAACCCCATGACATCTGCCAAGGTGGAATTGGGAAGGCATTTGTTCTATGAGCAACAACTTTCGGGAAACGGCACCCAATCATGTGCAAGTTGTCATGACCAAAGTCGAGCTTTCACGGATGCTAAAAAGGTCTCGATTGGCTCAACCGGAGAGTCTCACTCACGCAATGCTCAAGGGTTGGCTAATGCCGTTTACCACCCAACACTCACGTGGGCCAATCCAGCATTAGTCACGCTGGAAAAGCAAATGGAAGTGCCATTGTTTGGTACAGACCCGGTGGAGATGGGTGTCAATGATTCAAACAAAACGGAGATTTTAAAAAGACTTGAGTCACAGTCTTTGTATCAAACGCTGTTTGCACAAGCTTATCCAGCTGTTGAGGCACCCATTAAATGGGAGTACATCGTTCAAGCGATTGCAGCATTCGAGAGAACACTGATCTCAGGAAACAGCCGTTACGACCAGCACTTGGCAGGTAAAGCGGAACTTTCTGCGTCACAAGTTCGGGGAATGGATTTGTTTTTTGGAGAGAAAGCCGAATGTTTTCATTGCCATGGAAGCTTTAACTTCAATGATCAGACTATCCATGCAAAAAGCCGTCTGGTTGATACGCCGTTTCACAATACCGGCCTGTACAACATCGGCGGCACAGGACAATTTCCAGAGCCCAATCGGGGTGTCTTCGAGTTAACCCATAAAGACGAAGATATGGGAGTTTTTCGTGCGCCAAGCTTGCGTAATGTTGAAGTCACAGGCCCCTATATGCATGATGGAAGTATTTCCACTTTGCAAGAAGTCCTAGATTTCTATGCGGCTGGTGGTCGAGTCATTTCTGAAGGCCCCCATGCAGGAGATGGCCGCTTCAATGCAAATAAAAACGACTTCATCAATAAAATTGACTTGAATGAGCAAGAACGAAAAGACATCGTCGAATTCTTAAAAACACTCACAGATGAAGAATTTCTAAAAAATCCGAAATACTCCAATCCTTTTATAAAAATAAGTGTTTCAAAGATTGATCAGTAAGTTTTAACCATACAAAATCATCAAAGGAAAAATATGATTTCGAAATTTAAATTTTTAGGTAAATTTGCTTCACTTCTTTGTGCTGGATTGATTGCTTTGAACACAATGAACGTGCACGCTCATGATTTCAGTGCAGGCGCTTTGGTGATTGATCACCCCTATGCGACGCCATCGATTAAAGGTGCTGCCAACGGTGCCGCCTACTTCAGATCGATCGAGAATAAAGGTAAGGAATTAGATCGTCTTATCGGTGCAAAAACGACCGTAGCCGAAACGGTGGAGCTACATGAAATGAAGGTCGAGCAGGACGTAGCTCGCATGCGAGAGTTAACGGCAATCGATCTTCCGTCAGGGGAGAAAGTGCAATTCCGTCATGGTGGTGGCTACCACTTGATGCTGATGAATCTAAAACAGCCACTGATTGTTGGTGAGCGATTTGATTTAACCCTGAAATTTGAAAAGGCTGGAGAAAAGACTGTCAAAGTTTGGGTTCAACAGCCACGCAATATGGGGAATGAACACCACAAGCACTAAAAATCTTAGCCTGAATGCTTGATTTAATTATAAAATTAAGCGTCCAGGCTTTTATGTTTTCTATTTTTCTAACCCGCTATATTTAATAACTACGGAATCAATTAAAAGCATAACTGCTAAGGACAACCCTACAAGAGGGAAGAGCAAACCACCTATTGCCAGTATTACTACAACACCAGCAAGAGCTTTGCGCTGTTTTGGTAATGGAGGAACTCCCATACCTTTTGCAGGGCGGCGTTTTATCCACATTAATGCGCCTGAAACGCACAGCAGTACGATGCCTGCGCATATCAAAATTAAAAGCAGTTGATTTGCGACACCAAACTCTTGTCCTAAATGAACATTAATACCCCATTCAAGCCACTTTCCTAGAAGTCCATAGTCTGCATACGATATGTCTAAAAGTGCTTGACCTGTAAATTGATCGATATGAACCACTCGTTGTTTGTCAAGATCATGGGGATAAACAGATGCCGTAAAAACACCTTGAGCTCCACGTGGAGGGGTTACGGTGTATCCGGGCGCCAGATTCAGATGCTGCACATGCAACATCAACGTGTCTAAGTCCAACTGTTTGGGTAAATGCGTTTCGTGGCTTGAGAGTGAAGCTTCGTGCTGGTGCTCAACTGGCATTTCTTCGCCATGCATGGCATGGGGAGACTCTGTTGCTTTGCCCGGCGCTTGGGTGTGCTGGAGTGTCCAGGGCAGATTCGTCGAATCGATTAGCACATGGCCAGACATAGGCAACTGCACGCGAACGCCAGCAGGGTAGCCAAAGTTGTGTCCGTTGGCTAACTCATTAGCCTTGGCTCCCCAAAAAACGGACCAAGGCATGCCTGTGATTGCGAGAAACACCAATCCGATAGCAACGGCCAAGCCTGTGACTGCGTGCAGGTCACGCCAGTAGACCCGCTGACGTGGAGTTCCTCGAACTGTCACAACGCCTGCCTTACGTCCCCGTGGCCACCACAGATAAAGTCCTGTAATCACGAGCAGGAGTGCCCAACCGGCAGCCATTTCTATAAACCCGCGTTGAATTGGTCCAAAGTACTTCAGGCTGTGTAATTTACGAATGGTCCAGCCAAGAGTGCCTTGATCACTCAGGGTTCCAAGCACTTGTGCATCGTATGGATTGACATAGACGGCCACCTTAGCGCCCTGAGCAGTGCGTATTCCAATTTCTGCTGATCGATCAGGTGATGACGGTGTCGTGTATTTGAACCATTCGCCAGGCTGTGCTTTAACAGCAGCAGCTATGAGCACACTCGGTGATTGAGGTGCTGAGTCTTGCTTTGGCACAGTCAGGAGCTCTGCGTGCACCTGTTTGTCAATTGCTTCGTGGTAGACAAACAAAGCACCTGTGGTGGCTAACCAAATTAAGAATGGAAGTACGAGCAACCCGGCATAAAAGTGCCACCGCCATACAGCTCTGTAGATGCTAGTAGACGTTAATGAAAACTGCTTCTCCTTTGCATCAGTTTCAACTGATGCTTCAGAGGTATTGTTTATGTGCGCCATCTTGGCGATCCTTGTTAATCTAATTAGGAATATTGAAGACGCTTCGATTCGCATCGAGCAATACGAGCTTGTTGGCCCAAATCATTGAGCATCCCTTTAACGATGATCTTGATCGTGAGGAATGCTGAATCTGGTGTCACCGGCGTTTAATGAGCGTATTCAGAGTGCAATGGCAGCTCTGTCTGCGCATATGAACAATCGAGCAACTTGGCAGGGTGTGCCGTAGAGGTTTTGTGTCGATCACACATTCAGCACAGGAAACTTTCTTGAGCCCTTGGCTGAAGCGATTCAGTAGCCGAATGAGGTGTGCAAGGGAGGGCCGCGCGGTGGCAGGGGAGCACCGACTAGAGAGGCAATGCGGGCTTCTTCCACGGAGGTCAACGCAAAGGCTAGCGGCTGTATCTTGGTCATTTGCAGGCCAGTGACAGGTGCGGACAGGGCGGCAGGAAGGCACGCTGGGCATTCAAGCACATGATGGCTTGTGTCGACTGCATCACCATTCTTGTCAACTAGGACAAGCCTCATGGCCCCGCCATCCGAGCAGACCAGTTCCAGCATCTTGGTAGCAACGAGAGGTGATGCCGCTGCTACACCCAGCGTCAAAGCCCACCACACTAGAACGAGGCGTATGAGCGTTGAAGATGTTCGCGGGGCATGCATAGAAGCATTATGGCTTACGCGACATACGACTCATGCCTATCCTTAAAGCTTCTGAACGTTAGTACTTTCAAACAGACACAACACGTTTGTTAATTTGTACGGATAGGTATGCACGTATGCTGATCTCAGAAAGTACTTGCTTCACAGCAATTTCTGTAGAAGTGCAATGCCCAAAAGATGAGCCGTGTATCTCTATCTGACTAAGGGTAGACCTGCTAAGTACATAGGCAGAATTTGTCGTAGTTGAAGCATGTAGCGCAACACGCTACAATGTCCTCAGCATGATTAAGAGCTTTAAACACAAAGGTCTGCAACGTTACTTTGATTCGGGAACCAAAGCAGGCATTCAAGCTGCACATGCAGCCAGGCTGAGGTTGCAGCTAACGGCGCTCAATCAAGCTACGAGACCGGAAGACTTGTCAGTTCCCGCTTGGGCGTTACACCCCTTGAAGGGCGATTTGAAGGGACATTGGGCAATCACTGTTAATGGTAATTGGCGCATGGTCTTTGCCTTTGAAGGAGTCGATGCGGTCCTTGTTGACTACCGCGACTATCACTGAGGAGATTGAAATGAAGATGCACAACCCTGCACATCCAGGAGAAGTTCTACGAGAGTATTTAGCTGATGCAACAGTAACGGATGCAGCCCGGCAGCTGGGCGTAAATCGCGTTACGCTCAATCGCATACTCACTGGCCACTCAGGTATCTCAACCGACATGGCTTATCGACTTGCAAGCGCATTTGACACCAGCCCTGAACTTTGGGCCGGAATGCAAATGCAGTATGACCTGTACCAAGCTAGCAAGATTAAGCGACCTAGCATTCCACGGTTCGTGTTTTCGACACCGCTAGGTGCCTGATCTGGTTGATTATTTAGCCGCAAACAGCACAAACAAAGAAACCGCCAATATGGCGGTTTCTTTGTTTGAAGTTAAATTCATTTAATTTCAAATTGCGTGCGATCTTTGTCTTTGATCCACAGTGGCGGTTTACCACGGCCTGTCCACGTTTGCCCAGTTGCTGGGTCACGGTACTTAGGCTCAACCACTGAGCGTGAGGTTGTTTTTTGCTTCTTCGCTGGGAATACATCATCAGCCGAAAGACCATACTCTGAAACGAGAGTATGAATTTTGCTCAATGCTCCCGCAATTTCAGATGCACGTGCTTCCGCAATCTTTTGCTCAAGCTGCGAGCGTTGTGCCAAGAGGTCTTTATAAGATACAGGTGATGTCATTTGAGCTTTGCTTCAATTGAAAGTGGATTTGACATCATACATATATAAATATTTAATTTCAATCAGTCAAAAAGTGTCTTGCTCTGGCTGACCTGTTTGCTAGAATATTTCTACTTATGCTCACATGAGCTAATTGTGGTGACTGAACCCTTGGAAGTCACACGCCGCAAGGCTAGGGTACTTTTCTAACCCCAACGGGACCAACTGCGTCCCGATTGGGTGTCGTTGCCCGTTTTCACGTGAGCAACGATATGACAAACTTCCAAACTCGCAAGCAATCTGCTTCAGGCAATTTCACACGGCCTGGTCAACTGGATGAAAAACATCTGGCTGACATGCTCAGAAAGCTCAACGATCCGGTGACAGCGCGAATCTTTCTGGCGGTGGTCTATGACTACCCCCAGCTAGAAATGCGCTTTCTTGGGTCATATCTCCAAGCGCTAGAGACAGTCAAGCGTTCTCAGATCCAGTACGCCAAAGCGCGTGCCCTGGGCCTGATCTGCGCCAAGCTCTGTATCAAGTCTGCGCAATGTGCCGTTTGGTTAACTCGGTTGAGTCTCAAGCTATTCGTGCAATTGCGCGAATGGAATAGAAGTGCTCAGTTGAAGAAATCAAGAGTGACACAAGCTGCCAATGATGAAAAAGTAATTTGTCTTCCTCATGCATCCAAGGCTACAGGTACGAATAACTAATTAATCAACCACCCTTAAACCCCGTCAAAACGCTATGCGATTTGATGGGGTTTTTTATTGCCATTTTAAAAGGAGAAGAACTTGATCGATGCCAAACAACTTATTGAGAACTCTTACTTCAAGTCCAAAGATCACAGTGACAAAGCTTCGGCATTAAAGCGTGTGAGAACAACGCTGGCAAAACTGAAGATTAATTCGTTTGATTCACTAGCGCTTGATTTGAAAGAGCAAAAGTGCATTAGCGATACGTTGGCTCTTTTGGACAAAGCTGTAGAGGTGCATACCAAAGCGGCAAAGCTTAAGAAGGACATTGAAAAACGTAAGGCTGATCGATATGCTGCTGCACTTGCTATTGTGATGAAAAGTGATTTCGGAAAACTTGAATCTATCAAAGATAAGGTTGCACTGTTATTCAGTGAGAAATCTCATATGCTCCGTGATATTGAAAAAACTTCGGATGTGAAGTACATCATGAAGTTCACTTTTCAAGATTGTTTGGAAAGTATTTCTCACTCTCTAGCATACCAGCAGGGGGATATGCATGAAGAACTAGGACGGGCTTGGGAGAGATTCCAAGAAAAACTGCCTGAACTTTATGAAAAAACTGCGCATTTAGTAGAGCGGATGCAAAAACTATTAGCTGCGGGTTAAGTGATTTACTTGCCTGTCAACTTGGTTTGCAGCCTTAAAAAAGCTGTGATAGCCTTTAAACCGTTAACTGCCTGAAGGCAAAACAATGCGCCTGAGCTCTTGAGAGGCGCGCATTTGAACCCCCAAGGTTCTATGCAGAGCACTTTGAAACCCGGATGGGGATACAGCACTCCCCATCCAGACCTCACGGTCAGGCTTGGGTATGCGTGTACTCCTTTCCACTTTTGGAAACTTTGGAGATCGACATGACAGCACAAGCAGCACAACGTGAGTATTTCAACCTGCACACCAACGGTATCGGTTATCTCAACCGTGTTCGCTGGGTAGAAACCAAAGGACGTGGCCGTCGCTCAGAACCGTTCCTCGCGTGCAGCATTTCTGCTTTGCGTGGGTCATCTGACGAAGTCCAATACACGTACTTTGATTTGCGCGTCAGTGGCAAAGATGCCATTGACCTGGTTGAAGGCCTGCAAAACGAAGTGAACGACAACCGCAAGGTCATCGTTTCTTTTCGGATTGCAGACATTTACCCTCACACCTACGAACGTCAAGTTCAGGATAGTCAGCGACGCCCCACAGGGCAGATGGAGCAGGCAGCTTTGATCAAAGGCCGTTTGATTCTGATTAACTCTGTGAAAGTTGATGGAGTGCTTGTTTACACGCGCCCCGAAGACACGTCCGAAACCGATGCTGTACCTCAGCATGAAGAGGAGGCCGGTAGCTTTGAAGACCCACAAGTCAACAATGCTCTAGCAGCTCAGCAGGATCAAGGTTATGCACCGCGCCCACCAGCGCAGCGCCGACCACAGACTCCTGCAGGCTACGGCCCACGTAGCAACCATCAGTCAGCCCGTCCGCAAGCGGCGCACCACTGATCAAAAAAGCCACCGTTCTGCATTGCAGTTCGGTGGCTTTTTTACTTTCTGAAAGTGTGTGCTCCAAATTCAGAATCTAGGTTGTAAGCTGGTCATGAAGAATCTTTAGTTCTTATATCGAACGAGGCTGTGTGAAAAGCAGCCTCATCCTGGCTTGCAAATCGGCCAACAAGTTGGTGCGAGTTACCTGGCCGGTCAACAAGGCGTGATCGACGCCAAGCTTCATACTGGCCGTTTCGGAACTCGACGGAGCCAACCATATTCCCGGCCGCGTCAGAGATCGGTGTGAAGATCCTCTCCCCCCGCAATTCGGCGCGATGAAGCAGGTCCTCAACGCTTTGGAGCAATGCTTGCTTGACGTCTGCCAAGCTGGTTGGGTTCAGTTCCTCAGCAATGCCGTTCGTGTAGAGGTCGGCCTTCCACACGCCGTCGACAAAGCGGGCGATGCTCGGACCGTGTGAGAACTCCGAGGTCGTGACGAAGTGACGTTTGGAAAGCACCGGTAGGTCTAGCAGGAACGGAGAACCATTCCAAAGGCGCCAGACCTCTGCCGTCAGCCGCATCTCAACGCGCCAAGCGCCAAGCTCGTAGTTATCTGGACGGAAAATTTGACAGCGAATGCGCGTTGGCAGTTGAGGGAGGATCGCCCGAGCAAGGGCAGCCTTCACGGACCTGATGCACTGCGAGTCGTCTTTCTGATGATTTGGCGCGTACACATATAAACCTCCGTACCAGTGGCCATTAACTAGCTTAGCTATGACGGTACTGTCGCGATTTGCGGCCCGAGTCTTCCGATAGTCGGTTGCCGCGCGCCGATCGAAGGCCGAATCTACTCGATAGGGCTCCTTGTGTGCGTCACGTCCGAACTCTGGAAGTTGAAATAGAATCTCACCTTCCAGAGACACCGGCGAGCCATCCGGAAATGCGAGGGTGGCGCTCACTTCATAGGCGATGTCGCTATAGAAATGTGGCCTCTGTCGTTGCTGTGAATACTTGACAACGGCAATATCGAGCTGGACGCCGTCTAGGAGCTCGTTAATAACCAGCGCCGTGTCCTCGCCAGCGAGTTCTGCGACGCGTGTGACAAACGCCTTTTGGTCAAACTCCCTCGTAGAGAGTTCAACAGCGTTCTTGAAATAGTCGATCAGCGCGGCGCGGCTTTTAAAGCCGAGGCCCCTTGCATGAGCTTCTTGGAGCGCGGAGTCCTTGAGCGGAACAAGCTCGCGGATTCGCCGCACGATGCTCGATTGATGAGATTTAATGGACGCGAGAGTCCATGCTTGCGGATGCATAAAGTACTCCGAATGAGAAATTTGGTCCTGGTCCATCGCTTACACACAGGACCTCCCCAAGGAGGACTTATGCCAAGCAAAATGCACCGCTGCAGAAGCAGTGCCTCATGAGCCGATGGAAGCTCAGGCCGAGTGGCCCTGGCGATTTGCCAGCATCGAAGTTACCATGCGGAACATTTACTTGCAAGCTGTCGGCTCGCCGCGAGCGGGAGGCTGTTCATCGGATACGGAAGACTTTCTGCTCGTTCAAGGATTGCATCGCACCTTGATGAGAACGACTTACTGGCGAAGGCAGGCGTCGGACAGCTTTGGATGAATTTAATCAGCAAGTTTTAGCGGAAAACCCGCAAAAATTGCCGGAGCACCGGTAGGTCTTGCACACCTAAATCATTGACCCCATTTGGGTTTCAGAAGTAATCTGTCCGAAGGTGTTAAAATGAGATTATGGGTTCCACAATGAAACTCGCAGACCGCATGAGCCAGTCGATTCGACTTCGCGCTGACTCTATGGTTTTGCGCACAGAACTAGCCCAACTGGGCGGCGTATCACAGGTTTCTGAAGCGCTGAGGACACTTCAGCGCGACGGGGAGTTGCGTTGCCTGGGCGCAGGCGCCAACTGCAAAGCCAGTCGAGACGGATATACGCACGAGGTGACGCCGGTCGTGGATATCGAGACGTTGAGGTGTGAAGTCGCGCGCAAGCTCAATGCTCATGAAACCGAAGGCACGCTTCCGCTGGACACTGGCGACCGTCGTGTCACCCTCAAGCTGACCTTGGACAAGAGCTCCGTGCAATATGTCAACAATCGCAATAGCAGGGCATTCGAAAAGAAGCGGTTGAACACGGCTACGTTTCCGACCACCGATGTGGGCAACTATGTGAGCTGGCTTGCTGGCCTTCACGGGGTTCGGTATGTGCCGACGGCCGTCGATCAGTGGGCCGAGACGGTGACCCGCCTGGCTGGAGACGAAGTGCGTTCGGGCGCGGTGCAGGATTTGCTGGTCGCTCTCAAGCGCGCAGGCAAGCTGACAAAGGACGACATGGCAAGGTTGCTCGTGAATTACCTGCGGGAGCGCAAGCAGGGTGTTTGATCCATTCAAGGACTTCGAGACGTCCGGCTACCTACGCAACAAGTTTGCCGAGAAGGATCCACTGATCGTCCAGGAGCTGGAACACCAGATGTTCCGGGCCAGTCTCGACGAAGCCATCGCTTACCTGAAGAAGCGGAAAGGTGCCTTGAGCTATGAGGATTTCCTCGCCATCCATCGCATTCTCTTCGAGGGCTTCTATCCTTGGGCTGGCCAGGACCGTGCGGTTACTGCACCGGAGATAGCCATCAACAAGGCTGGCACCTGGTTCTGCCATCCCGGGCATTCGCGATTGGCGGTGCAGCAAGGATTGCGCATCGGAAGCGACAAGCACCTGTTGCGGAAGCGTCCCGGCGAGGTGATGGGTCTGTTCGCCTATGGACACCCATTTCTGGATGGCAATGGCCGCACCATGCTGGTGATCCACACCGAGCTGTGTCATCGCGCCGGCTTCTGCATCGAATGGCACCGCACGAGCAAGTCGGACTATCTGACTGCACTGAGCAATGAGATCGCTACGCCAGGCAAGGGCCTACTGGACGCCTACTTACTGCCATTCGTGGGCGCTATTCAGGACCGCAGAGCCTGGGGTGGCATGATCAGCGGACTGCCGGGCCTCGACGGCAAAGTGGCGAATGAAGCCATTGCAGGGAACTACCAGGATGCGAAAGTTTCCGAGCAGTACCGCGAATTCGAGCGGCGGCGCGGATACCGCATTGAGCACACGGCGGACGTCAGTGCCGATGCAAGATAGTCGCTGGAGTCGAGGACCGTTTTGTCTGGCCAGAAACTGGCGCGCGTCTTGTCATCAGCTGCACGGGGCTCTGTCGTTATGGGTCGCTTAGCTTGACCGATCGAGGGTCTGGTCTGCACCAACTTGGCAGGAAGTTTCAGTGGTCTCTTTGAGGTTTTTAGTGGCCCTAGCTGGACTGCCGATGATAAACCGCCGCCCGCCTGAAGCGGTTAGCCAGGAAAAAACGCTGATCGACTGTTTTTTGCCGAAAGCCTAATCTCGCATACTTTGGCCCTTTCGCCAGTCCCATGGAGCAACTGGCTCTGGATCACGCCACAGACCAACCTTTCGCGCCTTGGCTTCCTGCTCTGCAAACTCATACTGTCCACGATCTTGTGGAGATTGTTCTCTCGCATAAGCTCTGTACCACCACGCCATGCCTAATGTGACCATGGCAAGACCAGCGTCGAGAGTGCGAGGGCCTTTGGGGGCTGATGCTGGAGCCACCCAAACAGAGCAGATATGACGCTCGTAGCGGTCCGTCTTGTTGCAGCGCAGCTCCGCCTCTTTCATATAGACGAGATCGGACAGAGTTTCACGGGATCGATTGCCGAATGGCTGCTTGCGCTCGGGCGCATCAATGCCCTGGAATCGCACTTTGAGCTGCTGGTATGGGTGTGCTGCATCCTGAGTTGGACAGCGCGCAGTGAGTGTGTCGCCGTCTGAGATGCCGACGACAAGGCAGAGAAGGGCAACGGATAGCATGGGTAAAACTTTATCCAGAATTGCGAAAAGAAAAAGGCCCGTTGCGTAAATGCAGCGGGGCTCGTTTTTTGTTTCAACGTAGCTTCTTGAATTAGTTTGCCATTCCCATTGGAGATTGCATTCTTTGGTGATAACTCAGGCTAAAACGGAGCAGGTGAAATAACCACTGAAACTGGGCCTGCTCCAAGATAGACAACGCCTTCCGGCCCAATAACACGGTCAAAGCCAGAGGCAGTTTTGTCGATGGAGTAATCCTCCAGCTTGTTTGGCAGAACTGTCTCCGTGCAATTCCAACTATCGATCAGAGCGGGGTGCTTGAGCAAAGTTGGATGCCAGCGGAGGGCTTCATGCTCTTGCAATCGGTAGATCATTGAGGCAAGTTGTGTAACGTGGAGTGCGCCGCTCCTGCTTCATACGCCAGCCGGACTCATCCTGGTCAGCTTGCCCAGTGCTGGCCACATGCACCACGCCTTTGCCAAACCGGGCGTTGATCTTGTCCATGGCTTCCATCAGGGCGCTGGTGTCACGCATCTTGCTGGGATCGGTAAAGAGCAAATCGGCCTGTTGCTCTGTGCCCGCGCACAGGTCTTGCAAGATCACCCCGGCCTTTGAGAGATTGAATCCTGGCTCATAAATCTGGCGTAATCCGCGCACGGCCGCATTCACCAATGCCTTGGTATCAGAGGTGGCTGGCTGCAGTTGCATGACTGCCGTTTTGTAAAAGCGTGGGCCTGGGCGAAACGGTGAGGTGTGCACAAAGACGTTGAGGACACCGGCACGCATGCCTCCAAAGCGCAGTTTTTCTCCGGCGCGGGTGGC
>Ga0233380_1000345_pt1 | contig 25224 bp, 27 predicted proteins | sample ElkDunMinimDraft_9_FD_191541 | JGI IMG/M metagenome (GOLD analysis project Ga0233380, IMG submission 191541) | Fecal eukaryotic communites from dung pellets of Tule Elk in California, USA - Elk Dung F36 | ecosystem: Host-associated > Mammals > Digestive system > Large intestine > Fecal | place... | reverse complement strand
ACCGGCTATGACGCTGCCAGCGGCAACACGGTGTGGCGGTTCAACGCGGGGCTTGGCATCATATCGCCACCCGTTTCCTATAGCTGGAAGGGCACGCAATATGTGTCGCTTCTGGTCGGCTGGGGTGGTCCAAATCCCTATGGCATGGGGCTGATGCCAACCGGCTGGAAGTACAACGCCCAGCCGCGCCGCCTGTTGACATTCATGCTGGACGGCAAGGCTACGCTACCGCCAACGGCGCCGTATGACGCCGCGATCACGCCCTTGGACGATCCTGCCCTGATACTTGATCCGGCTGCGGTTGCGGCAGGCGACACGCTTTATCACAACGCCTGCCACGGCTGTCATGGGCGCGACACGCAATCCTCTGGCGCGCCGGGACCGGACCTGCGGGAATCCGCCCTTGCGCTGGACCGCGAAGCGCTGTGGAGCGTGCTGCACGATGGTGCGCTACTGCCGAAAGGGATGCCCCGCTTCCCCGCCTACACCGCCGGGCAAGTGGGCCAGATCCACGCCTTCATTCGGGCCAAGGCCCGTGCCGAACTCGCGCGGCAGAACCAGACGGCTAACCGCCCATGATTGCCTTGGCATCCAGGGCGCCCGTGGCTAGCCCCCCGGCAAAGCCCTGGTCGGTGTAGAGGAAAGCACCAGTCACCGCAGCATTCAACTGGCAGTTTAGCAGAATGAGAGGCCACGCCTGCTCTTCCGCCGTCGCCATGCGGCCAAGCACGGGATACGGGAAGTTATCGATGAACGCCTGCCCCAGGACCGGGATGGATTGCTCCATGAAAGCCGTCGCTGTCGGGCACGGTCCGGTGCAGTTCAGGCGGATGCGGCGTTCCACACCCAACCTGATGGCCGCCTGTTGCACCCAGACAACCAGCATTTCCTTGGACGTGGTGTAGCCATCCCGCAGCTTGTCTGGGTTCGCTTCGCACCACGCGCGTGCTTCTACCGGGTCGGCGATGGCCAAAAGCTCAAGGTTCTGGGCAAGGTTTTTCTGCCAGGACATCGCCGCATCGGACGAGATCAAGGCAATACCCGCTCCGTCTTCAAGATGCGGTACAACCTGTTCTACGAAATACCGCGTGCCAATATAATTCACCGCCATGCACTGTAATGCACCCTGCCCGTGCGGCGGGATGCCAGCGCAGGGGAACAGAAAGTGGATTGGCGCGATGGCCGCCAACGCTGCCGCTGTCAGGCGGACATCCTCGGGCTTCGACAGGTCTGTTTGATAGAACGCTTCATGCGGCACCGATGGCGGCTGGATGTCCACGACGTGCACTTTGGCACCTAGATCACCCAATATCCGCACTGCGGCGGCGCCCATTCCCGATGAACCGCCCGTCACCACCACTGTCTTGCCAGCGTAGCCAAGGCCGTCGAGATTACCCACTGCGCAACTCCCTTACCATTTGCCGACACATTAGATAGTTATCACTATCTTGCAAGCATCGGGAGGACCCGGAAGCTGTTATGCCTGCCCTCCCGCGCCCTGCGTGGGGGCCGAGCGCGGAATAAATGTCCATGGCATAGCGGCCAGACTGATTGCGCAGTGTGGCCCCTCGCTACCCGGCGCGGTGCGCCACAAGATCGGTTTCGCACTCAATGACCGTGACGACCCGCATCGTTGAGCGGTCAAAAACGTTCATCTCGTCCTGCACGACCTCGTCCGGCATGACCGACGTGGAGAGATATTCAACCGTGCCCTTCCAAGCCACCTCATCCTCAAACCACAATTCGCTGACCACATCATATGGCAGTTCCTCGTTAGTACCACTTTCGGCATGAGGCTGCGGCTGGATATAGCGCCGCACATAGCGGGTAATGGCGCCAGCATCATATTTCAGCGCCAGCGGAACATGGTTGTTTTCATAGTAATCCTGAAACGCCTCCATCGAGAGCCCCGGCTTGCGTTTCATGAACAACAGAATCTTGTAAGCTGTCGTACCTTTCATCGCGTTCCCTTTTCCTGATCAAGCATGTCGCTCCCGCAATCAAAACGGAGAGGACATCCGCAGTTTGCGACACCGTTTACGCTGTTGCGGCGGCTGCCCTTGTCCAGGCCGGTGCCGCGTGAAATTGCCGGTCAAGCTGGTGGCTCGCGATAGAATTCAACCTGCATGCGCGTCGGCCCGACCAACTCGACATGATGGACGGCCTCGGGCGGAATTTCCGCCGGCTCATCCGGCGTCACCCGCAGTTCGCGCGCCGGATCATGAAACACCAGCCGGACCTCGCCTTCCAGCACCCGCAGAAATCCCCAGACGCCCGCCTTGGTGCTGTGGCCATTGCGGATCGCGTCAGGCAGCGTCTTCTCATCGAATACCGGCGTTATCTTGTACGGAACTGCCATAACCCGGCTCCTAGCCTATCTTCTCGAACGTTCGCGATTTCGGCATCAGCAGGAACAGGAAACTGCCTATAACGATTGAACCAGCGATCACAAAAAGGAAGGGTTCAAAGCTGTCATACACCCTTAGGGTATAGCTGACGCCCAACGCACCTGCGGCCGATGCAAGGAAGGCACAGCAGAAGAGCAGGCTGAGCGTGGAGTTGTAGATCCTGATCTTAAAATAGCGGGCGACCAGGAACGCGATGATGTCGCTTTCCGCGCCAACCGACAGCCCAACCAGAAACATAGCTACCGCAACAACCGTGTATGCATCGAGCGACGAGCCCAGCATGAAGAAGCCAAGGGCGGGCAGGATCATCGAAATAAAGGTGACGATGGGCGTGCTGAAGCGATCCAGCGCCAGACCGCAAGCGATACGGCCAACGATCGTGCCAAAGGCATAGATCGAGACGATATTGGCTGCTGTCTGGGTGTTAAGACCCTGATCAAGAAGCATCAGGTTCATCTGGGAGGAATGCAACTGCGTCTGCAGCAGGCACAGGAACATACCGATCGTTATGATCCAGAACAGCTTGCTGCGCAGGATAATCGCATAGTCCCCGCTTTTGCCGCTTTGAAGCGGCGCCTCGACCATGCGAACCGCATCTTCCCTTGGCTTCTCAGGCGGAAGAAGCAGGATCGCTATCATCCCACAGACGAAGCAGAAGGCCCCGAGGATCACATACGAGGTCCGCCAGCCGACGCTTTCGATCAGCATGTTGAGCAGAGGGATAAGGACGATTGCCAGCACCGCAGGCGCACAATTCACAATGGTAAGCGCAAGTCCTTGCGCCTGTTTGAAATTCTCAGCGACGATGCGCGTATAGACGAGTGTGCTCGTCATGCTGGCGACGATCAGTACCAGCGTGAACAGGGCTAGAAAGACGATGAAGTTGCCCTGCATCTGGCTGTACGCGATGTAGCACGGCAGGATCAGCAATGTTCCCGTCAGGGCCACCCGCTTGACGCCTATCTTGTCCGTCATCCGGCCGATGATAGGCAGGAAAGGCAGTGTCACCAGCATGGTCAGCCCAATCAGCGCAAACTCTGCACGCGACCAGCCGAATTCTTCAATCAGGAAAGGCGCAAACACGCTGTTGGTATAGGCAAACAGCGGCAGGCTGGTTCCTACGCCAAGGCTTGCTGCGGCAAGCGGACGGACATTCTGGCGTACTTCGCCAAGATAGCTCATCGAGCCAACCTCCCCTGAAATTATGTTCTGCCACTCATGAGCGGCTCGTTCAGGCTCCTTCTCAGGCAAGCGGTCAGCGTTGTCGAGAGGGGGAATTTGCTCGATACCCCAATTCGATAGGAGTATCGGATGACAAGCGAGTTCATTGTCACGCAGGCCGCCGAAGGCATTTTCCGGATTACCATTGACCGTCCGGCAAAGATGAATGCGTTGACACCCGACATGCACATGGCGCTCGACACGGCGTTCAATCGCTTTGCCGCCGACCCATCACTGCACGTCTGTGTTGTCACTGGCGCGGGCGACCGGGCGTTCTGCGCCGGGAGTGACCTGACTACGTTCAAGGCCGATGGCGCAAGCCCCTATCCCGCCAGCGGCTACGCGGGCATCGCCCAGCGGTTTGATCTGGACAAGCCGGTGATCGCCATGGTGAACGGCGTCTGCCTTGGAGGCGGGTTTGAACTGGCTCTAGCATGCGACATGATTGTGGCATCGGAAACGTCCGTATTCGGATTGCCCGAGCCCAAGGTCGGGCTGATCGCAATTGGCGGCGGCATTCACCGACTGGTGCGGCAAGTGGGCCTCAAGCAGGCCATGGGACCGCTGCTGACCGGGCGGAATATTTCAGCCGATGAGGGCTTTCGCATGGGCTTCGTCAGCCAGATCGCCGCAGCCGATGCGCTGGACGACACCGTAACCGCGATCTGCCGCCAGATCGCGGCGAACGCGCCGTTGGCGGTTCGACTGTCAAAGGAGTTGGCGATGTGGAGCCTTGATCAGCCTAGCCTGGCTGATGCGCTGGCAGGCCAGGTGGACCAGCCAGCGTTTGCCCGGTGGCGAGTTTCCGAGGATGCTCGCGATGGCCCCATCGCTTTTGCCGAAAAGCGCCCTCCCGAATGGAAGGGGAGCTAGCGCGCAACCTTGCGGTGATCCCAACTGATAATTTTGTCCGGCACCACCACAATCACGACCCGCTTCTCAGCCATTTCCCCTGCAATCCTGGCAAGTTGATCGAATGTCATGCCGGCATGATTGCGTTGGACCACCAACTTCATCAGTTCCAGAAGCCTCTCTCCGGCATCAACGATCTCAGCCCACCCCTGCACTGAAGCCCCGCGCAACTGGTCGTAGGTTTCGCCCTTTTCGCACAGAACGGCGATGCGCGGATCGCGCCTCAGGTTCACCACCTTCTGCGATTTGCCATAAGTTTCGAACAGGAACGTCCCATTGTGCCAGGCGAACCAGACAGTCGTCAGATGCGGCGCACCGCGCGCATCCAGCGTGGAGACCTGAAGTGTTTTGCACTCTTCCAGGAAAGCACCAACTTCCGCGTCATCCATGCGGATCGCGTCACGCTGTTTAGCCACGAGTCAGGAAATCGACTGCAGGAAAGCGAGTTGGCCCGCCCGCCATTCTTCACGAAGCGTGGTTCGCTCATCCGGAAAAGTAACGCCAGGAATGGTTTCCTTGACCTTGTCATTGCCAGTAAACCAGATCACGCGGCAAACCCGGCGCGCGATCTGCCAGCCAGCATGCGTACGCACCCAGTCATCATCGTACCAGCCCGTACCGTCCCACAGCGGGTCACCCTCTGCCGCGTAACGCACCAGCCGCCAGTTGCCATAGGTCAGCGAATTGGCACGATCTCCCTGCAGATTTACCTGATGGTTCATCATCACGTGCTGTGTGGCATCGAAGGGAGCGTGATAAGCACCGAAATCAGATTTGAACTGCTCGCGCGTAGCCCAACGCGCGGTCGTCCCATAATCCGCGTCGCAATATTCGGTGAAGATGCGATCGAACAAGTCCCAGCATTGGGCGTCTACCGCCAGCGCATAAAGATTGAGCTTCTCGACGATCTGTTCCCTATCCGACATTATCCTCTCCCTTTTTACATGGCCGTTAAAGCGGAAGGCTCACGTCCGTTGCCCCTTCAGACCTATCGCACCCGTGTGGCTGGCCATGACAATCTGCTCCTTCGCCGCTGGCAAGCCATTTAGGGATTGATCAGGGTTCTCGATCACCTCGTCATCAACTTTAGGTCACATCGCCTTCAAACGCCGGGCCGCGGCGCACTGCATCTTCGAATGCCCGATAATGCCAGATATAACCTTCGTGCCCAGCCCAATAACGGCATCACCATGCCGCCCATTCATGGGCGAGCCGCGCCTACCGCCCTTCTCTGCCGTCACGCTGTTGATGTGGCCGCTGGGATGGGCCTTGGAACAGACCTCAGCGCAACCCACGCCATCTCTGGCAGCGTCCGGCGTGTCCCACGCGCGTAGCAAGCTTGTTGGCAATTGGTACGGGTCACATGGCATTAGCGGCTGAATGGACTCGCTGGACAACGGGAGATCGGAACCGCAAACTTGCCCCCGAAGCGGCACATAGAGTCGCACATAAGGGACAGGCCCATGGCAACCGCCGCGACGATCGACCATAGCTTTCACGAAGCGGAACGCCGCGCCCGCTACGAGCTGGCGGCCGCATTCCGCCTCGCCGCACTGTTTGGTTGGGACGATCATCTGGCAACGCATATGTCGGCACGGCTGCCCGACGACAGCTTCCTGATGAACCCCTTTGGCCTCATGTTCGATGAGATCACGGCGTCCTCGCTCATGCGCATGGATCTGGACGGCAATGTGTTGGAAATCCCGGAAGGCTGCATGCTCAACCCGGCGGCCTTCACCGTGCACAGCGCCGTGCTGCTGGGCCGAGCGGACGTGAACTGCGCCATCCATCTCCACACGCGCGATGGCGTGGCAGTGTCTGCCCTCAAGGAAGGACTACTGCCACTGAACCAGAACGCGCTGAACATCTGGGCGGACGTCGGATACCATGAGTTTGAGGGCGTCGTCACCGCTCTGGATGAGCGCGAGCGGCTCGCCGAAGATATGGGAAGCAGGAACCTTATTATTCTGCGCAACCACGGTACGCTGGCAGCCGGGCGATCCATCGCATCGGCGTTCTACCGCATCCATTCGCTGGAATGGGCATGCACGGCGCAGGTGCGCACGCTTTCCATGGGGCGAGACATCCACCTACCCGACGAGGCCACGATCAACGGTATGATTCAGGTAGCAAACCCCGAATGGGTGAACGGCTTTGCTGAGGAACGATTCTGGCCGGCGATGCTGCGCAAAGCAGAGCGTGATTGTCCGGGCTTCGCCTGCTGATTGTATACGCTGCAATCAGTTCCACAAATGCCTATGTGATACCCATGAGCCGTCACCCGCATCACGACAAGCCCGACCCGTCCCCCGCTGAGGTTCACGCTCACGCTGCCGCCGCGCGGGCAAAGAAGCGCGCGGAGGCGGCCGATATCGGCATCGACGAGGAATTCGTCTCCCGTTTCGTTGACGCCTTCTACGGTCGCATACGCGATGATGCGTTGCTGGGTCCGATCTTTGCAGAACGGATCACCGACTGGCCGTGGCATCTCGATCGCATGAAGGGCTTCTGGCGCTCTATCCTGATGAACAGCGGCGAGTTTTCCGGCAGCCCGATGGCCAAGCATATTGCCATAGCTGGGCTCGAAGAACGCCACTTCGCCCATTGGCTGGAACTTTTCTACGAAACTTTGCGGGAATTGGAGAACCATCCGGCGGCCACCCATCTGGTGGGAACCCGCGCTCGCATGATTGCTGACAGTCTGCTTACCGGAATCTCCATGCGGGACAGCGGGCTGTCCGGCGCACGCGCTGGCGAACGCCTACCCCGCGTCTGAGGGTTGCTCCCGCCCGCCTCCACGGGCATGAGCCTCGCGAGATCAGATAAATGGGAGAATATAATGCACCTTGAAGTCGCGATTTTGGCGGTGAAGAACGGCGACACCAATGGCCTGATCGAAGCCATGAACAATGGCGGAACTGCAGGCCTTCTCGCGGCGCCGGGCTGCCGCTCGGTAAAGGTGCTTCCGGGCGTAGAGAACCCAGGCAATGCACTGTTTCTCGTCGAGTGGGATTCCGTGGATGACCACAATGGCGCGCGCGAGAGCGATGGCTTCAAAAGCTTCATCCAACACGCCAGCCCGTATTTCGGTGAGGGCGGTTCCATGCAGCATTTCGACCTCGGCTGAGCGCCGCAGCGATATAGCTGGCCTGCAAGATACAAGTTTTCGACTCGTGCCTATGCTTGAGCTAGGCGCAGCCCAACTTTGATTCGAGATATCAGGAGTTTCGTGCATGAAGATTGACAGCACCATTTCCGCCGTCGTCACAGGCGGCGCATCGGGCCTCGGCCGTGCGTCGGCCGAAGCGCTGGCAGCCGCGGGCGTAAAGGTCGCCATCTTCGACATCAGCGAAGAAGCAGGCGAAGCGTTTGCCAAAGAAATCGGCGGCGTTTTCTGCAACGTCAACATCATGGACGAAGCCAGCGTCGAAGCCGGTTTCGCCAAGGCTCGCGCCGCGCACGGCCAGGAGCGCGTTGTTGTGCACTGTGCCGTCGTTGCTGGCGGCGGCAAGACGGTCTCTTACGACAAGACCACTGGCGGCTATAAGCGCGCACCTACCGAGCAGATTTCGAAGTCTGCTGAAGGCATCTTCACCGCCAGCTACCGCGTTGCTTCAATTGCAGCGCTGGGCATGGCCAATGCCGATCCGCTGAATGAAGATGGTGAGCGCGGCAGCATCATCCTGACGTCTTCGGCAGCGTCACAGGACGGTCAGGTCGGTCAGGTCGCCTACGGCGGCGGCAAAGGTGCGGTAAACGCAATGGTCCTTCCGATGGCCCGTGACCTTATGGATTTGGGCATCCGCGTCAACGCGATCCTGCCCGGCACCTTCGCGACGCCGCCGATGCTGCGCGTGAAGGAAATGAATGAGGCCGTCTTTGACGGACTGGGCAAGGCTGTTCCTTTCCCCAAGCGTCTTGGTAAGCCCGAGGAATTTGCGTCGCTGGTGATGGAACTGGTCCGCAACACCTATTTCAACGGCCAGTTGATCCGCCTCGACGGCGCGATCCGCATGCCCCCGAAGTAAGATTGAAAGCGTCGTCCCGGGGGTGCCCCGGGACGACGCACCTTCCCTTTATCAATCCGGCGCCGTCGCCTGCTGACGCGCCTGGTCACCCGTTTCTTCACGCGGACGAATCGCGTTTGCGCGAACGATCTCGGCGCGGTTATCGACTTTCGAAATCATACGTGCCCGCTCTACGTTGCCCTTTGTGGTGACGATCCAAACCGGGCCGTTGGCGATATTATCCAGACCCTGCCTCGCCACGTTCTCGGGCGGCTCGGCAAACGTCACATCCATGCCCAGCCGCACCATCGCCGGCGTCGCTGTAAAGCCGATGTTGAGATGAAGAACGTCGACGTTGAAGGCGCTGCTTTCGGCCCACAATGCCTCGGTAAAGACGCGACTGAACGCTTTTGCCGCGCAATAGGTGGCCAGTGTCCCTGATCCCAGATAACCGCCAAGCGACCCGGTGAGGATAATACCGCCCCGCCGGCGCTGGTACATCTTTGCCCCATAGTGCCGGGCAAAACTGGTCTGACCGAGCACATTGATCGCAATCACGGACTGGGTCACATCCTCAGGCAGTTCGACGAAGAGCCCGCGCGTGTTGTTGGCTCCGGCGTTATAGACCAGCAGCCCTATCTCGATGTCATCCGTAACGGCGCGCACTGCATCCAGCACATCAGGCTTGCTGAGATCTGCCGAAAGGATCCGCACCTCCGTCCCCTGCGTGCGCAACTCTGCCGCCAATTCCTCAAGCGGTTCTGATTTGCGTGCCACCAGCACCAGCTTAAAGTCATCCGCTGCCAATTGCCGCGCGAAAGCCGCCCCGACACCTTCGGATCCGCCTATGATCAAGGCCCATGGGCCATATTTCGCCAGATTCATCCACATCCTCCTCGCTGTCCGTCCGCACGGGCGAAAGCTTCCTAGGGTTCGACCACCGGCAACCAGATCGCGCTGGCCATGTTTCCGCCATGGTGCACAGTTTGCGTCGCCCCTGCATAATCCTCGGGCTTCGCATTGAAGATCACGGGCACCCAGCTCTGCGGGTTACGCTCATAAATCGGGAACAGGCTGGACTGCACCTGCACCATCAGGCGGTGGCCCGGCTTGATAACGTGATTCACATTGGGCAGGCGCCATTCGTAGCGATAGGGCCGCCCCGGCTCCAACGGCCCCGGCGTGGAAAACCCGTGCAAATAGCGCCCGCGAAAGATTTCTATCCCTAACGCAAGTTGGTGTCCCGCCATGCCCGGCGGAGCCGCATCGCCTTCCGGATAAACATCGATCAACTTCACCACCCAATCTGAATCCTGCCCGCTCGTCGCGGCGTGCAGTTCCACACGCGGTGCCCCCCGGATGTGCAGCGACGTATCAAGCACCGGGGAAGTGTAGGTGATCACATCTTCTCGCCCGGTCAGGAAGCGCTGATCATCGACCAGCCACGTCCGCCAATTGTCGCGCTGAAGATGAATCGGGCGCGGCACCATTGGCACGGGATTGGCTGGATCGGAAACCCAGCTATCTGCGCCCTCCAACCCGGAAACATCGAAGGAGAGCGAGCGATTTTCCGCCAGATAGACAGGCCGTTCAGCCCCGGCTGGCCATTCCGGGGGCGTCTCCCAGCGGTCGGCTCCCGTCGCATACGCCACGACAGGCGGTGTACTGCACGGCGGCGGATTGCTCTTGAGATGGCAATCGAGAAACGGCTTCATCCAGCGTGTCCGGAATTCCAACGCCGTGTCCGTCGGAAAGCTGAGCGCGCCTAACTCAGTGATGTCAAAATTGACGCCAGAATGCGGCCACGGCCCCAATGCCAGATGGACCAGGGCGCCCGTCGTATCTTGCGGCTCCAAAGCGCGATATACGGCAAATGCGCCGTAGGAATCCTCCTGATCCCACTGGCTGCCGACGATCAAAACCGGCACGGTCAGCTTGCGCCGCCCCAGAACCTTGTCAACGGCCTGTTCCTGCCAGTAATCGTCGTAGTTTGGGTGGGCAAGCATCTTGCGTACCGCGGGCAGCGCTTCGATGCCCCATCGCCGGGCATAACTGCCCGACGATCCCGCTTCGAGATACTCGGCATACTCATCGGCATCGCCAAGCGGTACTGGCCCGCCCCCACGCGCCGTCGTCTGCATCAGCAGGTAATCGAAGGCGAGCGGACGGAATGCGCCATTGTGGAACCAGTCGTCACCAATCCAGCCGTCGACCATCGGGCTTTGCGGCACCGCAGCCTTCAGCGCCGGATGAGGATCCACCAGCGCCATCAGCGCCGTAAAGCCAACATAAGACGATCCAATCACGCCCACGCGCCCGTTCGATTCTGGCAGGTTCTTCACCAGCCAGTCTATCGTATCCCAAGCGTCGGTCGAATGGTCCACGCTTGTCCGGTTAAGCGGCCCGCGCAGGGGGCGGGTGACGACATACTCCCCCTCTGACCGGTCCCTACCCCGCACATCCTGATAGACGCGGATATAATTGTCCCGGGCAAATTCGGCGTCTGCGACGGGGAGGATATCCTGAACCCGCTGGCTGCGCATCCGGGCCGTTGTTGCCGCGGCATTATAAGGCGTTCGGCTCAACAGGATCGGCGCATCGACAACGCCCTTGCGGTGAACGACAACGGTGTAGAGCTGCCGCCCGTCACGCATCTTGATCATGACTTCGCGCCGGACGAAATCGGCATGCGGCCGCACCCAGTCATAGGTACCAATCTTGTCGTTGGCGACGGGATCAAGGGACGGTGCGGAAGCCGGAATGGCCGGCGCCGCGCAGATAGCTGCGCCTGCACATGCCAAGGCCTTCCATTCTCTCACCAGCGACAGGGTTACCCCGCCGGATGAAACGGTCAAGCGGTGATCGAGCCACCTGTGGCGTTGGCCAGCATAACCATGAACTGATGATTGGCATCGGTGTAATGCGAAACCGGTTCCCAACCGCCGGCAAGCAGTAGGTTCGATGCCGAATGCACGTCATATTTATGGCTGTTCTCGGTATGGATGGTCTCTCCTGCGTGCATGCTGAAGGTTTTGTCAGCGACGCGAAAGCTGATGTCTGACAGCGCTTCAAGATGCATTTCGATGCGCGCCCGATCCGCATTCCAGATCGCGTGATGGCCCAGTTCGTCCAGCGGTATAGTGCCGCCCAATTCGCGGTTTATGCGGGCCGCCAGATTAAGGTTGAAGGCCGCCGTAACTCCGGCAGCATCGTCATAGGCAGCGACAAGGGTATCGGCATCCTTGATAAGGTCCACGCCAATCAGCAGCCTGCTCCCCTCACCTAAAGTTTCCCGCATCGCTCGCAGGAGGTCCACAGCATCCGCGGGGGTGAAGTTACCGATGGTTGATCCGGGGAAAAATCCTAGAAGTGGCTTGTCCGCAATGGCATTCGGCAAGGGGACCGGACGGGTAAAATCGGCCTCGACGGGCACGATCTTCAACGTAGGATAGCGCAGCGCAAGCGCCTCACACGCTTCGCGCAGGTAATCGCCGGATATATCGATGGCGACATAGCCCGCCGGCTTTATGCGATCGAGTAACAGGGGCGTCTTGGTCGCGCTTCCTGCACCAAATTCCACCACGGCCGCACCTGTGCCGACCGCCTGCGAAATATCACCGGACAGGCCCGACAGGATGCCAGTTTCAGTCCGTGTCGGGTAATATTCCGGCAGGCGCGTGATTTGGTCAAAAAGCTCGCTTCCCGTGTGATCATAAAACCACCGCGCGGGGATCGCCTTTTGCGGTTGGGTTAGCCCAGCAAGCACGTCACGGCGAAACTGTTCCTGCAGGGCATCCCGCTGAGCATCCACGAGAACAGGCGGGGCGGCGGGGCGGGCTTGGCTTGCCACGGCTAAATATCCTTTGCCAGGCGCAGGCCAGTGAACTGCCAGCGTTGATGCGGGTAAAAAAAGTTGCGGTAACTTTGGCGTGAATGGCCGCGCGGCGTGGCGCAGCTTGCGCCGCGCAGCACGAATTGGCCGCTCATGAACTTGCCGTTGTATTCCCCGACTACTCCTTCCGCAGGCCGGAACCGCGGATAGGGAAGATAGGCAGATCGCGTCCACTGCCAGCAATCGCCGAACAGTTCCAACGAGCGTTGAGGCGCGACTGGTCCGGGGCCATCAAGCTGGTTCCCTGCCCAGGCATCCGCCGCAGTGGCCGCCACTTCCCACTCTTCCTCAGTTGGCAGGCGGCACCCTGTCCATGCGGCGAAGGCATCCGCTTCAAAATAGGAGATATGGGTGACGGGTGCCCCCGCATCAAAAGGTTGCAAGCCGGCCAAAGTGAAGTGCCCGCCTTCATGCCAGTAAAGCGGCGAATCCACAGCATTTTGCTGAACCCATGCCCAGCCGTCTGACAGCCACAGTTCGGGTTTTCGATAGCCCCCATCGTCGATGAAAGCCTGCCATTCATCATTCGTTACCAGACGACTGGCCAGCGCAAAGGGTTCCAGAAGAACGCGGTGCGCCGGGCCTTCATTGTCAAAGGCAAAATCGCTGCCGCTGCACCCGATCAACGCGATGCCGCCCGGATGTTCCTGCCACCGATCGACCTCGTACGGACCACGTGCCTCTGCAGGAGTACTGCCCTGCCCGGAAAGATACGCCGGATGAAGCGGATTGCAGGACAACGCGTGCTTCAGGTCCGTCAGCAACAGTTCCTGATGCTGCTGTTCGTGGGCAAGGCCCAGTTCGATAAGAGCCGCAGCGGCGGGATCATAGCACAGGGCCTCCATCGCCGCGTCAACATGGGCGCGGTATTGCAGCACATCTTCCAGCGATGGGCGTGAAAGCATGCCGCGATGGGGACGCGGGTGGCGCGGCCCCTCTGCTTCGTAATAGGAATTAAACAGAAACGGCCAAGCATGGTTGAACGGGCGATAGCCGGGAAGCCTGTCACGCAGCAGGAAGGTTTCAAAAAACCACGTCGTGTGCGCAAGATGCCACTTCGCCGGAGAGGCATCCGGCATGGACTGAATAGTAGCGTCCGCATCCGACAGCGGCGCGACAAGCGCCTCGGTCAACGAACGAACGGAATGAAATCGGTCGGCTATATGCCTTGACCGTTCATCAGCCTCCCTGATCGCATGCCCATCCATGGGAGCCTAACGCGCGAATGCGCATCAGGCTCCCATATGATTTCAGGCAGCTTTTCGGGACCGCTCCACCGCTTCAAGGTTGAGCATGTCGGCCAGCAAGAATGCCAGTTCAATCGACTGCGCGGCGTTAAGGCGCGGGTCGCAATGCGTGTGGTAGCGATCCGCCAGCGCCGCGTCGGTGATGGCAACCGCGCCGCCGGTGCATTCGGTCACGTCCTGCCCGGTCATCTCGATGTGGATGCCGCCAGCGTGCGTGCCTTCAGCCCGGTGGACAGCAAAGAATCCACGCACTTCCCCCAGGATACGGTCGAACGGCCGCGTCTTGTAGCCGCTTTCCGCCTTGATGACGTTGCCGTGCATGGGATCGCACGACCACACCACGGGGTGCCCTTCCCGCTTCACGGCGCGGACGAGCTTCGGCAGGCCGTCCTCAACCTTGTCGTGACCAAAGCGGCTGATCAGCGTCATCCGGCCGGGTTCACGGCCGGGGTTAAGCGTGTCGAGCATGTGCAGCAATGCGTCCGGCTCTAGGCTGGGGCCGCATTTCATGCCGATGGGATTGCCAACGCCGCGCAGGAATTCGACATGGGCCGATCCTTCAAAGCGCGTGCGATCACCGATCCACAGCATATGGGCCGAACAATCATACCAGTCGCCGGTTAGCGAATCACGGCGTGTAAGGGCTTCCTCGTAAGGAAGCAGCAGCGCCTCGTGGCTGGTGTAAAAGCTGGTGCCCTTAAGCTGCGGCACAGTCTGCGGATCGACGCCGCAAGCCTGCATGAAATCAAGCGCCTCGCCGATACGGTCCGCCGTCTCGGTGAACTTCGCCGCCCACGGGCTGCGGCCGATATGATCCAGCGTCCACTGGTGAACCTGTCGCAGATTGGCGTAACCGCCATTTGCAAAGGCACGGATCAGGTTCAGCGTCGCGGCCGACTGCGAATAGGCTTGCAGCATCCTGGCCGGATCGTTGCGGCGCGTGGCATCGTTGAATTCGATGCCGTTGATGATGTCACCGAAGTAGCTTGGAAGTTCCTTGTCACCCAGCTTTTCCGTGGCCGAAGAACGCGGCTTGGCGAACTGGCCAGCCATGCGGCCAACCTTCACCACGGGCTGCTTGCTGGCGAACGTAAGCACCACCGCCATCTGCAGCAACACGCGGAATGTATCGCGGATGTTGTCCGGATGAAATTCCGCAAAGCTTTCCGCGCAATCGCCGCCCTGCAGCAGGAATCCCTTGCCGGCCGCAACCTCTGCAAGGTCAGCCTTCAGTGCCCGTGCTTCCCCCGCAAAGACAAGCGGCGGAAACCGGGTCAGCGTTTCTTCAACCTGAGCCAGTTCGCCTGCATCTTCATAGACTGGCAGGTGCCGTGCTTCCTGCGCCTTCCAGCCGTCGGGTTTCCAGTTGCTCGCCACTTTAATCGCGCTCCTTATTAGCCGCGCGCCATAAACCGGGACGAACCGAAATGCAAAACGGCGATCCCGCTTACTGAAATCGCCGCCATGCCGATGCCCCAGCCAAGCTTTATTGCGCTGCTGCAACTTCCTTGGACTGATCCTGGGGCACTACGGCAAGCATCCAACCCTTGCTAGGCGACAGATATCGTGCCGCCAGTGCTTGCATCCGTTCCGGTGTAGTCTGCGTATAGTCTGACAGCAGAGTACGAAGCGCCGCGATCCGAGATGGATCCTGCGTCGCCCCTTCCAACTGGTACATGAAATAGGCCGAACCTGTTGAGGCGCGCGTTACCGCCTGCCGCAAGGGTTCAGTCACACGAGCAAGCTCGTCGGCGCTGGGCGGACGGGCAACGAGGTCTGCGGCAATTTCCTTCGCCGTGGCAAAGAACTCCGGCACCGCCGCGGGCTGGACCTGCGCGACAGCGGAAATCGAACCACCGCTATCAAGATCTACCGGCCAGTTGGAGAAGACCTGCGGGGCGTAGCTGGCCCCCATCTTTTCGCGCATCGCGTCCATCAGACGGTTGGTGAAAAGCTGCGTCAGTATCTCAATCTGACGCGACTCCCGGATCCCTGCCATGCCCCCGCCCGTGGGCCACGAGATGACTGCCGCCGCCTGATTGGCATCCCCCCGATGAGTCAGAACGACCGGCTTGGCAACCGGCGCCGGGAACTTGGCGCTGGCGGGCGCTATCGTGCTTGGCAGCGGCGGACGTGTGGCAAGAGCGCCGAATGTCTTTTGCAGCGCTGCGATCGTCGCCGTCCTGTCAAAATCACCATAGATCTGGACTTCAATCGGACCCGTAGCGAGCGCCCGTTCCCATACCTTGCGGAAACCTTCAGGAGTGGTTTTCTGCAGCTCTGCCGGAGTTGGCGTCCCGTATCGTGGATCCCGGTCACGCTGCAAAAATTCAAGATCGCGTTCAAGCACACCCTGCGGCGAAGTTTGGTATGATTCATACTGCAGCAGCGCCGCTGCCCGCGCGCGCTGCACGGGATTCGCATCCCAGCGCGGCTGGGCGAACTTCGCGGCGAACAGGTAAAGCTGGTCAGCAAGGTCTGCGGGCCGGGTGTTGGCGGAAAACTGGAAAGCGGCATCTTCGATGGCAAAATCAAAGCCCATCTTCCGGCCTGTGGAGATGCGATCAAGCTCCTCTTGGCCAAGGCTTCCCACGCCCGATCCTACCAGCGCCATTTCGCCCAGCATGATATAGGGAGCATCGGCGGCCGTGAAACCGCGATAGCCCGAACCGAAACGAACCTTCACCGCAACACGGCCCGGTTCATCGGCAGTAGGCCAAATCATGGCCTTTACACCGTTTTCGAATTCAACCTGCTCAATGCCGGGAATTCCGGTCTGCATTACACTGGATATCCGGCCGGGCGCGCCAATTGCGGGCATGTCATCGAAGCTGATCGGACCCGAAGCAAGCCGTACGCTGGAATCCGGTTTCGGCTGTGTCAGCAAGGCCTGACGAAGCGCCGCAGCATCACCCTCGCCCGCTTTCGGCGTAACCAGCAGCCCCCGTGTCACGGTGCCGGTGAACAGGGATTTGGTGTGCTTGTGCACCGCTTCAGGCGTGAAAATCGGCTTGGACCGCCGAAAAATCGAAAGCACGGCCTCTGGCGAAGCCACAGTCTCACGGATGTCGACTGCAGTAACCAGATCATCGGCAAGCCTTGAACCGGGCAGCAAATCGCGTTGCTCAACCGGCACCTGATAGGCAATGTCGAGTTCGGCGACTTCGCGATCGATTTCCTCCTGCGTCGGCGGATTGGCAATCGCGTCGGCGATTACCGCTCTTACGTCGGCAAGCGCACCGCGCCAGTCTTCGGCAAGCGGCGTCACTGAAACGAAAGTCATGTCCGCGGATCGGCTGACATCCTGCTGGTTGACGGTGGCAGCAAGAAAGCTGCCGCCAGCCCGGGCCTTTGCTTCCAGCCGCCGGTTGATAATCATCTGCGCCAGCATATCGGTCATCAGGCCCTGGTTGTAGACGATGGTGTCATTCACCTGCCGCCACGGACGAAGGATTGCATAGGTGATGTTCCGCGGCAGATCCGGCTCCACCTGCACATGCGTTTCACCAACTGCATTGGCTGCATTCTCGCCCGAAGGCGCAACGGGATCACCAAATGACGGAGACGGCGGCGCCTTGCCCGGCGCCTTCCAGTCGCCGAAATGCTTGCCGACCAGCGCAGCGAGCTCTGCAGGATCGGCATCGCCGGCCACTACCACTACCGCACGTTCAGGGCGATACCAACGCTTATGAAAGGCCTTCACCGATTCCGATGTGGCCCCCTGCAGCGTATCGACCGTGCCGATGGGCGACCTCTGCGCCAACGGCTGTCCAGCATAGAGCGTCTTCTGCAACGCATCCATCACCCGCTGAGATGCCCCGCCGCGCTCCCGCATTTCGGCCAACACGATGGGCACGTCCGATTTGAGGTTTGCATCCGACAAAGTTGGGGCAATCATCATGCCCGACAACAGACGGAAACTTTCATCCAGCTTGGCCGGGTTCGCTGCCGGCAGGTCTAACTTGTAAACTGTCTGCGTTGGAGAGGTTTCGGCATTGGTATCGCTGCCGAACGTCGCGCCAAGCCGCTGCCATGTAGGAATTGCCGCGCCATCAGCAAGGTGTTTCGACTGACGGAAAACAAGATGCTCAAGCAAGTGAGCATATCCGCGCTCACTATCCGTTTCATATAGAGAGCCTACATCCATCAGAATGCGGATCGAAACCTGCCCCGGGGGCACGCCATTGTTTCGCACAGCATAGCGAACGCCGTTCGGCAGTTCACCAAACACCCATTCCTCGTCCTGCGGGACATCGCTGCCCTTGTAGAGCCACGCTGCCTGATCGCCGGTCGCCGCAGGAAGCGGAGATGCGCCAAGTAGCAACAGCGGAGACAGGTAAGCGAGCGAGCGGGCAATACGCTTGGGAAGCTTCATAGGGGCAAGCTATAAGACGGGGGGGGATTAAGGGCTAGTGAATAGCGTGCAGAATAGCGCCCTGAATAGCGCCACCACACTTGACCCTATCGAGGCATCCCCTACATGCCACCCATCATGTTCATCGAAACAGAAACCACACCCAACCCCGCCACGCTGAAATTCCTGCCCGGCGAGCAGGTAATGGCAGTTGGCACCCGCGAATTCACAAATGAGGAAGACGCCGCCGTCTCTCCGCTGGCAGATGCTCTTTTCTCTCTTGGCGATGTAACCGGCGTCTTTTTTGGCCGTGACTTCGTTTCCGTCACCGCTGGGCCAGGAGTTGACTGGGGACACCTGAAGCCACAGGTCGTAGCGATGCTGCTGGATCATTTCGTTTCCGGCGCGCCCCTGTTCTCCGGCCCTGATGCCAGCGGCATTGCCGTGCCTGCCGATGACGACGATTTCGGCGACGATCCAGCCAACGCTGATATCATTGCGCAGATCAAGGAACTGATCGAAACGCGGGTTCGCCCCGCTGTTGCCAATGATGGCGGCGACATCGTCTATCGTGGCTTCCGCGAGGGTGTTGTATACCTGACGATGCAGGGCGCCTGTTCAGGGTGCCCATCCTCAAGCGCCACGCTCAAGCAGGGAATCGAAGGGCTGCTGAAGCACTATGTCCCTGAAGTGACCGAAGTGCGCGCTGCCTGACCTGCTTTCCATAACGCTTTCGGAGTTCCCCATGTCTCAGCCGCTTGACGCTGCCGCGCTTGATCAACTGTTTCGCAACGCCCGCACGTATAACGGGTATCTCGACAAGCCCGTCACCACCGAACAGCTGCACGCGCTTTGGGACCTGATGAAGTACGGCCCCACTTCGGCCAACATGTTGCCGGCACGCATCATCTGGTGCACGACGCCGGAAGCCAAGGCCAAGCTTGCCCCGTTTGGCGGGGATACCAACGGTGCCAAAATTCTGCAGGCGCCTGTCACGGCGATCATCGGCATGGATGTGGAATTCCACGAGAACCTGCCGTGGCTGTTCCCGCACACCGACGCGCGCAGCTGGTTCGCTGACAATCTGCCGCTGCGCGAGATTTCAGCCATGCGCAATTCTACTCTGCAGGGCGCTTATCTGATCATGGCAGCCCGCGCGATCGGCCTCGACACCGGTCCGATGTCGGGTTTTGACAACGCTGGCGTGGACGCTGCGTTCTTCGCCGATACGCCGAACGTGAAGTCAAACTTCATCTGCACCATCGGTTACGGCGACCCTGCGACGATCTTCGACCGCTCACCGCGGCCGGACTTCGACACGTTCAACACCATTATCTGACGCGCGGACGCGCAATGCTTACGCTTGCGATCGATAGCGCGACCGAGGCCTGCTCGGTCGCGCTATTCGACAATAACGAATTGATCGCCGGAGGGTGGCGAATGCTGGGGCGCGGCCATGCCGAGCTACTGGTTCCCATGATCGCCGCCCTTCCGAAAAATGGGCGGGCCGACCGGATTGCCGTATCGCTTGGCCCGGGCAGCTTCACGGGTGTTCGGGTTGGCCTTGCGGCGGCGCGCGCGCTGGCACTGGCCTGGGACGCGGAATTGACGGGCTTTCCCACGCTTGACCTTGTGGCAGCAATCGCCCGCGAACAGCGGGCCGCCTCCCCGGTCACCGTAGCGATGACGGGGGGCCATGGAGAATGGTTCATCCAGAGCTACGCCCCCGATGGCACAACCACCCGCCCACTTGCCTCCCTGCCACCCGGCGGGGCGACGGAAGCCGCCGAAACGCTGGTGGCCGGAAGCCAGGCAGAAGCATTGGTGGCTGCACGCAGCCATGGAGAAGCGCTTCCACTGTGGCCTGATGCGCGTTCCTTACCACTGCTACCCAAAGCGGCCTATAGGGCTGAAATCCATCCGCTGTATGGCCGGGCGCCCGATGCGCGCCTGCCGGGAACACGGACATGAAAGACGACATTGACCGGATCATGGCCGTGATGGATTGCGCTTTCGATCCGGCCTATGGAGAGGCGTGGAACCGCCGCCAGGTAGAAGATGCGTTGCTGTTCGGCAACTGCCACTACTTGCTGATCGGCGCAGATGGACAAAGCGACCTTAACGACCCGATTGCGGGATTCAGCCTGTCCCGAACGGGTTTTGGCGAAGAAGAACTGCTGCTTTTCGCGATCGCCCCTGAATACCGACTAAAAGGGCACGGCCGAACATTGCTGGAATATTTTGCTAAATCGGCAAAATCCCGCGGTGTTGAACGTCTTCTTTTAGAAATGCGTAAAAGTAACCCTGCAGAGCACCTTTATCGTTCATTCGGATTTTCGCCGATCGGCGAAAGACGAAACTATTACTGCACACCAGATGGTCATAAGATCGACGCGATTACATTCGCTTATGAATTTCAATAATGATCAGTGATTCATCGAACAAGGCGTGACACTTGTGTAATATTTTGTGTCAATTACAGTAAATGACCCTTGTCAGTTTCAGCAAAGTTGTTACAAGCGCAACCGCTAATCGCGGGCGCCTCAGAATGCAGCCTGCAGAGTATTTTGGTCGCAACTTATTTATCGAGGAAGAAATGGAAACCACCGAGATCGACATGAAGGAAACGCTTATCACGCTGACGTCGGACATCGTCGCGGCGCACGTGAGCAATAACGGCGTATCCGTTGATGATCTTCCTTCGCTTATCACTAACGTTTTTGGCGCACTTGCCGGTCTCGGCAATGCAGCTCCTGCTGTTGAAAAGCTGCCTGAGCCTGCAGTGTCGATCCGCGCGTCAGTAAAGCCGGATCACATCGTCTGCCTGGAAGATGGCAAGAAGCTCAAGATGCTCAAGCGCCACTTGATGACGCATTACAACATGACCCCGGATCAGTATCGTGCACGCTGGAGCCTGCCCGCCGACTATCCGATGGTTGCCCCCAACTACGCCGAAAAGCGTCGCGAATTGGCCAAGAAGATCGGCTTGGGCCGTAAGCCTGGCGTGAAGCGCGGTCGCGTTGCGAAAGCCAAGGCGACTGCCTGAACGGCATAATCGTCAGTTTTGGTTGTAGAATCACCCCGTCGGACTAATATCCGACGGGGTAACTATTTGTTGAGCAGTCTGTGCCCCAGTTAATTGATATTGAAGCCCTCTGCGCAGAACGTGGTTTGCGCATCACCGAGCAGCGGCGCGTAATTGCGCGCGTGCTGTCGGAAAGTACCGATCACCCGGATGTGGAAAAGCTGCACGAACGGGCCGCCACCATTGATCCGGGCATCTCAATTGCCACCGTCTATCGCACCGTTCGGCTATTTGAAGAGGCTGGCATTCTTGATCGTCACGATTTCGGCGATGGCCGCGCACGTTATGAGGCCGCGCCCGAAGCCCATCACGATCACATGATCGATGTCGAAAGCGGCAAGGTTATCGAATTCGTTGACCCAGAGCTGGAGGCCCTGCAACGCCAGATCGCCCAGCGGCTGGGCTTCCGCCTTGTCGACCACCGCATGGAACTCTTCGGCGTCAGGCTGGAGCGGGAAGAAGGTCGGGAAGACTAATCCGCTCTATGTGAGGGTCGTTGCCGATGACTGCCGCAATTGCCCAGCCCCAACAGATATCAGCGTTGGGCTGGATTAGGCTAGCCGTTCGGCTGATCGGCATCATCGCACTGCTGACCACCTGCATATCTCTGTATTATATCTGGAAACTCGCAGGCGCGGACCACAACCCATGGCCGCGCCTGTGTCTTGCCGGCGTCGGCCGCGTTGCGGGGCTGCGCGTTCATATCGAAGGGCAGCGCGTACCGGGTGGAGCGATGCTGCTCGCCAATCACGTCAGTTGGCTGGATATTCCCGCTATTGCATCAGCCACCGGCGCGGCATTTGTCGCGCATGACGGCTTGGCAACAACCCCCATAGTCCGGTGGCTATGCCAGATGAACGACACTGTCTTCATTGCCCGGAACAACCGCACAACGGTTGCCACACAGGTCGAACAGATCCGTTCCGCCATCCGCGACACAGGGGCGCTGGCGATTTTTCCCGAGGGCACCACCAGCGATGGGACAGGCGTTCTGCCTTTCAAATCGTCGCTACTCTCTGCGCTTGATCCCATGCCAGCGGGAATTGCGGTGCAACCTGTCCTTCTGGACTACGGCCCCAAGGCTGCAGAAATCGCCTGGATTGGCGAGGAGCATGGGATCGACAATTTCAGGCGCATACTGGCGCGACACGGGCCACTGCATGTCAGGGTCCGCCTATTGCCCCCGCTAGCCGGTGATGCGCTGACCAACCGCAAGGTCATGGCCGCCGCAGCACGCGATGCGATCACCGCAGCGCTTCCGGCATCCAGCTGAATTATACTTCAGTCAGCGAGTTACATTGTAAGCGAGCTGCCGCTCATCAAGATTGAATCCAAGTAGAACTTCAAAATTGGCGCGCGTTACTGCTGCCTTTACTTCTGGTTCTGAAAGCGGGTCGACCGCCGCATCCGGATCGCCTGCCTGACGCTTGCGCGTGATACGCTCGCGAATATCAGCAGGCAGCGTTGCTTCAGCACGGTTGATATAGGCAACACCCTGGCCGGTTGCTTGTGCGCGGGCTTCACCGTCTGCAAAGTTCAACACGACGTTGCTGACACGCTTAGTCACCACAGTCCTGCCACCGCGCATCACCACTACATAATAGGGCAGTGTAACCTGCCGGGCACCGCGCGTGTCGCTACGGCGGCCCAGCACATTGAATGTGCTTGTGGACACAACCTGGTCACCTACATCACTGCACTGCGTGCGCACGTTCGTCATCGCTGCGACAACATCAATATCGGCCGCAGAAGTGCTGCCCGGGGTGCGGAACAGGGTAATGTCGCCGGTGTAATCGGGAATCCCCACCGAGGGGCAAGCGCCCCTAACGGCTGTTATGCCGACGCCTTCGTCAACTACAATTTCGCCTCGCGATGAACAACCTGTCAGCACGGCAAAGGCAGCGACAGGCAGAATCAGGCTCGGGCGAAGTTTCATCGAGGCATCCTTGATCTTACGTTGCCTCGCCCTAGCGGCGCGCGCGACAAAGCGCTAGAGGCCCCAATATGAATGCACCCTTTCCTGTCGGCGGTTTGCGTCCACTGCACGTACTCATCGCTGCGCCCCGCGGATTTTGCGCCGGTGTCGATCGTGCGATCGAGATCGTGGAGCGCGCGTTGGACCTGTACGGTGCCCCGGTTTATGTCCGGCACGAGATCGTGCACAACCGCTATGTCGTGGACGGCCTGAGGGCACGCGGGGCAGTATTCGTTGAAGAACTCGACGAAGTCCCGGATGGTGCGCCAGTGATCTTTTCCGCCCACGGCGTGCCGAAATCTGTACCCGCAGCCGCAACAACGCGCGGGCTGGAATGGCTGGATGCCACATGCCCGCTGGTGAGCAAGGTGCACCGCCAGGCAGAGCGGCAGATAGAAGCCAAGCGCCACATTATCTTTATCGGCCACCAGGGCCACCCGGAAGTAATTGGAACGATCGGCCAGGTGCCCGATGGCGCGATTACACTTGTGGAAACGGTCGCGGACGTCGCTGCCCTGCCCTTTGCTGGCAACGCACAGCTTGCCTATCTGACCCAGACAACCCTGTCCGTGGATGACACGGCAGAGATTATCGCAGCCCTGATCGCGCGTTATCCCACCATTGCCGGACCGAAGGCAGAAGATATCTGCTATGCAACGTCGAACCGGCAGGCAGCGGTGAAGGCCATCGCCCCACAGTGCCAACTGGCGCTGGTGATTGGCGCGCCCAATAGCTCGAACTCGCTGCGCCTGGTGGAAGTGGCAGAACGCTGCGGAACACCCGCCAGGCTGATCCAGCGCGCAGTGGAGATCGACCCCGAATGGCTGGAGGGCGTCGAGACGCTGGGCCTTACCGCGGGGGCATCCGCGCCCGAGACACTGATCCGTGAAGTCGTTGAAAGACTTGGTGAATTGCGCGCCGTTACAGAAGAGAAGGTCGTCTCCGCCGAGGAAACCATTACCTTCAAACTGCCCAGACAGCTCATTAAATAACGCCATGGCCGTCTACACTCAACTTGGCGCGGAAACGCTTTCCGCCATCATTGCCGAATTCGATGTCGGTGCGCTCGTTTCTGCCAAGGGTATCGCCGAGGGCGTTTCCAACAGCAACTGGCTAGTCGAGACAGAAGGCCGCGCCGGCACCGCTGCGCGCTTCATCCTCACGATCTATGAACAGCGGGTTGAAGCACAGGACCTGCCGTTCTTCCTTGGCCTGCTGGACTACCTTGCCGCGCACGACTGTCCCGTCCCGCGGACCATCCACGACAGGCAGAACCGCGCCTTTCGCTTTCACGATGGCAAGGCGCTTGCACTGATCGAATACCTTCCGGGCATTTCAGTGAGCGAGCCTTCGCCCGCCCAGGCACAATCCGTCGGCGCGGCGCTGGCAAAGGTGCACACAGCCGCTGGCGATTTCGACGCCACGCGAGACAACGGGATGGCCCTGCCTGCCTGGCGCGAATTCGCGCGGGCTTGCAGTGATGAAGGTCTTTCCTCGATTCATCCGGAACTGGGCCGGTTAGTGGAAAAGGAACTGGGCTTTCTGGAACGCCACTGGCCGCAGGATCTTCCGCGATCCGTTATCCATGCCGATCTTTTCCCGGATAATGTGCTGATGCGCGGCACCGAAGTAACCGGCCTGATCGACTTCTACTTCGCGTGCAATGACATCACCGCCTATGACGTTGCTGTCACCCATGCCGCATGGTGCTTTGATGACACGGGGCAACGCTTTGACCGGACACTTTCGCAGGCACTGCTTACCGGTTACGAATCGGTTCGCCCTCTCACCGCCGCAGAGCGTGAAGCCCTTCCCATTCTGGCACGGGGTGCATCCATGCGCTTTCTAATGACCCGGGCCTATGACTGGATGAATACGCCTGCCGGAGCGCTTGTGACGCGCAAGGATCCGCTGGCCTTTGCCCGGCGGCTCGAATTCTATGCAGATCCCGCCAATGCAGGACTGTTCGCATGAAGCGCGTGGACATCTTCACGGACGGCGCCTGCAAGGGCAATCCCGGCCCGGGCGGCTGGGGCGCACTGCTGCGGATGGGATCAGCCGAAAAGGAACTTTCGGGGTCCGAGCCGCAAACCACCAACAACCGCATGGAAATGACCGCCGCG
>Ga0233380_1000344_pt1 | contig 25238 bp, 18 predicted proteins | sample ElkDunMinimDraft_9_FD_191541 | JGI IMG/M metagenome (GOLD analysis project Ga0233380, IMG submission 191541) | Fecal eukaryotic communites from dung pellets of Tule Elk in California, USA - Elk Dung F36 | ecosystem: Host-associated > Mammals > Digestive system > Large intestine > Fecal | place... | reverse complement strand
AGAATCTATGCGCAAAAAATTAAAAAATAATTACTAAATTTATACTCAGATGAATCGATTTTGAGCACCTACTTTACTATGCTCACTTTCATCCGCTGCGAGTGGTTCACTTTATCCGTTCTATCCATTATGTTATGGATATGAACCTTCGAACTTCTCTGTATAAAAGCTACATTGAAATGTAGCGTTATTGATCTCTAATGGTATTAGGTTTATCGTTAGTTGCTGCATATTTCATCGTGATTAATTAGGATTATCCGTACTGAATGGATACAACTAACTTACAATATTTTAGGGAAATAAAAAAGGAGCAAAAATTTGCTCCTTTTGTTTTATTCGTCTCTATTATCAAATAACCCTAACATATATTCAAATAATAAATTAAAATTTTGAAACTCATCTGCAGGCAAATCATTTATAATATCTGAAAAATTATTTTTATTTCCTTGGATTTGAAACACTTCTGTATTAGGTAATATTGGCTCATTAATCATGTTATATTCCCTTAGAATTTGATCAGAAAAATAGTGCTCTATTACAAAATGTCTTTGAGAAGGACTTGTATTATTTATGTAATTTTGACGAAAATTAGGAAATGGTAAAACCATACCAAATATATTTCTATCTAAATGTTTCCTACTATTATTTTCCATCGTATGGGCAAAAAAAACACCAGCATTTAACCCCATAAATTTTGCATAACCTTCAGCGTCATTATCAAATAAGCCAATAATTTTTAAATCAGTAAAAAATGTTGATATAGTTTCAATTGTTCTTTTAACACTATCAGCATTTCCTGTACGTGTATTTTCATCAATTTGAATTCCTGAGCTTATAAACATAAAAGGACAATCCACTTCAGGATTATTTTTTTGCCAAGCAATTTCAAGTAATCGCTTATCCGTTTTCCCTTCGGTAACAACAATTATTTTATTTCTATGATTTTCATCTATTGTAAGAATATTTGATGCTAATGCAGAGGTAATCGAACTATAATTAGAAGGTGAAATAAATGATACACGACCAACATCTAATCCTGCTTTATTTAAATAATATAACTCACCTTCATTTGCTTTATGAATTAATCTATCATTATGAGTAATAATAAAATGTTGATTATTTACATCTCTTCTTAATTCATCCAATAAAGCTGCTTGAATATTTGAATGTATATGAGAATCAGGTTCGTCAATTAATAAAATATTTAAACAACGTTCCCTTCTACTGATAAACTCTAATGTTGAAAAAATATCAATAACTTGTAATATACCACTTCCCACAAGAGAAATATCTACTTCTTTAGCATCACCAATTTGAATAGTTATTCGAACAAATTCTTCATCTTGTAAGCTTTTATTTTTGTTTTTAAATCTAATTACAATAGGTGTATTAAAAACATTCGAAATGCGTTCTTGAAGTCGAGTAAATCTTCTATCTGGATCACCTTTTAATATTTTATTACGAATTACATCATACGATTTACCTAAAGTAATTTTTTTCATCAACTGAGCATTGTTATAAAATGGCTCATTTTTTAATGCATTAAATACAGGTCTAGTATGATAAATAAATATCGAATTTGATAAATTTAAACCTTGATTTCTTAATTCTTCACTTAATAAGCGAAAATCCTCTCCTTCATACTTGACCCTAAGATAAAAATTAATAGAAGTAGGCTTTTCAAAAATAATCTTTAAAGCATATATTCTTTCATTCAATAAAATATTAATTGTAATCTTAGCTATCTTAACATTAGAGTTAAAAACATCAGCAATTGTTGATAATCTTAAAAAATACAATTGATCAAAAGCAATGTATCTGGGTGTATTTCTACCATAGAAATTACGACCATTAGCTTGAATTAAACTATTATAGCCTAACATCCATAAATGTATAGCTTCAAATAATGTAGACTTTCCTATGTTGTTTTCACCAATTATTATATTGAAATTAGGATTTATAGGCATTTCAACCTCATTGAAAGCTTTGAAATTTTCAATTTTAATATTGCATATTTTCACAACTCTCTAATTTTTAAACTTACTTACCAAATAACTCAAACTAATTGTTTTATTAATTTCATCGTGTGGAACTAATAAATAATACCAAGGTTTACCACCGTTTTCTAAATTGTACTCGGAAGCATATTTACAGTATGTTTTAGCTGCATCTGCTTTTTGTAGTACATCTGAATCTTGCATTTTATCTTTAGATTTTGGTTCTATCATATAAATTGCATCTTCGGTTTCTACTACAAAATCTGGTTCGTAACGTTTAGAATTGTTATCCCAATAAATACGGAATTGATTGCTTGCAGGTCTTAACCACTTTATTACACTTCTATCATTTTCAAGTACAAATGCTAATTCTTTTTCTGTGTTTGAATCAAACTTGTATTCAAAATGACATGCTTTTTCAAAACCTGTAAATACATACTTTGGTACTAAACTAACAGGTGAGATAATATCTCTATAATCTTTAAAACCATTTGATGCTAACGCCGAAAAATTATGTGATTCTATTCTGGTAAATGGTAATACGTTTGGTTTTTCATAATTGCTGTATTCGATTTTGAAATGGTTTTTCATTTGAAGGTAGATACGATCAGCAATGGTTTTCTTAAACTGAAATACTGCTTTCTTCATATCTTTTTCATCTGAATTACTTGCTTCTATTGCACTATATGCTTGCTTTGCTAGTTTATGTAATAATTCTGCGTTATCATCATAATCTACATCCGAATAATTTAATAATTCAGCAATGATATTATTGATAGGATTACCATAATTTCCACTAGATATAGCACGTAAACTTTCTACTTCTGCCTGATTGGCTAAACTAACACGTATGATTTCATCTTCTAAGGCTTTAAACTGAAATACAGATGTATCTAAATCAAAATCTTCAAAATAAGCATGAGCATCCCCTTGTACTAAGTCCATACGAGGTATTTCTATGATTTGTTTTTTGTAATTAGAAACTACTGTATCGTATATTGTTTCAGCTTCCTTTACAATATCATCTGCAAATAAATTACCTTGTCCTTGATTGAATGTCTCTTTTATTTGCTCAATAACTTTAGCTTTAGCTTCGGGTTTGGCAAAATCCTCAACTTTCTTTATCTCTGGAATTTTATTTAATGTAGGTAAAACAGAAATAATTGCCTTTTTAGCATCGACTTGATTTTGTGCTGTTTGTTTTTGTTGAACATCTATAATAGCATCAACCTTTGCTTGGTCTTCTTTTATTTCTTTCTCTGCTTTAGATACAGAAGTCGTTGTAATTGTTTTTTCTTTTACTTCTTGTTCATCAAATTCTATAAAAGATACCCTTTTTAAAATAGAACGTTTATCTTGTGAAGCTTCAATCACAGCATCGAAATTATCGTGTGCTATTACCGTTAATTTATCAATATTAGCTTCGCCAGTACGCTTACCACCAAAAGGCAAACGAAGACCTCGACCAATAGTTTGTTCGATTAATTTTGCCGCATTTGCCGCTCGTAATGGTACAATTGTATATAAGTTGGAAACATCCCAACCTTCTTTCAACATATCAACGTGTATTACAATTTCTATCTCGTTCTCTGGGTTTTCTAACGAAACAAATAATTGCTCAATTTCTTCATCTTTTTTAGTGGAAGAATCGATTTGTAAAACTTTACCAATGTATTGCCCTTCGTAAAAAGTAGAAGAGTTGATATATTCACGAATACTTGTTGCGTGATTAATATCCTTACAAACTACTAAAATAAAGGGTTTTACTATTTTTTGATCGTTATTAAGAGCGTATAATTCTAAATCCGTTTTTGTTTGTTGGTGAATAGAAATGGCATCTTCTAATTTGACTTGTTCTATTTCTTCTGTACTTTTCCCTTTCGGATCGAAGTTTTTACGCTTAGCAATGGTAGGATTTTTTACATACAAACCATCAGCTAATGCTTTAGCCAATGTATATTCATACACAATGTTTTTGAAAGGTTTTTCTTTTTCATCTATTGGCGTAGCGGTTAATTCGATACCCAATACTGGATTTAATTCATCAATCGCTTTTTTAGATGCATCTGCATGATAACGATGTGCTTCATCCATCAACACCACTAAATCATCTAAAGACGATAAATGTTGCCAATACGATTCACCTAAGTATTCAGATAAGCGTTTCATCTTCGGTGCTAAAGCTACACCACCAGATTTAGAACCTTTGTTATCTGAATTGAATTTAGAGATATTGAAAATATTGATGCGTACTTCTGATTCGCTAAACAAAGCCCCTTGTTGAGCATAATTATCACCTGTAATAATTACAGGTCGATTGTGTACAAATTCTGAAATACCATTGAATACATATTTACTGTACGCTGGGTCTCCGATATCTTTGATTAGCTTTTCGTAAATGGTTAAGTTAGGTGCTAGAATAAAGAAATTCTTAACGCCTTTGGCTAAATATAAATAGGTAATGATAGCCCCCATTAAACGTGTTTTACCAACCCCAGTAGCTATGTTGTGGGTGATGGAAGGAAATGCACGCTGAAAATCTGTACAAGAAGGATACAAGCCTTTTATGACTTGTAAATCTTCCTGAACAGTAGTATTTCTTTTCGTTTTATTTAGAGGAATATGATCTGCTATGGTTGCTGTAACTTCTAACGCTTCTGCTAAAGGTAAACGCAACGATAAACGTTGTTTTATTTGAGAAAGTATATTTTGATTCATGGTTAATCGAATAGTGTTGGGTTATTATCTGTAGTTTCTTTATCATTCCCTTCCTCATCAACATAAAAATCCTGGTCATCTTCGAAATCATTAAAATCTTGTTCCGGACTTGGTATGTTGACGATATTTAAACTGTAATCGTCTTTACCGAATTCACAACGGTCTAATAACAACTGCGGTATTTTTTTGATGGTAATGTTTGGAAACTTGTTTTTACATTCTGTTTGGAATGCTTTGCAACAAATTAATAAACACTCACCTGTCTGCATATCTTCTGCAATAGCTTCTAACTGCTGAACGGTAAGAAACTGTGTGGTAGTGAAAATAAAATCTTGCTCTGACGAGTTTCCTTGTTTCCAAAATTGCGTTTCGCTTGGGTTGTATTTAAAACCTTCTTGTTTCGCCATTGCAGCGGCTAACATATCGGCATTGTACTCATCAGACATAATCCATTGCCCAAACTTATCTTTCTTTAATAAACTTGGTGCTAACGTATAAAACTTAAAACCACCGCCACCTTGCCAATTGACTGCTTTTGAAATACCTCCTTGCTCACCATCTACTACTTGTTTAAGACGTGGATAACAATGCGTAATAGCGTGTTCTCCTAATTCAATACCTATGTATTTACGCCCCATTTTATGAGCCACAGCCGCAGTAGTTCCTGAACCTAAAAAAGAATCTAATACTAAATCGCCAGGATTAGTTGCAAGATGTATAATTCTTTCAATTAATCTTTCTGGTTTGGGAGTTGAGAATACATCTACAGTATTAAATGCTTTAACTTCTTTTTTTGCTTCTTGATTATCTCCGACTTCGTCCTTCATCCAAATTGTTAATGGTACTATACCATCTTGAACTTCAGTTAAAAATCTTTTATATCTTGGAATATTATTTCCGTCTACTCCAAAATATATCCTATTATCATCAACTAATTCTTGAAATCGAACTTTATTCCATCTCCAACTAGTACCTGCAGGAGGTAGCACTTTTCTTCCCGATGGTGTTATTATTTCATAATAAGTTGAATCGCTAGGAGTTTTTGCATGACAAGGACCTGATGCCCAAACACCTCTTGGATCATTATCAACATTAGAATAGCCTTTCGCTACCTCATCTCTAGGTAATAAATTTCTTTTCCAATCTAATTTTGACTTAGCGTAACATAAAATGAAATCATGATTGTCTGATAGCCATTTTGCATCATTACTTCTTGTGTGTTTTTTATGCCATATTACTGTAGAAACAAAATTTTTTCTACCAAAAATTTCATCACACAAAACTTTGCAATAATGAGCCTCATTATCATCAAGATTAATCCAAATTGTACCGTCTTTAGATAATAATTTATAAAGTACTTTTAGCCTATTAGACATTAAATTCAACCACAATGAATGCTCAATTCCATCATCGTAATGTTCAAAAGCATGACCTGTATTGTATGGCGGGTCTATATAGATGCACTTAACCTTACCTGCATAGTCTTGTTCTAGGGCTTTTAATGCTAATAGGTTATCGCCATGTATCAGCATATTTTCGGTGTTTGGGTCACCGTATGAGTATTGTGGGTTTTCTATTAAAATACGTGGTTCAAGCTTGGGTTCATCGCCTTTGCCAATCCACGTTAATTCTAATTTTTGTAAGTTTTTATTTTGAGCCATAGTGTGTATGGGTTTCTATTTTGCGTGTTATTTATTCTATTTTTGTATAGAAATAGAAAAACCTTTAAAAATCAATGCTTTAAGATGGTTTCTATTTTATTTCTATTTTTTTTTGCCAGTTAATCAGGTAAATAATACTTTCTATAAGTTTTACCTCCTGTGTGTAATAAATTTCCATCTTTTACCATTTCATAAATTGTCTTCCTTAAATCGGCTAACTCAACATCAACCAAACGTTTATGAATATCAGCAACCAAGCTATTAGGATAAGTCTTTAAATCTTCTAAAATTAAAGCTTTCAATCTATGAGGTTCTATTAATTTTAGAGTAGGTTTGATATTAATTTTTGAACTTGCTATTAATTTAGGATTAATCATAAATTCTGTAGCTTTCTTTTGACCTCTTGTAATTAATATTTCTTGATCAACTAAACGATTAACATAAGACCTCATTCGGTCTTCATCAGATAATTGCAAAGATTTAGACAGTTGAGTAGATAATATTTTTTGTTCTCTAGCTACTATACCAATTGCAATAAATTCTTTTTGAGTAAGCTGATAATTTTTAGCAATGAAATCTAAAAGTAAAACTGCCTCTGCATCTAATATTTTAGAATACTGAATGACTTTCGTAGTACTGAAATCATTTTCTATTATTGGAAATGATTTTGAATCTCTACTTGCTATTTCATAAATAAGATCATAACCACTTCCTTCACCTTCCATTAATTTCAAATCATGTAAAACTCGAATTATATCAGGATTTCTTCTAATGGATTTATGTAAAATATTAGTATTAGTTACACCAAGAGGTAATCCACCAGGATTAGTTATTTCAACCCTATCGGTATACACCTTTATAAAAATATCACCCGAAATAGTATAGCTTTTATGAGCAATAGCATTAATTAATAATTCTCGTAATAATCTTGGGTCATAATGGTAAACTTTATTTCTAAATAACCCTTGTGGAAATTCATCATAGTATTTTAATTCAATCGCTTGTTTTTCAATATCCTCAATTAAATGTTTAGGATTTAATAATCCATCGTTCCAGTCTTCTTTACGTATTTTCTTTTCAAACTCATCATATACTATATACTGAACATTAATAGGATAAACAAGTTTATTTCGTTGTAAAGGAGTACCTAACCATAAAATGCCTAAATTAGTGAGTAAACCATTAGAAATGAAATTATAATGTTCAATAATCTCTATATCGGTTTTTTGTTTAACAATATCTTTAACACGATCCGATTTCCTAATTTCATTAGCAAACCATTCTATGTTTTCTAACGGAATTTGGCTTAGTGTAACTTTACGTTCTTGTAATTCCCATTTAAATGCATCACGTTCTGTTGCTAACGTTAAAACATCTTCGCTTCTTACAGGGTGACATTGATCCCCCAAGCGAACAAATATTTTGCCTTCGGAAGTTGTAGCAATACTTCTTAATGACGGTTGTATAATTATCGAAAAATATTCACCACCATTTTCATGTTTAATAATATCCCCCTGAATAATACTTACATTAAAACAAAGACTTCTTAATCTTGTAATAGCATCATTAATTACTTTAAAATCAATAATTTGATTTTTTGGCGGTTCTAATGTTTTATCTTCAATGCCAATATAAATAATGCCACCTTGTGCATTTGCCAAACAAACACATGTAACTGCTAGTTCTTTAAATCCCTTATCTCCAGAAGTTATTTTTTTTAAGGATTTATATTCTATAGTATTTTGCTCAACATTCATAATAACGGCAGTTTTATATAATAGTCCAACGAATTGTAAACAATTCCGTTTCGGTGATACTTTGGTTTAACCTTTCTTCAATTTCAGATAGAAGATTTTCTTTTCTTTCATCTACTTCGTCTTGTGCTAAAAATAAACGTTTTCTTTTTTCGGAACGCTTATTTTCTAAATCTTTAATGGCTCTTTGTGCTTTTACTTTTGCTTCCAGATTCATTGTTTTTTTAGCTTCTGCTTTACGAAGTTTTATTTCTGCATCTATATCTCTAATTTCCTTTTCAAGACTGATTTTCATGTCTTCTGCCCATTGATCGAGCTTATCCATTTCTACATCAAAGAAATCGTTGTTTTTGGATGCATTGGTATTAATAATATCTTGCTTGGTTGCAAAATGTAATTCGTTTAATTGAGTTTTGATACTACTATCAATATCTACTTCTTGACCTTCTGTTGCGTGTAATGAAAATAAACGCAAAGCCATTTCACTATCTAAAACTTCACAATCATCTGTACAAGCAGCTGCAATGATATAATCTTCTTTTTCGAAAGAATCTATTTCTACCTTCGTTACTTGCATCCATCCAGATTGACCAATAAATTGTTCTAAGTAAGCTATTTTAGTAGGTGAATTTGAATAATCAAAACTTAATTCTTTTGATGGTGTATTTAAACTTGATGCTTCCTTTATTAAATGTTGTGCTAAAGGATGACCTACACGATACACATTTGTTTTTTCAGGAATTACCTTTTCGGACTTACGACCTTTTTCATCTGTTTTTAATATCATATAAGGACCAGCATTAATAGCCAATGACTTATATGGATTATCTATTAATGTGAAAGTATAATCGTCATTAAAGCTTGCTTTTTCGGCTAGCATAAATTGAGTTAACTTCCATAATTTTTCTTCAAACTTTGATAATGAAGCGGTGGTTTCTACAAGATTTGCCTTTAGCTTTTCTCTTACTTCTTCATCAAAATTTTCTAATAAAGTTGATTTAGCCTGTTCTAAACGTTCTGTAATTTGTGGTTTTAATTCTTCTTGTAATTCATCAAATGCCGCTTTAATATCTTCTGTTTTACGACAATTTTGATAAATCATAGCAATACGTTTTTCAAAATCGACACCACTTCCAATAGCACCTAAAACCTCATCTGATGCGCCGAAAACGCCATCAAATAATTTGAACTTTTGATCTAGTAACTCATATACACGAATATCGGCTTCGTTTTTCTTGTTTAAGAAATTTACAACAACTACATCATGCTTTTGACCGTAACGATGACAACGACCTATACGCTGTTCTATACGTTGTGGATTCCAAGGCATATCATAGTTAACGATTAAGGAACAAAACTGTAGGTTGATACCTTCTGCAGCCGCTTCTGTTGCTATCATAATTGTTGCTTCATTTTTGAAATAATCAACTAAGGCAGCACGCATATCGGCTGATTTAGATCCAGTTACTTTATCTGAACCCTTATTAGCTTGTAACCAGTCATTATAAATTTTCTTTGACTTAGGATCGTTGTTCATTCCGTTGAATAAAACTACTTTATCCTTAAAGCCTCTAGCTTCTAAAGTATTGTATAGAAAATCTTGTGTCCTTCTACTTTCTGTAAAAATTAAAGCTTTATTGTTAGCACCCAATTTTTCAAGTTCATTAAAACCTTTATCTAATGCAGTAAATAAATGTTCTGCTTTAGAATTTTTACGAATCACTTGGGCTAAATCTCTATAACGCTTTAAATCTGCTAACTCATTTTCTATGTTTACTAAATCTTCTGGCGTGTAAACAACATCTACCGTATCATCTTCTTCATCTTCGTCCCACTCATCTTGTAATTCATCTGTAGATTCGTAATCTGTATCAACTTCATCAAATAAATCGAATGTAGATTCTTTAAGTAATATATTTTCTAATCGTTTTACCAATGAATCTAAAGTACCATAAATTGCATATGAAGAAGAAGCCAACAATTTACGTAATATAAGCGTCATTAGCTGACGTTGACTATTAGGTAGTGCGTATAATTTAGGTCTTTGAAGATATTCTGATACTAAATCATATAATCGTTCTTCTTCAATTGTTGGAAAGAATTCTTCTACAATAGGAATTCTATTGGTATAATTGATATATTCTAATACTTGTTTTCTTAATGTACGATGACAAACAGGCTGAATTCTATTTCGTAAGTCTTCGTAATTTTCTTCATCAACAATACGAGAGTATTGCGATTTAAAACTTTTTAAATCACCAAATACATAATCATCAATAATAGATACTAAACCATATAATTCTAAAATAGAATTCTGTAAAGGTGTAGCAGTAAGAAGTACCTTTTTGAAAGGATGTAGTGCTTCTTTTATTGCATTAGCAGTTTTGTTGGAAGGTTTATATACATTACGTAAACGATGAGCTTCATCAATAATTACTAAATCCCAATTGGTTTGTTGTACATAAGGAGCTTTCGTTTTAGCAAATTGATAGGAACAGATAATTATACCATCTTCTTGATTGAAGGGATTTAAGTTTCCTTTTTTAATTTCATCGTTAAATGACTTTGTTTCTAATATCACTGATGGCAAAAAGAATTTATCAAGTAATTCTTGGTTCCATTGTTTACGTAAATTAGAAGGAGCGATAATTAATAATTTTCTTTTACGCTCTGCCCATTTTTGAGATAAAATAATACCAGCTTCAATAGTTTTACCCAACCCAACTTCATCTGCTAATATAGCTCCTTTAGATAATGGTGATTGGAAAGCAAATAGTGCTGCATCTACTTGATGTGGGTTTAAATCAACTTGGGCATCCTGTAAGGATGCCACAAATTTTCCCACACTATCTGATGGTAAACGACGTGTTATATCATGTGCAAAATACTTTGCGTGAAAGTTAGAAAACATAAAACTTAAATTTCTCGTAAAATACGTAAATATACTAAATGTTAAAATGCAAAAGAAACGAAAATATTGCAATCTTAACTAGTCTATCAGCCACCACCAAAGGCGAAACGTATGAAGATAATATGTCCCGTAGTTTTTTGATTGCCGTTGATGAAAGCAAAGCCCAGACACAGAGAATAATCGAGTATCAGAACCGCAGGAATGCAGGGGAAATCGACCCGAACGAAAGCCAAAAAGCCATCCATTTTATACAGCAGGTTGTACGGAACCTAAAGCATTACGACATCATCAACCCGTATGCAACAAAACTCAATCTTCCCGAAAAGGTGCATAAAATAAGACGATTGAATGAAATGTACCAGGCAGTAATCAAACAAGTAACTTTTTTAAACCAATACCAAAGAAAGCTCACAAAGGACAATCAGCTAATCACAGAAATCGAGGACATCGAACAGGCAGCGGAAATCCTTTTTGAAAGCATTGTCTTAAAAGTTGATGAGTTGGACGGAAGTTTACGGCAGTTTTTTGAACGGTTAAAAAAATATGTAAAAAATGAAAATCAGGAGTGGATATACTAATTTAGGTGGGAGTTAGAGTTAAAAGAAAAAAACTTAATTTTAACTATGACAAGAGAAAGAAAAATTTATGACCCAGCGTTTAAAGTAAAAGCTGTAGAATTGAGTAATGAGCGGTCTAACATTACTGAACTAGCTAGAGAATTAGGTATCCGTGTTAGTATGCTGTATAAATGGCGTAAAGATTACGATAAATTTGGCGCTGGTAGTTTTCCTGGTAATGGAATTTTAAAACAAACAGCAGAACAAAAATTAATTAGTGAATTAGAAGCAAAATTAAAAGAGGCTGAATTAGAACGAGATATATTAAAAAAAGCAGTGGGCATTTTTTCCAAGAGCGGTCGATGATATTTGATTTTATTAAAAATCATGAAAGAATATTTCCGATTGAAAAAATGTGTAAAGTTTTAAAAGTCAGTCAGAGTGGTTATTACCGATGGAAGTTCGCTACTATTTCTACCAGATTACAAAAAAAGGAAGTTTTAAAAGAAAAAATAACACTCCTCTATTTTGAATCCAAACAACGGTATGGCAGTCCACGAATAACCAAGGAATTAAATGTTTTAGGGTATAAAATTTCAAGAATTACCGTTGCAAAATAGATGAGAGAACTTGGTTTAAAGAGTAAGTTGAGTAAAAAATTCAAGATTACTACTGATTCTAAACATAATTATTTAGTTGTAGAAAATGTATTAAATAGACAATTTTTGGTTTCTCAGCCCTCAAAAGCATGGGTTTCAGACATTACATATATTCACACTAAAGAAGGTTTTTTGTATTTAACAATTATAATGGATTTGTATGACCGAAAAATCATTGGCTGGAGTTTAAGCGATGGAATGAGTACAAATGAAACAACTTTAGCATCTTGGAAGATGGCAATTAGAAACAGAAGTGTACAAAATGGATTAATTTTTCATACCGATCGAGGTGTCCAGTATGCTAATAACAAATTTGCAAATATTTTAGAATCATACAAGTAACCCGAAGCATGAGTAGAAAAGGAAATTGCTGGGATAATGCAGTAGCTGAAAGTTTCTTCAAATCCTTTAAAACAGAATTAATTTACGGTAATAAACTGATTTCAAAAGAACAAATGAAACTCCAAGTTTTTGAATATATTGAAATATGGTACAATCAAAAAAGAAGACATTCAGCTTTGAAATATAGAACAATAAAGGAATTTAATAATCAATCATATAATTACAAAAACGTCGCTTAACTTAAACTCCACTTTTTATTTGCATATCCAGACAATTAATGTAAGTAGTTTTGCTAAAGGTATTTACAATTTCCAGATTTTAACCGATAAGGTAAAGCTACCAAAAAAGTAGTAGTAAAATAAGCAGCTAAACGGATTCGCCTAGCTCAGCAAATCAGGATAACTGACCGGAATTATTTTATCCGAAAAAGCAACTATATGCATCTTCCTTTATGATTTGCAACAACTGTTGAATATTACTGCTTGTTGGGAAAGGTTCGTACAACTCCCATTTTCCACTGGCACGCATCCAATACAGTTTCCATTCTCTAGTAGATTTAATATAACGTATTTTTGCAAATTCACTGTTTATTGTCTCTTCCCGGTTGTTCCACTTTGGACGGATATCATACAAAACAGCAATGTTGTTCTGCCAAGTGAAACCGTAATCTAATTCTTTGCGGACTTCTGTATCTTCTGGTCGCAATTGTTCGACAAAGTGATTTAAATACTGTGCTGTTATATCAAATTTTTTATCCATCCTTTATATTTTAATTCTACTGATATTAATGGGTGATCGCTGCAAATTTTGCAAGTAGTTCCAAGTTCTATGTTCATTTGTCCGATGAGGTCAAGGATGACTCCGTCCAAATCTATATAGATTCGTTTTTTAGTGTTCATAAGTGTTTGTTTTATTACCAATGTCTAGTGGTGCATTTGGTGTAAGGGTTTGGTGTAAATATACTAAATGTTAAAAAGCAAAGAAAAAAAAAGTAAATGAAATTTTAATGAGGAAAGGCACAATTTGGGGGAATTTTGTTTGAGAAGAAAAGAAAGTTTGTTTCATACAAACTACGTGTTATGTTACACTAATTTTTAGAACTTTTTATTTTAATAAAAAAATCCTAATTTTATGAAAAATTAAATCTTAACCAATGAAAAAACTTTTATTAATGTTTTTATCTGCATTTTCTATTATATCATGTGTTGATATTGAAAGTGCTGATTTTGAAGACGAAATTTACGAACCTAAAGAATTAAAAGTTAAATCTGTATTCCTGAAATGGATTGATGATGACTATATAAATATGGTAAGTACAAAAACTGATTACTATTACGGCGCTAACGGTTACGTTTCTGAAATAGAGTCTTATGAAATACAAAAGGAAGCAGAAGAAAGAACGACTAAAAATTTTTATTATACAGGCAATCTTATAGATTCTATCGTAACTAATTACGAATACAAGCTTACCACGGGACCGAATACTGGAAGTGAAGATAATTATAGAACTGTTGATCGCTATTATCATAATCAAAATGGTTTAGTAACCGATTACGAACATTATAGTAGAGGACATAAATATTATTCTGACAAATACGTTTATGACACCAATGATGTACTAGTAAGTTCTACCAGATATAATACACCACCTTTACCACAGCAGCCTACAACAAGTTCGGGAAATTATATTTACGACACTAATAAAAATATATTACCTACTAATTTTAAATCTGTAAAATACGATGATAAAAACTTTATTTATAAAAATGTATATTCTCCTTCTCTGAGCAAAGTAATGTGTATTTCAAATAACAACTTTTTATTCTATATTTATAATCAATATGGTAGATATCATAAATTTGAATATGTATACAACAAAGATCTTTTTCCTGAAACTAAAAAAGTTTATGAAGACGAAAAACTTAGTTATACAGAAACTATATCTTATTATTAATTTAAAGATGCCTTCAATAGTACATATATTTTGAAGGCATTTTTTATTATATGACTTTAGAATCTGCGATATTAAGATTTTAAAAAGTATCAACTACGAGCCTAGCCGGATGAATGTAATTACTGCAAAGGATTACAGATTGCTGTTAGTAAATGTCTTGATTCTCGACTACCGCTAGAACTGGCGTGGATTTGGGGTTGTGGAACTATTTGTTTTGAATGTTGGAGATATCTCGACTACGCTCGATATGACAGGTTACAGCAGGAGATGTATTTGTTCTCGACTACCGCTCGAACTGACGTGGTTTGGTGTGGTAGAAATATTTTGCTTCGAAATCTCCTTTAATAGTAGTAGATACATTTCGGTTTTTCTCTTCTTTTCGGATGAAAAGAAGCAAAAATCTTTTTTTAATCTTGCCTCAGTTCAAAAACGGTTGAACTGTTCCTCGTTCACTAGTTGATCGAAACGTCGCTCCGCTCCCCGATCATCTTACGCTCACTTCGTTGGTTCAACTATTGTTTTCTCACTAATGACGCTTTTTAGATTTCAGTAAGTTGTTATATCATTTTTAGTAAGGTAAATGCATTTTTATTTTATTACTAAAAGTATCAACTACGAGCCTATCTGAATATATCTGCTTATTGTAAAAGATTAAGGCGAAGTAATCATGAAAACTAAAACAAAATAATAACGCTTGAATAAAAATCTTTTGTGTTGCGGCGATCTTTTAAACGGTCGAATTAAACTTTTGCCCCCACATACGATCAATTGCTATTTGTAAATTAATGAAATCGTGAATCTTCGATTTGATCGAAACGGCGCTTTGCACCCCGATCAGCTTACGCTTCCAATAAAGCGAGACAAGCCATACAGTTATTCGACGCTCGCTTAAAAGTTCATACCGCTTTTGATTCGTGTGGATTTTATTCATTGTGTTTTTATTTTTAAGTAGGAGAAACTTAGAAACTAAAGAATTTTATTAAAATTTATAACTATTCATATATTTAATTAAATTTGAAGGATAATTTTAACTTATTACCCGATAATTAATAAATAACCAAAGAATGATGAAAAAACTACTTTTCTTTTTACTGACTCCTTTAATTGGGATTTCTCAAACACAAATTGGACAGGATATTATAGGCGACATGCCCGATGATAGATTTGGATATGGTGTTGCACTATCTGCGGATGGAAACGTTATGGCAGTATCTGCTCCAGGAAACGATAACAACGGAACAGATGCCGGACATATTAGGGTTTATTCTAAAGTATCAGGTACTTGGATACAAATTGGGCAGGATATTGAAGGTGATAGCATTAATGGTCAAATTGGTTTCAAAATAACACTTTCTGATGACGGATCTACTTTAGCATTTTCTTCACCTTTCTCACAATATACCGTTAACAATTTTACTCATAGTGGTTTTGTTAAAGTTTATAAAAATGTAAATGGCTCGTGGACACAATTGGGACAAGATCTGCGACAAGATAGTTTTTCGGGTCCTTTGTCTTATAGAGGATTTGGTCAATCAATTTCATTATCTGCCGATGGAAATACAATTGCCATAGCCGAATGCGCACCTACAAACAATCCAAGTAAAATTATCACTTATAAATACACATTAGGAAATTGGGTGAAAATGGGTGAAATTACACCTTATACACATCCAGAGTGGCAAAATGGGGTATACTATGCTTGGGATATATCACTATCAGCTGATGGGAATACAATAGCCATTAGTGATACTGACGGCTCTGGTACCGGAGCCTCACAATCTAAATTAGGATATGTAACTGTATTTAAATATCAATTAGGAAATTGGGTAAAAACAGGTAATACAATTAATGGAAAAAATATACTTGCAAGTGATTTTGGACACCGAGTTGCACTTTCTGAGAATGGAAATATTTTAGCCATCAGCGATCCACTATCCGATATTAATGGTGTAAATTCCGGTCATGTAGAAGTTTACAAAATTAATGGGAATAATTGGATACAGATAGGAAATGACATTGTAGGAGATGCTGCGCTTGACTACCTTGGTTACGGTTTGGTAATGTCAGCAAATGGAAATGCTTTAGCTATAGGATGTTATGGATGTGATACAGTAAATGGAACAGATACTGGTAAAATACGTATATTCGAGAATATTCAAAATAATTGGGTTGAAAAAGGAGGTGTAATTGGGGCTAATGCAGGCGATGCTATTGGCTGGGCGATTGCACTATCTAAAGACGGTTACAATTTAGCGGTTGGTAACTTAAGAAGTAATAGTGTTAGTGCTAAAAAAAACATACGTAATCTTGAAGAACAAACTGTTAGTGACAATTTATTGCAGGCAAATAATTATCAAGCAAAAGGTACATTTCCTGGTTCTGTACAAGTATTTAACTTATCAGGAATTTTATCATCTAATACTTTTGTTTTAGAGAACTTCAACATCTACCCTAACCCTACAACTGATATTCTACGTATTGAATTCGATAACGGTTTGATATTAGAAAAAGTTTTGATCTACAATACAAGTGGGCAATTGATAAAAGAAACAACTGAAAAAACAATTAATGTAAGCAGTTTTGCTAAAGGTATTTACAATCTACAGATTTTAACCAATAAAGGTAAAGCTACTAAAAAAATAATCGTGAAATAAAAATCAATCAAAACATGAAATTAAAATTACTTTTCGCTTTGCTAATTGTTTCAATAAGTAACGCACAAACACAAATTGGGCAGGAGATAATGGGAGATAGCGGAGACCCCTCTTTCGGTTCAAATGTCGCATTATCGGAAAATGGTAATGTATTAGCGATATCTAGTGAATTATATAATTTGACCGGTACATCAGATGGATTGGTTAGAGTATATTCTAGAGCTTCTGGAAATTGGACACAAATAGGTCAGGATATTATAGGACCAATTAATAGTAGAATTGGTTATAGAGTTGTTCTATCAAACGATGGTTCTGTATTAGCAGTTTCTAATTACAGCAATTTGGTTCAAGTTTATAAGAATGTGAATAATAACTGGGTTCAAATAGGTCAGGATATTCAGGAATATGGTCATAGCATATCACTTTCTGGTGACGGTTCTACTATAGCAATAGGTGATGGACTTATTAACAAATTTAACCCACATCCCGTAACTATTTATAAAAACATCTCTGGAAATTGGACTCAAATTGGCACAATACCGGGTAACCCAAATGGTTTTGGTTTTGGTGTTGCACTTTCGGAAAATGGTGATATTCTTGCTGTAAGCATATATAATGGAACACTTTCAGGAATGGTAGTTATTTACAAAAATATCAATAATATTTGGACAGATATTGGAAATACATATGCACTAAATCCTACTGATAGTTTAGGATTTAGAATAAGTATATCGAGTGATGGTAACACAATAGCAGTTACATCCTCTAAAACACAGTCTGCAACCCAAAAGTATGGTTCTGTATTTATTTATAAAAATGTTAATAACATTTGGACACAAATTGGCAATGAAATAATTGGTCAAGTTCCAAATGAACAATTTGCTAAAAATGTTGTTATATCAGGCTCTGGTAATGTAGTTGTAGTAGGCTCTATGACTGGTACAAGTGGTAAAACAGGAAGATTGGATATTTTTGAATATTTTCAAGGCAATTGGGTAAAAAAAGGAGAAATAATTGATCAAAATGGTAGTAGTATTTGGTGGGCAATTGCACTTTCAAGAGATGGAAACAATTTAGCTCTTAGCAATTTAGGTAATGTTACTGTTAACCCTATCCCTAAATCATCAACAAACAATATTGAAGAGCAACTGTTTACTGATGATTTATCCATAACAAATAATTATGAGGGAAAAGGTGGACCTGGGAGTTCAATAATGGTATTTGACATTCAAGGCATTTTATCATCTGATACCTTTGTTTTGGAAAACTTCAACATCTACCCTAACCCTACAACCGATTTGGTAAATATTGAATTGAAAGAAAATTTAACTTTAGAAAAAGTGTTGATCTACAATATAAATGGTCAACTAGTAAAAGAAACCTCTGACAAAATAATTAATGTAAGCGGTTTTGCAAAAGGCATTTACAATGTACAGGTTTTAACCAATCAAGGTAAGGCTACTAAAAAAGTAGTAGTTAAATAAGCAGCTAAACGGATTCTAAATGAGATTCCGTTTTTTTAATTAAAAGTAGTTGTAAAATTAGTCCGTGAGCTTGTTGTTCTTCAGTGAGCTGAATTTCCCATCGTTAGTTTGAAATTGGTCAACTGCTTTTAGATATAATTTACGTTGATAACGTGGTAAATTTTCACGGATAGCTGAATGTGGTACATTCAGTATATCTTTTACTAAATATCTACCTTATTCAGTTCCCGACTGGGCTGGAACTGACGTGGATTTGGAATGATAGAACTATTTAGCTTTGAGATCTCCATTTGAGTAAGAGTCCGATTTCGGTTTTTCTTTTCTTTTCGGATGAAAAGAAAAAAAATCTTTTTTGTTGCGGCGATCTTTTAAACGGTCGAATTAAACTTTTGAACCTATCTGATCGCGGTTCGGCAAGCTCACCGACCACCCGACCAGCTTGCGCTTCATACAGTTATTCGACGCTCGCTTAAAATTTCATACCGCTTTTGATTCGTGTGGATTGTTGCATTGGATTTTTTTTTAAACGGGGAATTTTGTGACATGGTTACTTATTCTCGACCGGGCTCGAACTGACGTTGATTTGGAGTAGTATTAATATTCAGCTCTGAGATCTCCTTTAAAAGTAGTAGATACATTTCGGTTTTACCTGTTGGAGATTCCGGAACGAGCCCGGAATGACAGCACGTAGCTAGAAAACTAGTGATTTAGATAGGACACACTCTTAGCTTCAAGAAAACGTCACCCATACTTTAAGGTTTTGAAAAGCCGATTAAATTAATTAAGACTAACAAATATTGTCTGTAGTATTAGGAAATAAGTCATTTTTTGACTTATAAAGCCAGGGTTTGCAAACAGTGTAAATGCTAGCAATACATTTGAAACATTACCAAACTATACTCTCAACAATATTTATCGGCAAAAAAAAGACATGAAAAAACATTAATTAAGTGTATATTTGCCGATAACGGCATTTATAATCAAAAGTCATGAATTATATTTCGGTAAAGGAATTTGCAAAAAAGTGGAATATTCCGGAAAGAACTGCCCGGAATTATTGTGCTACAGGAAGAATCAAGGGAGCTTTTTTAACCGGTAAAACATGGAATATTCCCGATGATGCAATATTGCCTGAGAAAGCAAACAAGAAGAAATTTAGTAATAATACATTACTGAACCACCTGAAAGAGCAGAAAGAAATGAAGCTGAAAGGCGGGATTTATCACCGTACGCAAATTGATCTGACTTATAATTCAAACCGCATAGAAGGAAGCAAGTTGACCCATGATCAAACTCGATATATTTTTGAAACGAATACTATCGGAGCTTCCAAAGAAAGCGTTAATGTAGATGACATCATAGAAACGACCAATCACTTTCGATGTATTGATTTAATCATTGACAAGGCAAAATCTAAATTATCAGAATCATTTATAAAGGAATTACATTTTCTCTTGAAATCGGGAACATCTGATAGTGGAAAAGACTGGTTTAATGTTGGCGAATACAAAAAACTCCCTAACGAAGTGGGTGGCAATGAAACGTGTCCACCTAAGGAAGTTACTGCAAGAATGAAAGAATTGCTTTTAGGTTACCACAACATTGAAAAGAAAACTTTTGAAGATATTATAAACTTTCATTACCAGTTTGAAATCATCCATCCTTTTCAGGACGGAAACGGTCGGGTTGGCAGGCTAATCATGTTTAAAGAATGTCTTGCCAATAATATTGTACCCTTTATTATTGATGAAGAAATTAAGCTTTTCTACTATAGAGGTTTACAGGAGTGGAATAATATAAGAGAATATTTATTAGATACCTGTTTTACAGCTCAGGATAATTACAAAGCTATTCTTGAATATTTTGAAATAGCGTTTGATTAGATTTGAGATACTATTTACCGTAGTAAAGGGCTAAATGGGGTGATTGAACTGTTGATTTAGCTTCGCTTCCCACATACTCTGCTCCATGTATACGCAGACTTTGGACTTCGTGCTCGGGTGTTTAACTGTTGAATCGTTGATTTGTTTATATGTTGGGTGCGGGATGTTTGGTGCGGGATGTTTGGTGTTACCGGATGAATTGTTGATTCGTTTAACTGTTGATTTGTTGAGGTGTCGGTGTAAATTGAAGAACTTTTGTTTTGCTTGAAATGTACACAGGTTTTCAATGTGGTACATTTAGTGGATGCTTTTACTGACACTCTACCCACCTATATACGATGAATATGAAGCTTTTGGCAGCATAACTAGCAAAGCACTACTTAAAACAAGTCTTAGAAAACTTATGATAAAGAGCTGAGGAGGTGTAATTAATGATCTTTTAAAGCTAAAACTTGGAGTGGCTATTTCTCTAACCAGTTCTAATATTACTGCCAGTTGACTGTATAACCATATTCAGCACCGTTAACGTGACTTTTTGGAATTTGATTTAAGTAATAAATAGCCTGCTGTACCTGCTATGACAGAGGTAAGTAAAACCGAAAGTTTGGCTTCCGATACAAATAGAGGGTTATTAAATGAAAGTATCGATATAAATATAGACATTGTAAAACCTATACCTGCAAGCAGACCTACACCAATAATATGTGTCCAGCTGCTACCTTCCGGCAGCGTTCCCATTCCCAGTCTATTGCATATCCACGAGGTTATAAAAATACCTACCGGCTTACCGACAAGCAACCCGAAAAATATTCCCAATCCCAGTGATGATGTAAGTCCGTGAAGCATTTCTGACTGCAGCGTTATATTAGTATTCGCAAATGCGAATAAAGGTATTATAAGAAAATTTACCGGCTTAACGAGTGCATGTTCCAATCGTTCCAATGGTGATTCCACCGATGTATCGTTGGTAGGAAGAGTCATTGCTACCATAACACCAGCTATTGTTGCATGTATACCCGAGTGATGTATAAAGTACCAAACAAAAACACCAGGTATCAGGTACAGGTACGGATTTTTAACATTAAACCTGTTCATCAAAATCAAAACCGCCATAAAAGCAGCAGCAAAGCCTATATATGCCAGTTCTATTCCGGAAGAATAAAAAAAAGCGATTACTAAAATGGCTATAAGATCGTCTACAATTGCCAAAGCGGCTAAGAATATCTTTAAGCTTACCGGCACCCTTTTGTCCAATAATGATATTACCGCAAGAGCAAATGCAATATCGGTTGCCATGGGAATTGCCCACCCAGCAGCTGTTTCCGCTCCTGAATTTAATGCGAAGAATATCGCTGCAGGAACAAGCGCACCACCTATGGCACATAGTATAGGCATTATTGCTTTTTTTGGAGACGATAGTTCCCCTTCTACAATTTCCCTTTTAATTTCGAGCCCAACCAACAGAAAAAAAATAGCCATAAGACCATCATTAATCCACATAGATACCGAATAGTTAAGGTGGACCGTCTCGTTTTCAAAACCAATCACCGTATCTAAAAGATCCTGAAGTGGCTGCGACAAAGGAGAATTGGCTATCACAAGAGAAAGTATTACACACAGAAAAAGGAGAATACCTCCAAAATTATTTGATTTGACAAAATCTTTAAATACGTTTAAATTAATGTTAGTGCCCATTTCTGTACGATTTTTTATTTTTAAGCCCTGCAAAGTTACGGCTACTTTTTAAAATTTATTGTTGATGTTTAGTGTTATTATCTAGAGAATTGTTCCAATATTCTGCATGCTGCAAATTGAGTTCTGTACCATTAAACTGAGGATCAAGACCTTGCTTCTTTTGTTTTTCGTAATCATCTGCCACCGCGACTGCCTTCTTGTAAAGCAATAGTATTGCTACAAGATTCATCCATGCCATAAGACCTACACCTATGTCACCAAGAGTCCACGCAACTTTTGCGGAGTTGATACAGCCCAGATAAACCGAAACAAGGATAAGTAAACGCAGAATCCATATCGCGTATCGAGATTTTCTTCCTTTAAAAAGAAAATCGATATTTGACTCTGCTATATAATAGTAAGCCATGACCGTTGTGAAAGCAAAAAACATGAGCGCCACCGCTACAAATTCATTTCCGAAAGCAGGAAAGTGAATGCTTACGGCATTTTGTGTAAAAGCTGCCCCTGCTTCGATCCCGGGTAAATTTTCGACCAAGAAACCGGAATCTGGATGCAATACGTTGTATTGGTTGGTAAAAAGAATCATAAGCGCAGTTGCCGTGCAAACGAAGAGCGTATCTACATACACCGAAAACCCCTGTACGAGCCCTTGTTTGTAAGGATGAGAAACTTCGGCCGCAGCCGCAGCATGCGGGGCGGTTCCCTGACCTGCTTCGTTACTGTATATACCGCGCTGGACACCCCAGCTGATAGCCGATCCAACAATGCCGCCAAAGGTAGCATCTGCACCGAAGGCAGAACTTAATATAAGGGAAAACATTTCGGGTACTTTATCAATGTTAAGACCAATGATTATAAATGCCATAACGATGTAAGAAATTGCCATGAAAGGCACCACTATTTCTGCAACACTACTTATCCTTTTTACACCCCCTATAATTATCAAGGCAAGTAGAATACATACCCCAACAGCCGTATAAACTGTATCAACATTAAAAGCTTTTTCAACTGCAAGCGCTATACTGTTACTCTGTACGCTTGGAAGTAGAAATCCGCAGCTTATAATTGTAGCCAACGCAAACAACACGGCAAAGGGTTTACTTTTGAGTCCTTTTAAAATATAGTAGGCAGGTCCGCCCCTAAACTCGCCTTTGCTTACTTCTTTGTAAGTTTGCGCAAGTGTAGCTTCAATAATTGCCGAAGCGCTACCTAGAAATGCAATAGTCCACATCCAGAATACGGCGCCAGGACCACCCATTGCAATGGCTGTGGCAACACCGGCAATGTTACCCGTACCTATCCTTCCTGATATCGCTAGCGTAAAAGCCTGAAAAGAGGAAATACCCTCTTTTGATTTTTTTGTTCCGAAAAGTAACCTGATCATTTCCTTGAAAAGCCTTACTTGAGGAAATTTTAACCTGAAACTAAAAAAAAGTCCCGTACCCAGGCAGAGTATTACGAGAGCCTTACTCCATACAATGTCATTAATCCAATAAATTACTGATTCCATCTGTTTATATTTGCTGACTTAGCCCACGGATTGGGGTAAATTATAAGTAGACCTAACATTAATTATCGTACTAATTTAGGCAGTGTTAAATAACAAATATAATCAACTTACCGGTAACATGCAGGTTTTTTGGCATGTAAAAAAATTTTAGTTTACTATCTTTGGAGAAAAGTAATGTACATTAAAATGGAAAAAAAAGAAAAAAAACAGTCTTTCTTAAGCCACCTCGAAGCATTGAGATGGGCTTTTGTGAGATGCTCTATCGGGATAATTATTTGTTCTGCCGCTGCTTTTATTTTCAGTGACTTTATCTTTGACGAAATTATATTCGCACCGAAAAGAGGGGATTTTCCGACATACAGAATATTGAGCTATTTTAATGAGGCAGTATATACAGTTACGAATCTTGATCTTGATCTGCAAAACCGTAAAATGGAAGGACAACTTTCTATATTAATCTGGACCTGCTTGAGTTTTGGTATTATCGCAGCTTTTCCGTTAATACTGTTTGAATTCTGGAAATTTATTCGCCCAGCTCTTTACAAAAAGGAAACAAAGGCAGGTTTAATTTTTCTTACATCCTCAACGTTGCTTTTTTTTACCGGCGTTCTTTTCGGATACTATATCATTGTACCCTTTTCCTTAAAATTTTTAACTGAATTTAGCATCAGTACCACTATACAAAACAAATTTGATCTTAATTCCTACTTTTCACTGGTCCGCACAACCTTACTGGCGACAGGTATTGTATTTAACCTTCCTGTTATTATATATTTTCTATTCAGATTAAACATTGTATCAACAATTTTATTAAAGGAATACAGAAGATATGCCTATGTAATCATACTTGTTGCTTCGGCAGTAATAACTCCACCAGATATACTAAGTCAGGTAGTTTTGGTAATTCCTATGTTTGCATTGTACGAAGTAAGTATCTTTTTAACCAAGTTAGGTTCGGTAAAGCCAATAATAAACTAATATTTTATTTAACATATCTCGTTTGAGCCAGTAATAGCTCCTGAGGGATGTATATTTCTTTGTGTGCAAAATTATCATTAGCTTAGATAAAAAATCAATGATTAGTTGTCAGCAACTGTAAAATTTTAAAAAATTACTGCAATGATCAAACCAAGAGCAGTCCTGTGCAGTATTTTTGTGTTACTAACAACTATATTCTGTATATTTTCATGCGAAATAAAAAATGAAAAAGGAAGCACAAAGGTATTATAGAATTGAACAAATCAAAACCTGGAACTTATCAAGGGACTGTAATTGAAATTTCTGCTCACCAAAGGTTGGTCTACCTGCAAACAGTAGCTGGAGAGGTTGTTAGTTTGTTACTGCAACCTCTTTTTTATTTCTATCACTTGTTAAGTTTTAGCTTACAAATTAAATTCTTATTGAAATGAGCATTTATAAATACGTAATGAACTGAAAAAAAAAATAGGAATATGAAGTA
>Ga0233380_1000343_pt1 | contig 25320 bp, 37 predicted proteins | sample ElkDunMinimDraft_9_FD_191541 | JGI IMG/M metagenome (GOLD analysis project Ga0233380, IMG submission 191541) | Fecal eukaryotic communites from dung pellets of Tule Elk in California, USA - Elk Dung F36 | ecosystem: Host-associated > Mammals > Digestive system > Large intestine > Fecal | place... | reverse complement strand
CGAAACGCCGGGAACGTGCGAAGGCTCGATGTCGGTCGTGTCGACAGTTCGCTTGGTGCTGCTCATATCCATAACTCCTTGAGCGAGGGAGCGGGGCCGGCGCGTAGGCCGACCCTGCCAGGGATTATGCCGCCGCGATCCTCAGGGCGCGCATAGCGGTTGGGTTCTTGACGCCCCCGCCGACACGCTTGGTCGTGTAGAAGAGGACGAAGGGCTTGGCGGTGTAGGGGTCGCGCAGCACGCGAACTCCCGTGCGGTCGATGACCTGATAGGTTTCGACCATGTCGCCATAGAGCGCGGCGATGTTGCCCGCCGCGACGTTCGGCATCCCGGGCATGTCGACAACCGGCTCGCCGGCCAGCGTCGGCGGAACGCCGAGCGCGAGGCTGGGCTGCCACAGGTACGCGCCATCGGTGGTCTTCAGCTTGCGGAAAGCCGCTTGCGAACCACGGTTCATGAAGAACTTGGCGTTCGGCACGAACTCGGCGGGCAGGTCGGCCTGAAGGTCAAACAGCGCGTCCGACGTCACAGCGGCGGCGGCACCGGACACCAGCGCGAGGATGTCCCCGTACGGATGCTTTGCCGCGTTTGCCGCCCCGGTGACGTAGGTCAGAACGCCGTCCGGCTTATTGGAGCCATCGCCCGAAAGGAAAGCAATGCCCTCCTGACGATCGAACTCGACCGACACCTCATCGCCGAGCCATTCTTCGATGTTGATTTCAGCATCGTCGATAAGGCCCTGCGAAGCGGCGGGGTTGGCGTAGATCTCGCCCATCGTGAAGCCGAGCGAGGTAAGGCCGGGCGTCGTGGTCTGCGGGCGCGCAGCGGTTTCACCGACCCAGCCGCTGCCGACGACGCCGTCGGAGTAGACCTTCTTAAAGCCGGCACCGCTGATCGTGATGACCGAGCTGTTCTGGCGCATCGGCGAGATGACCTTGGTCTTCTTGCTGATGGTCCGGTCCCATTCGATCGGCGCCAGGTAACCACCTTCGCCATCCGTTTTCGTGGCGGCGGCGCGCAGTTCTTCCAGCTTCGCGGATGGAGATCCGCCCTTGAAGTAGGCCTGAAACTCCTGCGAATATTCCGGGTCTCGCGGCTTCGTGCTGTCGTGCCCGTCGCCAAGAACGGCGCTCAGATTGACCTTCTCGACCGCCTCCTGAAGCTTGTCGAGATCTGCTTCGATCCGGGTCACCTTTTCGGCCGTCACGACGTCGGCCTTCCCGGCCTTGATCTCTTCCAAGGAAGCGGTGTGCGATTCCTTAAATGCTTCGAAGGCAACAGCGAGCGCTTCGATGCTAGCGGGCTTGTTGGGCTGGGCTTCGGCGCGCACGGCGATGAGGCCCCGGCCCGACGCGGCGCGAGCCGCGAGGGTGGTCATCATGTTCATATTCGGTCCTTTCAGACGCGGAGGGCTTCAAGGAGGCGCGAGAAACCCGCCTCCGGTTCATCGCCAGCGCGGGGCGTGGCAGGGTCGGCAGCGTTGTGCGTACCTATCGCGCGGTACAGTTCGCGCCGCGCGGAGCGGGGCACGTCGTGCTTCGCGAGAAACTTGTCGAGGGAAGCTTTGTCGGTCGGCATGTCATCGGCTGAGGCGTAGACGGGCATCTGCGCCTCTCGCTCCATCAGCGTGTCCGCGAGGCCCGCCTCAATGGCCTCTTCCCCGCGAAAATAGACGTCCTTACCTGCGATCATAGCCGCGAAGTCGGCTGCCGGGCGGCCGGAGCGGGCTGCATATGTTTCGACCATCGAATCGTCGATGTGACCGAGGACTGCCATGGCCGCTGCCATTTCGGACTTCGTACCGAAGAACAGTCCTCGGGCCTCATGGATCATGATCTCGCTGTTGTGCGCCATCGCGATCGTGTCGCCGGCCATCGCAATCACCGATGCCGCCGACGCGGCCTGCCCAAGTATCTGAACCTCGACATTCCCGCCGTGCCGGCGCAGCAGGTTGTAGATCGACACGCCGTCGAAGTAATTACCGCCTGGTGAGTTGATCTCGACCACGATGTCCTGACCGGCAAGTGCGCGGAGTGCTCCGGCGACGCGCTTGGCGCTGACGCCGCCACCCTCGCCATCGTCACCGATGTAGTCGAAGATCGAGATCGTCGGTTTCTGGTCGCCCTCACCGGCTCGTGTCTCGAAATGGCGGAAGTCTTCGGCCAGGGCTACCGTCTCGAACCTCCAGCCGGCGCCGTCGCCAATCCCGGTGATCTCCGGCGGGCGCTGCGTCGCGCAGACGGCAAGAAGGCTATTTCGCATCATTCTGGTCCTCGGCGATTGCGGCTGCGGCGGTGCCGGGCCGTGGGGCCAGGCCCCCGCCATCGGCGTGAGGGTTCATATCCAGCGCCTCGCGCGCTTCGTTTGCTTCCATGAAGGGCTTGCCGCCACCGGAGCCCAGGGCGCGGGCGAGAAACTCAGCCTGATCCTTCATCGAGCCGCGCAGAAGCGCGCGCTCATTGAACTTGGCGTAAAGGATGTCGCCGTTGCGGGCCTGCTTTTCCTGCCGGCTTAGCAGCCGCCAAATGGCTTCTTCCCAGATGACGAACCACGGCAGCAGGCAGTAGACGACGAAGTACAGCCCCAGCTGCTCAATGCCGCTGCCCCATGCCGTTTCGTCAAACATCAGGAGCGGGCGGGGGACACCTGTAAAGCGCGATCCCTGCTCCGCCTCCAGCTTGCGCAATTCAACGAGCTGGCTGTCCTTTGCCGAGCCCGAGAATGGCTTTGCCTCGGCACCGTCCTCCAGCAGCATCCAGTCACCGGCATTTTCGGCGCCTGAATATTGTTCAGCCAGGCTTTCCTTGAGCCGGGCATATGCCGTGTCGCTCAGTTCATTGCCGGCGGGAAACTGGATGGCGCCGCCGGCCATGATACCCTTGCGAAACAGGTTGGCCATTGCGGTTTCTGCGATGCGCGCCAGCCCGATCGTATCGGCGGCGACATCGAGCAGGCCGAGCCCGTTCATGCCGTCGAGGGACACCGGCGCGCGAAAATGGAAGACGTCAGCAGCGGAGAGATATTCGGTCCCGCCGCTCTTGGGCGTATGCTTGAACCGAAGCTGCCCGCGCGAAAACTCCTTGGTCACCGTCTTTCGTTCGAAGGGCACCAGAGCTTGTATCTCGCCGCCCAGCCGCACCACGCGGGCAAAGGCGTTGCCGTCGAACAGAGCGGCGAGCTGCATGAAGCTCTTGAACTCGCTGGGCGTCATTGCGCCGTTGCCGAGGGGGTCGAGCTTCAGCACCGAATGGAGAGGGTGGTCCGTCGCCTTTTCGGTTGTGCCGTCCGCCTTGCGGCGGAACATCGACAGGGGCAGCATCCCAATGGATCCTGCAATGAGCGAAGTGCCTCGGTAGAAGACCGAATTGCGCATCGCCATGCGGTCGTTGACCGTGATGCCGGACAGATTTTCTCGCCCGCCGCGCAGGAATGCGCTCAACACCGGGTCAGCGTCTGCCAGGTCATGTACCGAATAGGCGTAGACCGGAGGCGCAGCGGTCCGGATTGCCGGGGCAGGCGCGGCGCCGTTCCGCTTGCCGCCGGACGCGCGAATATAATCGTTGGGCGATAGCGCCATTTATCGCCCTCCCTCAGACCCGGCGGATGCCGCGACTTTCGTAAACCGACTTCTTCTTCGGCTTTTCAGCAGCGGTGGCAGCGCCGACCGCCATGGCGATTGTCACCATTCCATCGATGCGGCCGCGCGACTTTTTCTTGTTGAACATGCGGTTGCCCATCCCGTCTGGATCGAGAACCGCGTTTGCCGCGCATGAATAAGTCACCGGGGAATCGTCGACCAACAGCTTGCCGTCGAGAATGTGATCCTCGGTCCGCGTGATCGAATGCGGCATGCAAAGCTGCCGATCTTCGAACATGATGCGCTGGCCCTGCGCGTGCTTGACGATCTTCAAGCCGCGCCCCTCGGGCTTGCCCGGACCTTCCCAAAGCCACCACGTAATGCCGACTTGGTCGCACGCGTCTGTGAACGACGTCAGGAAAGCCGGGTCCACTACGAGCGCTTCAACATCATGCTCCGCCAGCTGCTGCTGAACCTGTGCGGCCACGAAGGTGTAATCGATCGTGCCGCCGGGCGTGGCGGTCAGATACTTGTCCTCGACCCAATCGAGGTACGGCGCTTTGTCCGCGTCGGCCCTGTCTTCCAGCCCATCGCGCGCGGTCCAGTACCATGTCTTCACCGCGATCAGATCTTCGGGAAGCTCCCAAGCCTGAGACAGCGCGGTAAGGTCATTCTTTTGTGACAGATCGAGTGACAGCCAGGACTTGCGACCCCGCATCGCGCGAGCGTCGACCACACCCTGCACTGCCGCCCATTTTTCCTCGCTGATCCAGAAATCCGCTGCCGCGCTGTCGATACCAAAATAGAGGCGCTTGACGCTCGACTTGGTGGACGGTCGCAGCTTCGCGGAATTGACCGTCTCACGGATATTCTCAATCGGGAACGTCTCGCCGAGCGCCGGCAACGATTTCTGCCAAGCTTTCTCATCTTCAAAGATGGTGTCCCGGTCGGCCTTGTCGATCCGTGCGATGAAGGCGAATGCAGTGTCGTCGCGAACATCGCCTTTCACGATCTGCTGGTACATGTCCGAATAGGATGTGCCGACGTGCTGCGATGATCGGGCGGGCGTGTTAGTGCCGAGCAGCATCAGGGCGTTTCCCGCCACCTTGTCGATTGCCGCCTTCCACGTCAGCAGCGCAGATTCTGACTTCAGTTCATGGATCTCGTCACCCGCCACATAAGAGGGGCGGGGGCCAGACTGACTTTCGCCGCTGGCGATCGGCATGAAGAACGATCCGCTATCCGGGTGCTCGATCTTCCAGGCGTTTTCCAGCTCGCCACGGATAATGACTTCGCCGAGGCCTTCCAGGCTTTCGCCTTCGTCTGCGCCCGGAACATCGGCGCGGCACATTGCGGCCGCGTCGCGAAACAGCACGTTCGCCGTCGCCTTGTCTTCACCAATCGCATAGCACTGAGCGCGCGGAATATCGCACCAGCCCATGATGTAGACGCCGATCGCGCCCATAAGCGGCGACTTCGCCTGTCCCTTGCCGGTTTCCAGCCAGCCGGTGCGGTAGCGCCAACGGTTCGTCGCCGTGCGCCAGCCGAACAGGCTGCCGCCCACGAAGGTATGCCACTCCAATGGGTGGAAGGGTTCGCCCGCCGCCGGCCCGTCTGTGACCTGAAACACCGACGGCAAGAACTTCAGAAAATGGTCGGCCTCATCTGGGCGCCAGAAGAGGCCGCGCTTTTCACCATCGCGAATATCGCGCAGATGTCGCTCGGCAGCATGCCGGACTAGTTCGCCGGCCGTGAAGAGCTTGCCGTCGACCGCTGCCTTAGCCCACGCTGTCGTTGGATCGGGGTCATCGAGGAAGCGATTAGCCACGCGACCTCAAATACCGATCTGCGCCCGTTGCCCGCCGGGCTTTCTTTTCAACCTTGGCGCCATTGCCGCGATCACGCGGGCTGATGCAGAGCTCCTTTTCTATCGCCTGCGCCTGGCTCGCCGCGTTGGACATCGTCGTCCACCAGGGGTTGTATGCTGGCACCCCGGTCTTCTTGGCCTTAATCACCGGACCAGCCTTCAGTACCTCACGCGCACTGATGTCGAACGTGACATAGGCAACGACAAGGCGCTTGATCGAATGAGCGTTGGCGACTGCCAGCTTTTCAGCCGCACGCATCTCGCTGATGACCGAACGCCAGTAGCCAGCGGCAGCCTCGCGGTCAGCAGCCCTTCCAAAAATCGATCGCCAGTTTGGCTCGGGCGGAACGCCGTCGCCGCCGTCGATGGCAATGACGTCAGTCATGACATTCTCCGGGTGGCGGGCCGAAACCCTCCCCCCTCAAAAACTGATCTCGCTGCGCACGGAGGAGGGCGTCGGTGTCCGGGGCATCAGCCTCTCAGACTTTTGACCGGGGGGTGGCTCGCCGTGCAGCCTTGGCCGCCGCACGCTCAGCAGCCCTGCGGCGTTGGCGCGTCATCGTCTCAGGCGGAAGCGGTGATGAAAGGATCGGACCGAACAATCCCTGATAGGTTGCGCCGGCGCCACCATAGAGGAACTCGTGTTCGTCTATCGTCCGCGCCTGTTCCATGGATGCTCCGCGCTGGTCGGCCGACCGTCCCGCCCAACGCCCTTGCCCTTGATGGGCTGGGCATGGCCGAACTGATCGGCGGTCACCTCGTCATGGCATGGGTCACAAAGGTTGCGCGTGTTGCCGTCCTCATCAGTGCCGCCGAGAGCGAGGGGACGGATATGATCGACGACCGTGGCGAACACTGTCCGCCCGTTCGCATCGCATCGCTCGCATAACCCGTCGGTGCGCGCGAGGCGGCGCCTACGTTGCTCGACACCCGCGCGACCGCGAAGGCGCGCTACACGATCAGGCGGGCGTCTAGGCATCTATGCTGGGCATTTCTTCTCTATTCCCGCCCGGACATGCCATCGCATGTCGGTCGGGGTGGCGAGGGCAGTCAACCGAAGGTGGGACCAGTCCATTAACTCGCCAAGCTGCTCAAGCAGCGATGCCCGTGGGCTCTGTTTGTTCTATCACGTCCGAGATCAGAAGCAAGGCATCAATCTCCCACACCATTGACGAATTGGGAAAGGTCACGAACGCAGCGCGCCCGCGCTGATCTGTGACAATGCCATCTAGTCCGGCGAACGCGCCCTGGTCCACGCGCACGGACGCGCCCGCCGGAAAGCGCGGTACGCGCTCGCCCAGCCGACGACGGCGCGCGACCACCGCCTTATGGCGGTCCTCCGCATCACGCAGCGGCGCCAGCGATCCGGTCGTGATGAGCGGGATGCGGTCGAGATGGCGGAACACATGAAACGCAGGGTGCGCGCTCTCGATAGCCATGGAAGCTGCAAGCAGGTTGCGGACATGCTGCGATGGGGCAAACACATACGAGGGCATGACAGCGCTCTCCCGCTCGACGCGCTTCTGGCTGCGCGGGAGGCGACGGGCTTGCGTTTCGGTGGGCGTCCATGCCTCAAACCCGGCGGCCGCCAGCGACTTCGCAAGTCTCAGCGTAGCAGGCCCGGCCGTGCGCAGGATGCACCACCTCGTTACCGCCTCATCATGTCCGACCCGCACCATGCTATCGCTCCGTTCTTCTCTTGTTCTTATCGTGCTTTGGCGGATGCTGCTATCGGATCGGCCATGATAGCGCGCAATTTGCGCGCCTCACCCGGCGTCAGCTGCTCTGCCGGCGCCGTCCAATGATGGTCATGGAGCATAATCATCAGGCGGGCGCGGCCGATGCGAGACATTCGCGGGCCCATCGTCTTGAGCGCCGCTGCACGGATCTCGCTGACGGTCGGAAAGAACCGTGCGGTCTTGATCAGATGATCGGACGCAGCACGAAGGTCCGTCAGCGGAATATCGGCAAGCGCATTGGCGTAGATGTCGAGCTTGGCGGCATCGACCGCGCCATCATCGCGGCGCCGCGGCAGCGCGACGGCCAGGCCAGCGATAATCGTGTCGACATCCTCCTCGCAGGGCAGCGGCGGCGCTGCGCCATCGACATATGCCTGGAGCGCGGCGCGACTGGCGGGGCCCGGAACCTTCATCTCCAGCACGCTGGTGCTACTCTCCAGCGCGGCGCGCAGCCCGGCGGGCAGCGGCGGCTCGCAAAATACCGTCATTGCTCTGTTCTGCGGCTGAACTCTCGCGATCTGACCCATGTCCATTCTCCCGTTTGGCGACGCGAAGGCGCACGGCCCCGCTGAAATATTTGAGGCTGTGGATGGCTGCTGTGGCCGCCGAGACGCTGTCCCGGACTGCGGCGCGCATGTCGTCGGCGGTGGCGCCGGCATTGAGCCATTCTCGAACCAGATCGACGTGATCGGCGATGCGCCGAGGATCGACGTGGCGGACGCCAGCCATGCGGGCCAGCTCGTCGGTCAGGTCTTCGATCGCGAGCGGAGGCCCGCGCTCATCATCAACTAAGATTATCCCTGTCCCTGTCCCTGTCCCTGTCCCTTTCAGCATTGCATCGTCCATGCTCGATGCATCATCCTCGGATGCTTCATGCATGCCGGATGCATCTGCATCGGCATCGTCAACGCTCTGCCAGCGCGCGGCGGCAGCATTGCGCGCGATGACCGTGCGCTTCTCCTTGCGCTCGCGATACGCCTGCTTTTCTTTCCAGGCTGCGTTGGCCTGCTCAGCCACAACAGGATGATAGAGGCGTCCGTCGGTGCAGATCGAGAAGCCGCGGAGCGCGCCGGCCTTGTGCTTGCGGAAGGTGCGGACGTCGCGCCCGAGCCCGCAAAGCCGGGCGAGCACCAGATCGTCATCAGGCAGACTAGCGGCCGGCGTCTGATGCCAGGATGCCGCCCACAGGAGGACGGCATACCAGCATGCCTCCGGATCCTCGGTTGCCGCCAGATCGCTGTCACGCAGGCGCGCGACCTGTAAAGGCATGAACGGGAAGTCCTGAAGATCACAATCAGGCGGCGTCATTGGTGCAGCGCAGGCGCTCATATCCATCCCCACTCTCGAACAGCCGTCAAAGCCTCTTCCGGCTGCCGGATCATGGCCCAAGGAAAGCCCCAGGCGGTCAGGTCATCGCGCCAGTCCTCCTGCTCGCCGGACAGGTCGTTTCCGATCTCGCGCTTCACCTCGATGAAGCCGACCTGAGTCTGCACCTTGCGGTTAAACAGGATCAGGTCGGGAAAGCCCGGGCGCAGGCCATCCTTGCGAAGCGCTGCCATCTGTTTGATGCGCGCCAGCTTGTCGCCGGCAAGATGCGTCCCGTTTGGCACATGCACCGCTTCGATCTGCACCATGGCGAGCAAGCGGATCGCGCCGCGCTGCACCGGGCGCTCGGACATGCCGGCGGCGCGCCTGCCGGGCGCCTTGCTGAATCGCGACCGCATCAGCCCAGCATTCCGCTGCTGACGCCGCCCAGGGTGACGTCGTGCGTTGTGGTCGGCTTGAAGGCGCGCGTGAGGCCCGCGCCATTACGGACGCGCTGAAGCTGCTCATCGAATGTGAGACGTCGCGGGCGGGGCGGCGCCAGGACGGCGGCAGCAGCCGCATTCGCGTCCTGTTCCGTTGCGCGTCGGGCAACAGCAGATCGTCCCGGTAATATCGGCTTGGAAAGTATCTCGCCCCTAGCGGCGAGCTCAGCAGCCAGGGCATTACGTATTCTATAGGCGGACGAGATGCCCACCCCGCACAGCCGGGCGGCGCGCTGGACCGGCAAGCGGCCAAGGATATGGAGACGCAGCGCAGCGACCCTTTCCTCCGTCACTCGGTGCGCATGCGCCTTCACTGAGATTCGCTTACCACTGGCGTCGCAGCCGGGGAGCACTTGCCCTTTGCAGGCGAGGCGCGCGATCAACCGGTCCCGGTGGCGCTTTATGGTCGTGCCGCTGATGCCGGTGCGCGTGGCAATGATCCGCGACCCGTATCCTTTCATGAACAGCTTCTCGATCGTCCGCACATCGTCGGCGCTGAGCCGGGCGCCGGCATAGCGATCACCACCGCCGGCGGGCGGGAGCAGGGGCAGGCCAGCGGCGGCGCGCTCTTTGTTCAACCGGCGTCGATGGGTCGAGACAGAGGACGCGCTAATGCCGATTTCGGTCTGGATGTCGATGCCGCGCGCGCCGGCTTCGAGCATGGCATGCACGCGCTTCAGGTCGCGGATCATCAGGCCGCCATCTGCCGATCGCTTTGCCGGCGCCCGGCCTGATGCGCGGCACTTGGCGGCGGCGAGTGCATTGGTGGCCGAACTGCTCGACACGCCGTAGGCCCGACCGATCGCCCGGCAACTCGCACCCGCCTTGTGCATAGCCAGCACGCGCGGAAACTGGTCGACAGGTATAGGGCTCACTAGCCCGCGGTGATTGGGGTGGATAAACGCCAGGTCGAGCACGATCGCCTTCTGCCGGATGCTGTTGAGCGATCGCCGCTTGAACAGTGGCAGGCAGCCCGTCGCGCCGAGCTCAGGAAACTTGGCGCGCAGCCGGCGCACTTCCGCTTTGCTCCATGGGCGGGCCATCTTACGGCTGGCTGATGTGGCACCGCTAGCCATCATTCCATCCCAAGCGCGGCGAGATAGGTCTGGAGGATGGCCTCCATTTCCTGCCGGTCGTGCGGCTGCATCTTCCGCAAGCGAACGATCTGGCGCATGATCTTGGGATCATAGCCATTGGCCTTGGCCTCGAGATAGACGTCCTTCACGTCGTCGCCGATGCCCTTTTTCTCTTCCTCCAGCCGCTCGATGCGCTCGATGAGCAAACGAAGCTGGTCGGCCGCGACATTTCCTTCAGACATTGGACAATTCCTCGAATATTGTTGCTTGGGGATCAGGGTTCGCCGCCACCCAGTCGGACAACCGCTGCTCGGCAGCCTTCAGTGCCTCATCGGCGGCGAGAGCCTCGTCGCGGGCGGCAGCCGTCTTTTCCTGGGCCCGGGCAACGCGCTTGCGGCAGCATGCAATCAAAGCCGCCAGACGGTCAGGCTCAGATACGGCTTCATCCATGCTGCTCGCTCACGATCGGCTTGCTCAGTGTCGAGCCGGGCAGGTGGCCCGGTACGGGGAGCACGAAGCGATCCGCCAGGAGAGGCAAAGGCGCGGGCGGAAAGGCCGCGCGGCGACCCTCTCGATGAGCGCGGGCCCATCGCTCGGAGGTCCATTTCATTATTTCGAGCTGCGCGAGCGCGGCGTCGACGTCACGACGCATGATGGCGGCCACGAGCACTGCTTCGTCGGTCATATCAGCCTCCTTCAGATTGCCATCTTGGCGATCATGTGATGCGGGGAGCCGGGCGCGCGGGCGAAGATGTGCGCGTTCCTGTCGGCGTCGATATGCAGCTCAGCCTCGTCGCCGGGGCAGTTGGCGACCGCGTCCTTCAGGAAGCGCAGATTGTAGCCAATGCGAACGTCCGGGCCGGAGTAACCGACTGGCACAATCTCGCTCACATCGCCGAGCGCATGGTTGGCGAGGCTGAGTTTTGCGGTGTCGCGTGAAAGCTCCAGCACCGTTCCGCTGTAATGGCGGTCCTGCACCAGCCCGACCCGGTTCAGGGCGGCATTGAGCTCTTTTGAGCTGAACAGCACTGGCTCACCGTCGAGTGTGGGCAGCCGGTTCCAGTATGGCGTGAAGACGCCTTCCACCAACCGGGTCAGAAACCGCAGGCCTCCACCCTGGATCAGTGCCAAACGTCCGTTGTGGCCGATCGTGATCTCGTCGCCCGCGCTGTCGAGGATGGCGCGCAGCTTGGATACGACGGGCAGGGGGATCGTCATGCAGGCGAAGTCGTCCGCGACCTGCGCGGCGACCGGCGCACGCGAGAGGCGTTTGCCGTCGAATGCGGCAACCTCCAGGCCGCCGTCGGCGGGTCGGATAAGAACGCCGTGCAGATGATGCTGATGCTCTTCGGCGCGTACATGCGCGACCGCTGCAATGCCCGCGAGCAGGGCGGCGGTCTCGACGCGGACCTGCTCGCCGATCCCATGATCGTTCATAGGCGGAAATGAGTCGACGGGCAGCGTCGGCAGGCGGAACTTTGCGCGCCCGGCCTTCGCGGTTGCCCCCGCATCCGTCAGAGCGATCTCGACCTGGGCGCCGGGCGGCGCGTTCTTGGCAATGTCGTCGAACAGATTGGCGGCGACGGTCGTCGAAACACTGTCGCCGACGATGGCTGACGTCGTGATCTCTGCCCAACAGTCTTGATCCGTCGCGAGCAGGCGCAGCGAGCCGCTGGCGGCGTCGATCCGCACATTGTTGAGGACGGCGATAGCCTTGTTCGTGGTGACGATGCCTCGGGCGGCTGACGCGGCCTTGCGGAGCGCCGCGGCTTCGATGGTGAATGATGACATGTTGCTGTTTCCTTTGGCGGGGTCAGGCGGCTGCCGACGCTGAAAGGCTGCTGGTCGAATTGCGGAGAAGGCTGGTTGGGAGCGTCACGCGGCCTGCTCGCCCATGCGCCGCGCCAAGGTATGAAACCGGCTGACGCATGCGCTCTTCGTCGTGCGCATCTTCTGCGCGATAGTGTCGAAGGTCTCGCCTTCGGCGACGCCATCCATCAGGTTCGCGTCGTCATCGTCCGTCCACCGGCTTCGGGTGACAGGCTTTGCGATCACGCCCGCCGTTTTCTTGCCGGTCTTCACGATCGTCACGACCCGCATCGAACTGCTGCGCTCGACGGTGATGAAGCCCATCGCCTCCAGGGCCACCATCAGGTCGGATGCGGTTGAGGGGCCGCTGTAGCCAAGCGCTTGCGACAGATCCTTGTTACTCGGGCACTCAGCGCTGTTGTTGGCCGCGCGAACAAGGGCGTCGAAAAGCAGTTTCAGGCGGTCGTCTCGATCGCGCTGCTGACGGGAGCGGGCGCGGGGTGCATTTGGCAAAGCAATATCGTTCGCGGAACCGGCATCCACCGGCGCCGCGCTGGTCGCGCTGTTCATGTCGTCACTCCTGCGCGCCGGGCGCGCCGCTAGGGTTCAGTCCTTGATGATGTGGGCGCGCAGCGTCGGGATCAGCGCCTCGGCACGCTCCGAAAACTGGGCGCGTTCAACATGGTTGATCACGCCGTCCGCCAAAAATTCATTGCCGTCCGCGACGAGCAAGGACGCTTGGGCGAGAACGCGGCGCATGCAGGCCGCCTCCTCATCCTCGATGCGCGGTGGCGCGCAGAAGCCCATAGCCGCATTCACGCGTGCCCAGGCGGCCGTCGGCAGCTGCGCGAAGACGCGCATCATGGTCGGGGCAGGCATGGCGGGCGGGTTCGGTTCGACGTAGCTGCGCAGCGTGCCAACCTTGTCCTGCGTTGCTACCGCGAGATCGTCCCAGCTGATCGTCTTGCCGCGTCCGACGAACATCCGCAGCGTTTCGGCGATCACGCGTTTTCCGACATCGTCCGAAAGTGAATGGTTCATTTCCATGGTGAAACCTTCGAAGGGGCGGCAATGTCGCCGCTATGGAACAGGGAAATCATCACGCAGCGGCTTTACGATACCCGGCCATGAAGGACCGGACCTTCTGCTCAGTCTCAGGCCAGCACCGCCGCCCGGCGCGCAACTGGCGCACGAAGTGACGATCGCCCAAGGCCTGGTCGCCAAAGGCTGTTGGCCGAATGCCGGTCGCCTGGAGGAACAGTTCAATTTCGGGAAGCAGCGTGCTCATGACACAGTTGAATAGGTGTGCGGCCACACACTGTCAAGGTGTGTTGCTACGCCACTATCCCTTCGTTGCGCATCAGTGTGTAACAACACACATGTCCGAAGGAACCGATGAGCTACAGCGCGTCCGCGCCGCCCTCCGAAAGGTGATGGCGCGAAAGGGCGTGAAGAATAAGCCCTTGGCCAAAAAGGCCGGTCTAGGCGAGACGTCAGTGCGCGACTTGCTCGACAATGAAGATCGGGACATCAAGCTTGGCACCCTTCACAAGATTGCGGGGGCGCTAGACGTCGATATCGGCGAGCTAGTCGGCACCGGCAACATGGTCCCTTTGGTCGGGCGCGTCGGTGCAGGCGGAAACATCCTTTACGAGGAAGTCGGCGACCAACTGGCTCCCAAGCCGCCGGGCGCCCCGGGGGAGATCGAGGCGCTGGAGGTCCAAGGTACCTCGATGCTGCCGCGCTATTCGTCTGGGGATATAATTTATATTTCGACGGCGAACCGGGGCGTGCACGATGAGGATGTTGGTGACTATTGCGCCGTCAGGCTGGTAACCGGAGAGACATACGTCAAGCTCTTGGCATATGGCTCAAAACCTGGCTTTTTCACTCTGAGAAGCCTGAATGACGATGATATTCCAGACGTCGAACTGGAGTGGGCAGCGCCGGTTGTTTTTGTGATGCCCCGCGCGGCGCGCCGCCTGCTGGCGATCTGACCCAGTACCTGTAGCCGCCGGGCGGGGGCACCGGCGGCGGAGCGTCAGGATAGTGCGAGCGGATCGGAACGATGTCGTCGCACAACGCGACGCTGAGGCGCACGCCTAGCAGGCAGGACCGCCCCATTCCGATGCTGTCAATCACAGCAGACACTCCCCGGCCGTCCTGGTGAACTGCCACGTGGATCGCGCTGCGGCGCGGAAGATAGCCTATCGTTTCCGCTCTGATTGATTCTACTCGCAAGGCCATCTCGTCGTGCGGATTGTCGGGCTCATGAATGATTTTCACGGCCTGAGCGGGTGCGCATCGGCCTATCGCGTCTTGGTAGAAGCTCACTCCGACCAGCTGCTGAAACAGTATTCCGTCGTCCACGCGAATCGCTCCTCCTGTCAGGAGAAAGCCACATCAAAACGAACATAACAAGAACGATGTGCGGACACACACTTTCCGTCTTGACGAGGTGTGTGGCGACACACTATTGTCTCTTTATCACCTGACCAGCCGAGCACCCTGCCGGCTCGCGAGAAGGTGGGGAGATCGCAATGCCCGCACCATCCTATATCGTGGGACCGGCCGCCGCTGAAACGCTGGCGCAGCTTGGCGCCCTAGAGCGCTCGCTGTCCTACGGCCGTTATGGCGTCGCCGACCTGGTCAATACCGCTGGCTATAGCCTTCACGTCGTTACTTCAGACGAGGCGATGCCACTGGCTGAAGCGCGCAGCCGCTTGATCCACGCCGCCAGCCGCCTGATGGCCGCAGCTGGCAAGCTTGATGATGCAGTCGCCGCCGCGCCGGTGCCCGCATGAGCATCGCCCTGCACATGCTCGGCTTCACCGTCAGCGTGCTGACGCTGGCCGGTGGCCTCTATTTCATCGGCATCCATCTGTATTCCTATGCCGACCGCATCCTCGATGCGCTCCAGCCGATCGATGCGCGCGGCATGGAGATCAGCCGGTGATGCCCCGGATCGATCGCCGCGGACGCGATCTGCTCACGGCCACGCCGCTTACGCAGTGGCAGGCGCAGCGCATGCATGGCCCGCTCCAGCCGATGCAGCGCCCGCGCTGCGCCTGGTGGCCGTTCGGGAGGGCAGGGCGATGATCGACGTCGCATCCATCGCCTGGGCCCGCTTCATGCGCACCCGCGATCTCATGACCAGTCCCCCTCCGCTCATAGAGCGCGCCGTCACCCCTGACGCGCCGTGGGCGGGAGCCTCGGGCGACCTGACCCTCTCCCCGGGGTCGCCATTCTCCCCGCGCGGGCCGGCCGTCGAGGCCGGTCGGTCCGCCAACAAATCCGATCCGGGCGACGAATGTCAGTGCCCGGCATGTCGCAGCGACTGCGCGGGCATCGCCCCGTGCGAACGAGAGGACGATCAATGATGCGCGCCGCCCTTGAGAAATGCCGCAACCAGTTCGCCTTCTATGCCGACGAGCATCGGAAAGCGGGCAAGGTCGAGAAAGCCCAGACCAACGATCGCTTTGTGGAGATGGTCTCTGAAGCTCTGGAAGCCGAAGACGCGCTGACGCCGCGGGACCGGGTCGAGATGTGGCTTAACGACACGCCATTGGCCGAGGCTGCGGACACGATCGCCATGGAGCGGGGGTTGGCGGCCAAGGTAGGCGAGGAGCTCGAGGAGCAGCATGCCCAACGCGATCGAGACATTGCCACCATCGCCGACTTGAGGACGCAATTGCGCACGATGACGTCGGAACGCGACAGCGCTCAGCGTGCGCGCGATCGTCTTCGCGACGAGGTTGTGCAGGCGCGGGACTATGCATGCGAGCTGCGCGGCAGGCTCAAAGAGATCCGTGGCAATCAGATGGTCCGGCGCGGCGATCTTGTCAGCCGTGACGAGTTCGGGCCTCTGCCGGGCGACCCGTATGACGATGAGGTGCCGTTCTGATGAAAATGAGACAGCCCCTCAGCATCATCATCCATGATAGCCATATTGGCATCTGGCAGGACGACCCCCGCGACGACACATTTCGTTCCGAGATCTACGGCGCCCTCATTCGACAGATGCGCGATCGCGGATGGTCGATAGGTCGGAACGATCGAACCCACCGCCATTATCGCTGCATCAGCCCTGATCAGCGTGTAGGGGCACGCGGCACCCTTCTCTGCGCCATCGAGATATCCGGGCGCGTGGTGAAGGTCGAATTCTGGTCGACCACCGCCAAGCAGGCAAACCAGAATGGCCGCCGATACGATTTCGATAAGATGAAACGGATGGCAAAGATCGACCGAATGCGTGTCGAACTGGAGTTCCGTCGTATCATCGCGTGGCTGGAAACCCTTGCCCCTGTCGAGATCAAACGGCGCGACGAACAAGATCTGTCGCCGATGAAGCTCATCGAAAAGAGATACGCCGAGAGCTGGCATTCCGACGAAGAATTGGGCCGGCCAGCCTGCAATTACGATTACAATCGCAAGTCCGCCGATGAGCGATTGCTGGAACACGGCCAGACCGTGTGGATACCCGATAAAAAGGGCCGGATGCTTCGCGGTATCGCCTACTACAACATCAACAATATGTGGTGGATCATAGCCGGCGGGGTGCTGTTCAACAAAGGATGCTTCGAGATTTTTGCGGCGGTTCCTGGCGACCTGCGCAAGAAGAGAAATGAGTGCATCAGCCGCAAACGACGCGAAGCGGAGATGCAAGTCGCCGTCCAGCGTATGGACTATAAACGCGCCCAAATCATGAAGACGATCCTCTTCGGCGCCGAGCAAACCTACATGATCTGGGCGAGGGACCATCGCGCCTATTACCGCTCGCAATACGCCGGCTATTCCTCCGACACGGCCGGCGCCGGGAGATACACCAGGGCCGAAGCGGAAGCCGAGTGCCGCCGTGTGCCTCATGAGCTTGAAATGGTCTGCCCTGACGGGACGCACATATCTTTCGATAGGGCGGCGGCATGACCAAGTTCGGCGCCGACAGCGAAGCCTTCACCCTGGTCAAGACGCGCTTTGGCGCGCGCCACGCGGTCAAGGGTCCGGGCGGCACGTTCTTCCATTGCAACGGCAACCCAGCGCTCTGCAAGTTCTGCCACGAGCAGGGCGTGCCCGTCTCCGCGCCCGATCCGATCGAGGCGATGACCGACGCGCTGCGGGCGCACTGGGGCGCGCGCTGGGCGGAAAGCCACCGGCACCCGGTCGAGCTCGCTGAGAATGAAATCTGGCAGGGAAGGGGCGTCCACATCGTGGCCCTGGACGATGCCGGGCGCGATCGGACGGTGCTGGTCAGCTTCGGCGCGAACGACGAGGCGACCGCCGCGGTCAGCGCGCTGGTCCATGTTCATAACGAAATGGTGGGGAGGCCAGATTGAAGGTCAACGTCATCAACATGTTGCGCCAGGCGGGAAAGGCAATCGATCCGAACGCCATCGGCGCATACCCGTACATGCTCGAGCAGCTGGGCGAGCATCTTGCTGCCCTCCGTGACGGCACAACCACATGGCCGGAGTTCGCCGAATTCTACTGCCTGAACGACGCCCCGCCGGCGGTCGACGTCGGCGCCGTGGCGGTCGACATGGTCATTGCAGCGCTGTCTGGCCCGCAGGTCCGGCTGCTCAAGCAGCTGAAGGCGCAGGCGCCCGACTTCTGGGCCTATCGCATCGACACCCGCGGCGTCGGCCTGCAGACCGCGATGGCGCTGGTCCGGCGCGGGATCATCGCAGGCGATCCGCACCGGCCATTTGAGGACCGGCTCAATGGATATGTGCGCCTGACTGATTTCGGCGCCGCGATCCGGAACATCATCGTTGAAAGGGCGCGGACGTGAAGGCATGCGATTTCCCCGGCGCGCGCCGCATCGGCGCGCCCGCAAACTGGAACGCCGATCTCGATGGACCGGTCGGTACGATCTTCGTGATGGACGCCGTCGACACGCTGTCAGGCATGAACTTCATGTATTCGTTCTATCAGCCGACGGCCGAGGATCTGGCGGCGCTCAACGCCGGCGGCGCGATCCGCCTGGGCATCATGGGCCGGGCGCACCCGGTATTTCAGCTTGGCGTGTTGACGCCGGCCGTCTGCGAGCAGGCGCAGCTGCGCCCCATGTGGAATCTGGGAGAGCCGATATGACTGAGGAAAAGGGGCTGCTGGCTGCTTTGGAACGGATCGCAGATGCGGCTGAAAAGGGTGAACAGGGTTCTGGCGGGCTTGGCAGGATGGCACGCGATGCCGTCGCCGCTTACAAAGCCCGCCCCGTCGCCCCGGCCAGCGCGGATGAGGTTTTGCGACCCGCTCTGCTCGACCATTATCCGCAGGGTGTGTGGCACCAGCAGGACGGCGGGTACGCTGGTTCTTGCGTCTGCGGACATCTTTTCGCTGGCCGGATTTTGTGGGAGGCGCGGAGCGCATGGGCTGATCATGTGATCGCAGCCCTCACGGCGCAGGCCCATCCTGCGGGCGATGGTGCAGCGCGCGGCCTTGAAAAGCTCGGCCCCGGCGAGTTCTATGTCGACGGCGACAAGTTCGACCTGATCTTCCGACCTGGGGGCGGCTGCTACGCTGGCGATGATCAGATCGTCGCGCGGATGGCTTGCGGCGAGACCGCGTACTATCTGCCTTCTGTCGTGGCGCGCTTGCTCAATAATGCCCTTGCAACCCACCCGCGACCAGACGAGGCGCAGGTCCAGAGTGGCGAGGGTGAGGCGGTTGCGCTTGAGGCATATCGCGCAGCCGTTCGCTGGATCGCCGCTGATAGCTGGGACGGCTGCTCCGAGTGCATCCGCATATTACAGATGGCGCGGTCGCTCGACGACATGGGTTGGACGCCCGACCAACACGCTGCGGCATTGAAGCGTCTGTATGAGCGCGCTGGACAACCCGCCATCGCCCATCCTGCCCCTGCCAGCGATGCGGGAGAGGTCGTGCCCAGCCGATGGGCAGGCGTCATTCCCCTTGTCGAGCAGATTACGGCGGAGGAAGGCGCGAGCGTCACGTTCGTTTGCGGCAACCCTGACTTCAACGGTCTACCCAATGAGGCCGTTACGGTGTTCCGGGGCGAGGATTGGCAGGAAGAGACCTATCGCGCTGACACGCTGGCCGAGTGCTTGCGCGCCGCCCTTTTTCAAGGGGAGCGGGCATGACGCTGCTTATCAAGGAAGCGGAGCGCAATGCCTCCAGCATCGGGCATCGCCTTGCGCGGGGGAAGCATGCCATCAGGGCTCTGCAATGGCTCACGCAACCGGATCTGATCAAGAACGCGCAGCTGCGCCTTGCATCGCAGTGGGGATCAGCCTCCAGCGGCGTCGGCAATAGCGACGCGCTGGAATATCTGAATACGGAGACTTCAAAGTTCATCGAGGTGATCCTCGAAAAAGCTATCCGCCAAGCGCAGCAGGATATGGACAGCTGCCTGGGCAGCCAAGCGGACGTGGAAGGATGAGCGCCATCATCTCCCCTTGCGGCACCTATCGCTATCGCCTGGAGCGCGACGGGCCGGGCGAGGGCGCGACCGCTGTCATCATGGTCAACCCGTCGACGGCCGATGCGACCGACGATGACGCGACGATCCGAAAGCTGCGCGGGTTTGGCGCGCGGCTGGGCTTGGGCCGTCTGATCGTCGGCAATCTCTTTGCCTATCGCGCGACGGACGTGCGCGCGCTGGCTGCGGCACCCGATCCGGCCGGCTCCGACAACGGCGACCGGCTGGCTGAGATATTTCTCTCCGCGCAGCGCTGCATCTTCGCTTGGGGTCCGGCGAGCAAATTGCCCAAGCGCCTGCGCGAGCAATGGCGGCAGGCCGATCAGATCGCCCGGGCGATGCATCTCGAGCCCATGTCGATCGGCGCGCCGGCAAAGGACGGCCACCCGTGCCATCCGCTGATGCTGCCTTACACCCGCACTCTCGAACCATGGAAATTGACATGAATGCCGCGCCCGACCGCCGCAAAGACAGCCTTCTGCGCATCCGCCAGGTGAAGGCGCGTACCGGGTTATCAACCGCGACGATCTACCGCCGCGAGGACGCCGGCACATTCCCACGACGCGAGCGGATCGGCGCGCGGTGCGTGGCCTGGTATGAAAGCGATATCGATGCGTTCGTCGCGGCGCCGGCCGCCTATAAGGCAGCCTGAAGCCGCAGGGCGTCCGGCTCGGCAAGGTCGGCCGTGATGATATCTGCCCATGCCTGACCGAGATCGCGGCGCGGCTCCAGATAGCGCGCCCGGTTATACGCCCATTCCGATGCCGACATGCCCTTCGGTACATGGGCGAGCATCATATCGATGATCATGCGGTCGCCGTCGGATCGGAGCGAGGCGGCCCGCTCGTTCATGATGGTCGAGAAGGCGGAGCGCCACCCGTGCGGCACCATGCGGCCCTTATACCGGCCGCCCGCCATCCGCTTGTAGAGCGTTGATAGCGCGGCGTCGCTCATGGGCTCGCGCCATGACTTCCCGCCCGGAAAGACGAGGTCGTATTTGCCCGTCAGGATCCGCAGCGCGCGCAGCACCGCGACGGCTTGCGTCGACAGCGGCACTTCATGCCCAAATGCCTCATTGCCCTTGTCCTCGACATCCAGCTTCATCCGGCCGGCGGATATCCGCCAGATGCCCCCAGGGGCGGGGGCATCAGGATCATCCCAGTCGATCCCCTCAAACTCATCCCAGGTCGATTGCCGCAGCACGCCGACGCGCACGACGGTCAGCGCGAGAAGCCGAGAGGCCAGCTTCGTGACGACGTCGGACGTCGACCGGTCGACCGCCTGCTGAAGCTCGAGTAGCTCCGCCGCCGTGGTAAGCGCTGGCTGTTTCGATCCGGCAGGCGTCGGCTTGAGCGCATCACCGATATCCGCCACGGCCATGACAGCGTCCGCGCCTATGAAATGCTCGCTCTTCGCGCGCTTGAAGATGGCAAGCACATAGCCCTTCACACGCTTGGCGGTCTCGATCGAGCCGCGCTTCTCGATCTTGCGCAGCGTGCGCAGCACCATAGGGCCGGTGATGTCGGCGATGGGAAGGCGACCAAGGTCAGGATAGAGATCGCGCTCCAGCCTGAACCGCACGCGGTCTGAATGTGAGGCAGACCAGCCGGGCGCCTCGTCAGCGCGCCATTCTTCCGCGATCGTCTTGAATGTCGCCCCGGCCGAGGCGATCGACGCCTGCTTGATCTTCTCAGCCTCGACGGCAGGATCCTTGCCGGCGCGGACCAGCGCCTTCGCTGCGTCGCGCCGATCGCGCGCCTCTGATAGCGAGACGTTGGGGAATAGGCCGAACGTCAGCCGCCGCTCTTTGCCTGCATGCCGGTACTTCATGCGCCAGGACTTCGCGCCCTTCGTCGTGACGTAAAGATAGAGCCCGCCAGAATCGGCCAGCTTGTAGTCACGCTCGCGCGCCTTGGCGTTTTTCGCCTCAACAACGGTCAGCGCCACGATGCCCCCACTTCCAAAATGGATGCCCCCTCGCGTGCCCCCGGCTAAGCCCTGATGCAGTGAGAAGACCTGAGAACATATGTAGCACGACGGTTCTCGCCTGATCAATAAAATCAGGCTTTGTGAGAACGTATGGAACGAATGATAGGGAAAATTGGTGGGCCCGGCAGGACTCGAACCCGCAACCTAGCCGTTATGAGCGGCCAGCTCTAACCGTTGAGCTACAGGCCCCACCTGCGCGCCGGGATAGGCAGCATCACGCCGCTTGACAAGCCTCTCCGCGCGCGGGAACGGCGGCAAGCAACTGATCGAGTGCCGCCGCCTCGACCCCACGCCGCGCGAGATGGGCCAGCACCACGTCCCACCAGCGGTAGAAGGCGGCAAGATCGGCTTCGTTGCGGACATAAGGCGTATGCCCGATGCCGAGGGTAGGGGAATGAAAGCTGAAATTCAGCACGCGCACCCCTTCTTCCAGCAACGCGTCGATCGCCGCGACTGCTATCGTCGCGGGCACATTCTCTGGCGTCAGCGGTACGCGGCTCAGCACCCGCGCACGGGCCAACGCCCCCGCCACCGGCCCAAGGCCCTGCATCCGGCGGTACAAACGCTCGCCACCACCGCGCAGCAGTCCGACAAAGGCGGTCGACAGCGGCAGTTCAATCAGCGATCGGGTCGGTCCCGCCCAATAGGGATCGAGGGGCATGCCGGTGAAATCCGGCCCATGCTGCGCCCGATAATCGAAGCGACTGCGCACCGAGCTGTCGAGCCTGCAGCCGGCCTGCTCCAACAGCCGCGCGCTGTTCGGCCCCACGCCATAGCGTCCCGCGCGATAGACGATCGGCCTTTTGCCGAAACGCTCGGCAATCCGCTCGAACAGCCGCGCCAGCTTCTGCCGCTCCCAATCTTCAGGCAGCGCCCCAGCATAGCTGTTGGCGTCGTTCACCTCTTCGACATGGGGTGGGTTGACCCACGGGTGGAGATGCGCACCGATATCGGCCGCGCCGTCGCTCACCCACTGCGCCATCATCGCTGCCGCCGCATCGTCGTCGACTACCGGATAGTTGGTCACATACACCGGCTTGATGCCGGCACTGGCGAAAAACGCCTGGCCGCGCGCCATGCCGGCCAGCGCCGTCACCCCATGCCCGGTCCGCGCGAAGGGCGCGTCCCAGTCAAACTCCTCCTCAGTGTCCACGAACAATGTGAACCGCGTGCCGAAAGCCGGATCGAGCAGGATCCTGTCGGCCGGCAACGGCGCGCGCAGCAGGCTGCCATCATGAGGAGGGGGCGTCATGCACCCGGCTATAGCGCGATATGGTTGCGATTGCGTTGTCCTAGGTCAAGGTTGGATCGCAGCATCCTGCGCATGGGCTGCGACCGGAATAGTCAGTTTGAGCTGCGTGTCGGTCACCGACAGAACCGCATCGCACCCTGCGGCCAGGCTGCGGATCAGCCGCAGCGAAAAGCCAAGTCCCAGAAGCGGCCCGTCCGGCCCTTCGCCGTCGGGCGTATAGCCCGGATCGAGCAACTGTTCTTCCGCCATGCCGACAAGTGTCGAAGGCCGGTCGATCGCCAGCACGATCTGCCCATCCTGCGCAGAGCCTTCGGCCCCGCAGCGCCCGGTCAGCGTTTCGTCGGGGCGCGCAACCGACAACAGCGTGCGCAAAAGATGCTGGACCATCCGTTCCGCGCGCGCCGGGTCGATCCGGATCATCGGCAGATCGGGGGCGATCGCGAAATCGATGCGCGGCCCTGACAGCGCCATATTCTCTTCGAACCGCGCGCATATCTGCGTCACCAGCAGCCCGGGATCGAGGATTTCACGGATGCCATCCTCATGCTCGCCACGCGCGATCCGCGCCGACAGGTCGAGATCGTCGAACGCGATCAGCAACTGCCGCGCGTCCAGCATGATCTGTCCGGCCATATCGCGATATTCGGGCGAAGCGGGACCGAAAAGCTGCTGCTCGATAATCTCCGCAAAGCCCAATATCGCGTTCAGCGGCGTTCGCAGCTCATGGACCAACTGCCGCAGCGAGTCCGTCGACAGCCCTGCAAGGCCGGCGGGTACGGGCGCGTGTGGCGTCGCGACCTCATGCAGATAGGGCCGGCGCGCCTGCCCGCGATAGCCTTGAAACCGCCCGGTGCGGGGATCGAAAAAGGGCGCCGCGGTGATCCGCCACTCGCCCGCCATCGTGCCACCCGCCAAAGTATAGCGCCCGTTCTGAAAGCCGCTGCGCCGCGCAAAGGCGCCCGCCACATGACCATCAGGGCCGCTCCCGCCATCGAGCGCCGTCTCGCCTAGCAGCAGGCCGATGAGAGCCGCGCGCGGCCCCTTGTCGATCCAGATGATCGCCCCCGCCGCGTCGGTCTCGAACGCAAAGGCGCGCACCGCCTCTTCGGGCACCTCGTCCACCGCGTCCGCCGCATAATCGGACGCGCGCCGTGTCGCGGTAAACTGCGCGATCCGATCGACCAAGGTGCGGATCTGGTCGGGGCGGCCGACCGGCGCGGCGGGAAGAGGAGGCGACGCGACCTCCACCTCTTGCGCAGCCATAACCGGCCGGGGCGCTTCCGGCACGGCGAGATCGGGCGTCAGGATCATCGCCTCGCCGGTCATCCCCGCCGCATCCCCCTGCGCCGTCAGCACCAGGTCGATCGACCCGAACGCCTCCAGCGCCTGCATGACAGCGGCGCCCATGTCCCGGCGTCCGCGCAACACGCCGCGCATCGTCGGCGTCAGGCGCGGCAAAAGCTCGACCCACTGCGCGTCAGACAGCCGGGCGCGCGCTGCCGCCGCCACCGCGATGGCCGGGCGATCCTGCGCGAAAAATTCGACCAGCATCGCCGAGCGCAGGCGGCCACCCAGCTCGACCACGGTCGCAATTCTCTGCCGTTCGGAGAGCTGCGGCCGCAAATTTTCCAGCCGCGCGGCCAGCGCTTCCCGCTCGGCGGTGGGGAGCGGTGGGCGATCATGCCGGTCATGCTGGGCGAGCAGGTCGACGCACTGCCGCCACAGCGTCACCGCGCTCAGCTCACCGCGCGGCTGCGCTGCCAGAACCGTCTGAACCAGGTCGTTGAAACGCAACGCAAAAATTCCTCAAAGTCCAAGCGCGCAGAACCCCACGCGCTGTCTGGCACATCCGAGCATAAGCCTTAACGCGGCCACCCCGAAAGCCCAAGTATCGGCTGTCAGCGGAACCGTCACATTGTGGGACAATTGCATTATCCTGAAATATTATTATGGTCTCCGGCAGTTCGCAGGAAAGGAAATAACGACCGCATGGCTGGCCCCAATATCGACGATATCGATCTTCAGATTTTGGGTGAGTTGCAGCAGGACGGCCGCATGACCAATGTCGAGCTCGCCCGAAAGGTCGGCCTGACCGCGCCGCCATGCCTGCGCCGCGTCCGCTCGCTGGAGGAGGCCGGCGCGATCACCTCTTACCATGCGGTGGTCGATCCGGCGGTGCTCGGCTACACCATCACCGTGTTCGCGATGGTCAGCCTCAAGAGCCAGGCGGAGGCCGATTTAAAGGCGTTCGAAGACCATGTCGCCGGGCTCCCCGAAGTGCGCGAATGCCATATGCTGAACGGCGAGATCGACTTCATCCTGAAGGTCGTCGCGCGCGACCTCCAGAGCTTCCAGCAATTCCTGACCTCACACCTCACGCCCGCGCCCAACGTCGTCAGCGTCAAGACATCGCTGACCATCCGCACGTCGAAAAGCCTGCCCGGCGTACCGCTGCCGGTTTAGGTGTAGGCTTATAAGCGAATGACCGGGTTGGGTGGAAAGCGGACTGTCGGCGTTGCGGCAACGCTTCCGCCAAAGAGGACTTTGTTATAACTCGCCTCGCCGCATGTTCCCACTTATGCGCATAGCCCGATAGCTTTGCAATCAAGCGACGTGCGAACGCCCGGTCCCGCGCAAACTTGAATCGTTGCGCACGGCAAATCGGAAGGCCGTCGCTGTGAACGCCCCGAGAACCGCAGCCGAAATTGTTCCGATGCCCGCCGCGCCTAGTCCCCGTAAAAGCGCTTCTGTCGCGTTGCTGGCAG
>Ga0233380_1000342_pt1 | contig 25328 bp, 24 predicted proteins | sample ElkDunMinimDraft_9_FD_191541 | JGI IMG/M metagenome (GOLD analysis project Ga0233380, IMG submission 191541) | Fecal eukaryotic communites from dung pellets of Tule Elk in California, USA - Elk Dung F36 | ecosystem: Host-associated > Mammals > Digestive system > Large intestine > Fecal | place... | reverse complement strand
GCTGTCCTTCTTGCTTAATACCGTTTTCGGTAACAGTAAGGCGTGTGAATCCCAAGCCACGCATCATAGGTTTTGCGGTTTGTGATCCAACGGTAACGGCATCTAACCCAACAACGTTAGACAAGGTTTTTGCCAGACTGTTGCTGTAATTATCTTGTAGATATTTCTGTGTAACTTTCTGTTGATTGTAAGCTTTTTGCTGTGCGGTATGAATTACAACGGTTTCCAAGGTTTCTTCTTCACTTAAAACAACGGTAATTTGTTTTGACTGATTCAAATGAATTTTTTCCTGATAAACACCGTAACCATCTGCCGAAACTTTTAAGGTGTACGTACCGCTTTGCAGATCCGTAAAAATAAAAGTTCCCGATGCATCTGTATCCACACAATTACTGCTTAAATCAATATGGCTGTTTGCAATGGGTTCGCCCATCGTATTTTTCACCACACCTTGTAATTGGTGCTGTGCAAATATACTATAGCCAAACATGCACAAAACAACCGTTAGTAATAAACGCATTTTGTGAATTTTTAATTTTTGTAAATGATTTTGATTTGATTTATACGGATGAATTAAATCAATTTGTCAAGCTGAACTTGTTTCAGCTTCTCACATTTTTACATGAAGTTAATGAGATTCCAAATCAAGTTCGGAATGACTTACATGACAATTTATTCATCGATAAATCTTACAGTTTAAACAAAAACCGGCGGACCGCGAAGCGAGATAAAATCAAACGAAACATTGACATAGCTTGTATGGTGCGTTGCGTTTAATTTGGGATAGGTTATGGAAGAATAAAATACGATTACATCTGCGGTAACAGTTGTAAACGAACTAAAAGTGAAGTGACAGATCTGACAATTATCTGAATGATGGTTTGCTAATTGATCATTTTTAGTGTGATGCGAATCTGTACTTAAAAAATCGGTAATTAAATGCGAATAAGTGTGCGCAGATTGAAACATCAACGTTACAAGAACGCAAATGCTAAAAAACAACGATATGAAACGCTTATTTACAGACATGTTACAAAGTTAGAAAAGTTTTACATAACAGCTAACTTTTTTCTGGCGTAAACTTTAGCCGTCACAAAATAATAGTAAAACAAGGCTACAAACGATAAAACCCCACATAAAACAAACAAATTACCTATTGCCGGTAGAACCGTGGCTAAAAAACCACTGATAACCATACCTATACCAATACCTAAATCGTAAAACGAGAAAAAAGTAGAATTGGCTGTACCACGCTGGTCGTTTGTCCCCATGTTGATAATCATGGTTTGAAACGATGGCGATGCCATACCATATCCTAAACCAATAAACAATGCCGATCCAAAATATAATAATTCTGATGTAGCCAATCCAAAAGCAGTATATCCCAACCCTATAATAAACAACGAAGTTAACATAAGGTAGTTTACATAACCCTTATCAAGCAATTTTCCTGCAAAAAAACGCGATACCGCCATACCTATCGCCATAAATAAAAAGAAAAAACCGGTACTGCTTATTTTTAATTCGTTTAATCCAAATTTAGCGGCATACGTAAACAGCATACCAAAACTAATAGCAATAAACAACACGTTTATACCAATTGGAAGAGCCGGTTTTAAAATAAAACGATCTAATGACAGCACTTGCTTTGGTTTAAATTCACGTTTTGGCAGTTTAATAGTTAATGCAGTAATAAATCCTAAAATACCTACAACAATGGTACTGTAAAAATTATATTTAAACTCGAAGTTTTCATATAAATACAAGCCTATAAACGGACCAACCGACATGGCAATGGTAGTAGTTAAACCAAAAAAGCCCAAACCTTCGCCTCTGCGTTTTGCCGGAATAATATCAATAGCTACGGTACTACTACTGGTAGTAATTACACTCCAAGTAATACCGTGCATCATTCGGGCAATAACAAAAAGCGTCATGGTAGATGCCCACATGTATCCAAAGTAAACAAAAACAAAAAAGAAATACGCAATAAGGTACACTTTTTTACGCGAAAACGCATCTACAATATAGCCAGAAAACGGTCTAACCAGCAAGGTGGCTATAATATAACTTGCCAGCACCAAACCGGTTTCGGCTTCGGTTGCGCCATATTTCTCTCCAATGTAAAACGGCATGGTAGTACCGATTAAATAAAAGGCAAAACCCATTAAAAAGTTTGCCAAACAGGCTTTTAAAAAATTAGCCGTCCAAAGTTTCTCTATCATATCAAAAAAGAGAAAGTTTCCACAGTGAGAAACTTTCTTTATATTTTATGAATTATTTTTTTAACCTATTAAATTGTTTTGTAACAAATATTCTGCAATTTGTATGGTGTTGGTTGCAGCGCCTTTTCGTAAATTATCGGCAACAATCCACATGTTTAATGTGTTTTCCTGACTTTCATCTCTACGGATTCTTCCTACAAAAACCTCGTTTTTATTTTGTGCATACAAAGGCATTGGGTAGGTAAAAGTGTCTAAATTGTCTTGTACCATGATTCCCGGCGTTTCTTGTAGCAAAGCACGGACTTTATTTACATCGAAATCGTTTTCGAATTCAATATTCACTGCCTCACTATGTCCACCAACTACCGGAATACGAACTGCTGTTGCCGTAACCTTAATGGTATCATCGTCCAAAATTTTCATGGTTTCGTTGGTCAGCTTCATTTCTTCTTTGGTATAACCGTTGTCTAAAAACGAATCGCAATGAGGAATGGCATTTTTATGGATCTGATATTTATAAGCCATTTCGCCTTTTACACCATTATATTCGTTTTCTAACTGCTGCACCGCTTTAACACCTGTACCAGTGATCGACTGATAGGTAGAAACCACTACGCGTTTAATTTGATAAGCTTTATGCAAAGGCGCCAATGCCATAACCAATTGAATGGTTGAACAGTTTGGATTGGCGATGATTTTATCGTCTTTTGTCAACACGTTTGCGTTGATTTCTGGAACCACTAATTTTTTGGTAGGATCCATGCGCCAAGCCGACGAATTATCTACCACCGTTATACCTGCTTCGGCAAATTTTGGTGCCCATTCCAAAGAAGTTTCTCCACCTGCCGAAAACAATGCCACATCGGGTTTCATTTCTACGGCTGTCTGCAAATTTACCACCTTATACTTCTTATCCTTAAAAGCTATTTCCTTACCAACCGATTTCTCCGATGCTACCGGAATTAATTCTGTTACAGGAAAATTACGTTCTGCTAAAACATTCAGCATTACTTCGCCAACCATACCGGTTGCGCCAACTACAGCTACTTTCATAGATAAATGATGTATAAAATTGATTAAAATTTGCAATACAAAAATACCAATTAAATCAAACGTGTGTATATTTTTCCAATTGATTTTATTTGTTTTTATGATAAATTAAAAAGATGTACTGCTTTTAGCCAAAACCTATACTGCTTTTGCTTAAAAGATGTAATGCTTTTCTATTAAACATGTACATCTTTTTATAAAAGGAAACTTAAAACATCTGTATATCTTTTACTTGAAGTTGTACGGTTACTTTATCTTTCCATTGGTTCTCTGATAACGAATATACCATATTCATTAATTTAAGGTTTTTTGTAGAATCGATTAAATCTCCTTTTTTAAAGGCAATTGCTGGAAAAGGTTTGCTGTTGTTTTGCTTGACAAACAGTCGCAAATGCTCATTGTTTTTACCAATACATTTTGCATTGCCGGTATCAAAAACATTGGGAGTTAAAAAAACAGGTGTCATATTTTCGGGACCATGGGGTTCGAACTGTTTTAAAATACGGAGCGTTTTTTCATCGAAATCATCAAAATTAACTACCGCATCAATTTCAATTTCTTCGGTTTGCTGTTCTTCGCAAATGCTTGCTTTCACAACTTCTTCAAACTTCGCCTTAAAATTTTGGTACTCGGAATTTTTAATCGTTAAACCTGCCGCATACATGTGACCGCCAAACTGAATAATGTGTTCCGAACATTTTTCTAATGCCTGATATACATCAAACCCTTTCACCGATCGAGCTGATGCTGCCAGGTAATCGCCGCTTTTTGTAAAAACCAAAGTGGGACGGTAATAGGTTTCAATTAACCGAGAAGCCACAATACCAATGACGCCTTTGTGCCAGCTTTCGTGATAAACAACCGATGAAAATGTGGTTTCTTCTTTATTTTCAATAATTTGATTTAAAGCTTCTTCGGTAATCTGCTGATCTAAAATTCGTCGGTTCATATTAAACTCATCAATTTCTTTGGCACATTCAACAGCTTGTTCCAGATCAAATTCGGTCAATAATCTAACGGCATAATTTCCGTGTTTGATGCGTCCGGCAGCATTTATTCGAGGTGCAATCTTAAAAACCACATCGGTAATGGTGAATTCTTTAATGGCAAATTGTTTTTTCATTGCCAAAATTCCCGGTCGCGGATTGCTGTTTATCACTTGTAAACCGTAAAATGCCAACACGCGGTTTTCATCAACAATTGGTACAATATCGGCTGCAATGGCTGTTGCTACCAAATCTAAATACGGCAATAAATCTTCAATAGTTTCTCCACGGTTTGCCGCCAAAGCCTGAATTACTTTAAAACCCACACCGCAACCGCACAATTCCTTAAACGGATAATTGCAATCTTTTTGTTTGGGATCTAAAACAGCAACCGCATTGGGCACTTCATCGCCGGGTAAATGGTGGTCGCAGATAATAAAATCGATGCCTTTTTGATGGGCGTATTCAATTTTATCGATTGATTTTATGCCACAATCCAAAGCAATAATCAGCGTGATGCCGTTGTCTTCGGCGTAATCGATTCCTGCATTTGATATTCCGTAACCTTCTAAATATCGATCGGGAATGTACGTATCTACATCAGGATAAAAACTTTTTAAATAAGACGACATTAAGGCTACTGCCGTGGTTCCATCAACATCGTAATCGCCAAAAACCAAAATGCGTTCGTTGGTTTCAATCGCTTTTTCAATACGTGCAACGGCTTTATCCATATCTTTCATTAAATACGGATTGTACAGATCTTCCAATTCTGGTCGAAAAAACTTTTTAGCTTCTTGAAAGGTTGAAACACCACGCTGCACCAACAAATTGGCAATAAGCGGCGTTACATTTAATGAAGTTATTAAATGTTGAACAATTTCAGGATCAGGATTTTGTTTTAAAGACCAACGCATAGTAAAAATGTAAAAGCACTCCAAAAATGAAGTGCGTTTAAAATACAAAATTATTTTAATATTATGGTTTTTGCAAGGTGAGAATTTGTCGTTTTAAATAGCTTAAAATGAAATTATTAGAATTAAAAAATAATTTCCCGATTTGGGAATTTTAATTATCTTTGTAAAAAGAAAACAATTGAGGGTTATAGCCAAGAAAATATTACGTGCCTTTTGGGAGAAACATTCAGACTGTGAACAACAGTTAAAATCGTGGTATCAGGAAGCCGACAAAGGAAATTGGAAGAATTTGAATGAGCTTAAAACTGATTATCCAAATGCAAGTATTTTGTCTGATAATAGAATTTGTTTCAATATTAAGGGAAACAACTATCGATTAATTGTAAAAATTAACTTCAATTTTCAAATGATATGGATTCGATTTATTGGAACTCATGCCGAATATGATAAAATTGATGCAAATAAAATTTAATGATGATGAAATTAAAACCAATAAAAACTGAACAAGATTATTTTGAAGCCTTAGAACGACTTGAAGTAATTTTTGACGCACTCCCGGGAACGAATGAAGGCGATGAATTGGAAATTTTAGGGATTTTACTAGAGAAATATGAAAACAAACATTTTCCTATTGAACTTCCTGATCCTATTGAAGCCATAAAATTTAGAATGGAACAGTTGAACTATTCTCAAAATGATTTGGCTGAAGTTATCGGATTAAAAAGCAGAGCAAGTGAAATTTTAAATAAAAAACGAAAGTTGTCATTAGAAATGATTCGCAAACTAACCGAAAAATGGCACATCCCTTCTGATGTTTTAATACAGGCTTATTAAAATCTGTATATTGATAGCTATAGAACTATTTTAAAGTGAATCTTACATATCCTTTATTTCACTTTATTTATGAGAACATTCGTCTTTCTTCTCACATTCGTTTTTTACCGTATCTAATTGATTAGATGATTCTGAAAAATGTTTAGAATCATCGTTTTTATTATCTGTGCTTTTTGGTTCTGTTGGTTCATTATTTTCAAAATACTTTTCAAATAACTTTTTTAGAAAATACATTCTTAAAACTTATTTAAATCTTATGAAAAACCGTTTCAATTTTTACATCGGCAAAACTGCGAAACATATGCATAACTCCGCAATATTTTTCAACCGAAAGTTCAACAGCGCGATTTAATTTTTCTTCGTTTAAATTGCTTCCGTAAAAATGGTAGGTAACCGTAACTTTATCGTAAACCTGTGGTTCGGTATCGGTCAAAAAGCCTTGAGTTTCAATGTTGAAATCGGTTACTTCTAAACGCATTTTTTTAATTAGTGAAGCAACATCCAATCCCGAACAGCCGGCTAAAGCCGATAACATCAGCGCTTTTGGACGCAGTCCGTTGTTTGTTCCGCCAACTTCTTCGGCAGCATCAATCATTAGAGAACCGCCCGGATTGGTCGATTCAAACTGCATGTTTCCTTTCCAAGTGGTGGTAATTAAATGACTACTCATGTTTCTTCTTTTTTTCTTTTTGTTTACCTGCTACAATTACAACTATTTCGCCTTTTGGCGGTTTGGTTTCAAAATGTTTTAGTACTTCTTCTACCGATCCTCGTACAGTTTCTTCATGCAGTTTTGATAATTCTCGCGATACAGAAACCTGACGTTCTTTACCAAAATAGGTTTCAAACTCTGCCAATGTTTTCACCAGTTTATGTGGCGATACATACAAAATCATGGTTCGGGTCTCTTCTGCCAATGCCAAAAAACGCGTTTGACGACCTTTTTTATCGGGCAAAAATCCTTCGAAAACAAATTTATCGTTTGGCAAACCGCTATTAACCAACGCAGGCACAAACGCCGTTGCGCCCGGTAAACATTCCACTGGAATATCGTTTTCTACACAAGCGCGCGTTAGTAAAAATCCGGGATCGGAAATTGCAGGCGTACCCGCATCTGAAATCAAGGCAATGGTTTGTCCGCTTTTTAATTTCTGTACCGTATGTTCCACCGTTTGATGTTCGTTATGCATGTGGTGACTGTGCATTTGCGTACCAATTTCAAAATGCTTTAACAATTTGCTGCTGGTGCGCGTGTCTTCTGCCAAAATTAAATCGACTTCCTTTAAAACCTTAATGGCTCTAAAAGTCATGTCTTCTAAATTGCCAATGGGCGTTGGCACAATGTATAATTTACTCATTTTTTGAGTTTCTTTTTATTATGTTTTCCACAGATTCTTTCAATTATTCATCACTTCGAGTAACGTAACGCAGTGAAGTGTATCGAGAAGTTTTAAAAAGTTCTCGACAAGCTCGAACTGACGAACATCTGCTAGATGAAACTAGATAATAAACTGATAATCATCAACCATTTTCATCTGTGCATCTGTGGTATATCAAACTTACTACAAAAATCTTTTTTCAACCAAGTGCATAAAACGGCTTTCGTAATCTTCTTTTCCGTTCCAATCATTAAATTCGGGTTTAACCAAATCGTCAATAAAATCTTTTGCTTCTTCGTAACTTTCAATGGTATTTAATTGTGCAATAACTCGGTTTAAATCATCGCTATTACCATTAAACAAGTTCTTTTCAAATGCAATTCTGTCATTCAAACCAATCGAAATTTTATTGGCAAACGCATCGTTTATCGATTTATTTAAAGGAATTTGACGATAATTTTCTGTCGATTTTTCTGCTGCCTGATTGGTTACAAAATGTTGAGATCCCTTAAAAGTATCCTCTTCTTTTTCGTTGGAATCATTCGTATTAAAAAGTTCGTTATGCGGAATTGAAAAAACCGGATCGATCTCTAATGTAGCGGGTTCAAACGCTTCTTTTGCATCTTCCACAGGATCTAACTGCTCAACGATTTTTATTTCTTCTTCCACTTCATCAATCGATTTTATGGTTTCTTCGATCGATGGTGTAAATTCTATCGTATTATTTTCGGTTTCTGATTCTTCTTCAGTAGAAATTTCTTCTACAACTTCCTCTGTTGATTCTTCTTCTTTCTCTTTCTCTTCCTCTTCTTCTACATTTTCAACCGAAGCTTCAACCGGTGGCGCTGCATCAATGTCAGCCGCATTGGTTACGCTTAATTCAATTGGTGTAATTAATTCTTCCTCAAAAGTTACCACATCGTCTTTCTTTTCTTCGGTCAAAAAAACACTTGCAGGCTGATCCTCTGTAACTTCTGTCGGTTTTACTTCTTCCAATAATTTTTCAGGAGTAATCGACGGATCAAATCTAAACTTGTTATCTTCATAAAACTGCAGTAAAACTAATTTGTTATGCAACAGTTCGGTTTCTTTCAGCAAAGAAGAAATTTCCGATTTATCTTTTAACTTTAAAATTCGATGGGCGATACTTATTAAATCTGATTCAATGATTTTCTTCATAACTTTTAACGGTTTTAAATTTTACCAACTTATTTTTGATAAATTTGCAGGATACAAAGTAACAGAAAAAACTGTTTTAAACAACTTATAATTACTAAAATGTTTCTTGAAAATCCGGTAAATCATACAGAAAAATTTGGATGGATCGAAGTGATCAGCGGCTCGATGTTTTCTGGCAAAACCGAAGAATTGATTCGTAGATTGCGCCGTGCACAATTTGCCAAACAACACGTAGAAATTTTTAAACCTGCTGTTGACACTCGTTATGATGACGAAAATGTGGTTTCGCACCAAGGAAACGAAATTAGATCTACACCCGTTCCGGCTGCTGCAAACATCAGGATTTTAGCCGATGGTTGTGATGTAATCGGGATTGACGAAGCACAGTTTTTCGACGATGAAATTGTTACGGTTTGCAACGATTTGGCTAACGCCGGAATTCGCGTGATTGTTGCCGGTTTAGATATGGATTTTAAAGGGCAGCCTTTTGGACCAATGCCTGCATTAATGGCGACTGCCGAATATGTTACCAAAGTACACGCGGTTTGCACACGCACCGGAAATTTAGCCAACTATAGCTTTAGAAAAGCAGCTAACGATAATTTGGTTATGTTGGGCGAAACCAATGAATACGAGCCTTTAAGCCGAGCGGCTTACTACAAGGCGATGCGAGAAGATCAGTAGGTTACTTTAAAATATAACGAACGTTTAGTTTGGTGTTTGTATCTAAAACACCTTCTAACGGTTGGTATTTTAAAAGTCCGTCTTTGGTTAGTTCTATAATTTTTACTTTATCTTTTTCGAACCATGTAATTTGATATTCTAAATCGGTTGGTTTAATTTCAAGCGCATTGTTACTTGCATCTGCACTGCTAATTACTGCCGATCCATAAAACTGATTGTAATAATCAAATAAATCAAAAGTTAAAGGTTCTGTAACTTCACTATTTAAAGGCATTAACACGTTTGGCGCAACAAACATCTGCGTTTTAGTTAATAGTTCTTTTCTTAAAACCTCTTGGTTTGATGTTTTTAGCTGTTGTTCGATCCATTCTTTATAAGATCCTTCAAAACCTTTGGTTTGCGCGTGTTCGTATGCTTTTTCGCCATCGTTCCCAACTACAGATTCTACCCATTCTGTGAATGTTCCGTAAAAACCATGTTTCAAAGCCATTTCGTAAGGCGATTTTCCTTTAGATGTATTTAAAGATTGTATCCATTCGGTTACAATTGCAGTGGTTTTATCGCGTTTTGCAATTTCAACATCTACTTCACGTCCCCAAAGCATTTTCATCCAATCTTCTTCCGTTCCAACGTAACCTTTGTCAACAGCTTGCTGGTAGGCTGATTTTCCACCTTTTGCATCAATCATTTCAATCCATTCGGTTACCGTTCCATCAAAACCCTCGTTAACGGCAATTTCGTAATCATTGCTAGGTTTTGCAATAATTAGTGTGTTAGTTGCCGATATTTTCACAGGGACTTCTTCTGCAACTTTTGGTGCTTCTTCAATAATTTCAGTATTTTCTACAATCGTATTTTGGGTAGGATTAAACGGAATTTCTTCTCTTTTTACCACCTCAACAACATCCATCACATCTAATAAAACAGATTTTGGATCTTCGCTGGTAATTAAAACCGGTTCGTTGGTAGTTAGTTTAGGCAATTCGGTAATAACAGCAACTTCTTCTTTTGCAGGAACAGCAGGAATTTCGCTTTTAGGAATTTCAACAACTTCAATTACGTCTAAAACTGCCGGTTTTTTTTCAACAACAACCTCAACTGGTTTTGTATAAGTAATTAAATCTTGTTTTTTTATTGATTTTGAAAGTGCCGTAAAATCAGCAAAAGAAACTTTGTAACTATCAAGTGCTTCAACAGGAAACAGATAAACCACATCATTTACATCTTTTATTTTTAACGGATTTTTATTGTCTTTTGATATCGTAAAAAGTGTTTTAAAATCGGCATACGGTTTAAATAATTCGCCTGTGTTTAAAATTTCGTACCATTGATCGTCAACCCACATAAAGAAACCTTCGTGAATAAACGGCGAATTAGGGTGAATCAAAACATTGTATCCAAAGTCATTTCCGTCGGCAGTTGCTTTATTATGAACATCTTCAATTTGTAGATAGGGCGCAGCGTAATACACCGCATTTTCCTGCTGGGCGGTTACCGTAAAAGGAATACAAACTAAAATTACAAGATATTTCAACATTTTTCTCTTTTTAAAACGTTGCAAATGTACATATTTATCAAAAATAAATAACAAATTGCCAACATGGTTTATCTTTGTATTAACAAACTAAATTTTTAAATGGAAACTACATCATACGTTACTACAACTTTTAAGGATTCTATTGCTGTTGTTGAATTTTTTCATCCGGCAAGTAATTCGTTCCCAAGTTCGCAATTAGCAGATTTAACAAACGCCATTAATGCTTTAAATGATAATATAGAAATTAGAGTTATTGTATTGAAAAGTGCAGGCGAAAAGGCTTTTTGCGCAGGTGCATCGTTTGATGAATTGTTGCAGGTGAGCAATTTGGAACAAGGCGGACAATTTTTTAGCGGATTTGCCAATGTTATCAATGCCATGAGAAAATCGAACAAAATAATTATTGGTCGTATCCAAGGGAAAACCGTTGGCGGTGGCGTTGGTTTGGCTGCTGCGTGCGATTATACGTTTGCTACTAAAAACGCTTCGATTAAATTGTCGGAATTAGCTATCGGAATTGGTCCGTTTGTGATTGAACCTGCGGTGAGCCGTAAAATTGGCAAACCTGCTTTAGCCGAAATGACGTTAGATGCCGAAAACTGGAAAAGTGCCAATTGGGCTTTTGATAATAAATTATTCACGCAATTTTTTGATGATGCTAAACAAATGGACGAAGCCTTGGAAAAATTTGCTACACGTTTAAGCACTTATAATCCAGAAGCTTTATACGAAATGAAAAAGGTTTTATGGGAAGGTACCGAAAATTGGGATACGCTTTTAAAAGAACGCGCTGCGATTTCGGGCAAATTGGTTTTATCTGATTTTACCGTGAATGCATTGAATGCTTTTAAAGGGAAGTAATATAAAAGGCTATTCAGAATTTGTTCAAAGTTTCATCCTGAACTCGTTTCAGGATCTCAAAAAGTAATTTTATAAATATCTAATGAGAAGCTGACACGAGCTTGCGAAATGAACGAAGTTAATCAAGTTCAGCTTGACAGTGAGAAATTATGAATAGCTGTCTTTTTTCAATTCTTCAGCAATGCGCATCTGTGGTTTTTAGTCATGCATTATCAGGTATTAAATTTTAAATCACTAATTTTGCTAAAATTTTCGAATCATGAGTTTTATCAGAATCACCAAACAATTTACTTTTGAAACCGGTCATGCACTTTATGGTTACGACGGAAAATGTAGAAATGTTCACGGACACAGCTACAAACTGTCGGTTACCGTTATTGGGCAGCCTATAACCGATAAAAACCATGTAAAATACGGAATGGTGATCGATTTTACCGATTTAAAAACCATTGTACGCGAAGAAGTGGTAGATCAGTTTGATCATGCAACTGTTTTTAACCAAAATACGCCACACGTAGAATTGGCTAAGGAGTTGGAACAACGCGGACACCATGTTATCTTGGTTGATTACCAGCCTACAAGCGAGAATTTAGTGATTGATTATGCCGAACGAATTAAAAATCGTTTGCCGCAAAACATCAAATTATTTTCTTTGCGTTTACAAGAAACCGAAAGTTCGTACGCAGAATGGTTTGCTTCTGATAACCTATAAGCATGATTACGTTAGAAATCCCTGCAGATAAAAAAGTTTATTTTACGTCCGACCATCATTTCGGAGCACCTACCCGTGAAAAAAGTCTTCCGCGCGAAGCCTTATTTTTAAAGTGGTTGAACGCTATTGAGAAAGATGCCGGCGTATTATTTATTGTAGGTGATTTATTCGATTTTTGGTTCGAATATAAAAAAGTTGTTCCTAAAGGATTTGTCCGTATTTTGGGAAAACTGGCGCAAATGCGTGATAACGGTTTGCCTATTTACTTTTTTGTTGGAAACCACGATTTATGGATGGAAGATTATTTTGAAAGCGAGCTGGATATTCCTGTTTTTCACGAACCTAAAGTTTTTAAAATATTCGATAAAACCGTGTTTATTGGTCATGGCGATGGTTTGGGTCCGGGTGACAAAGGATACAAACGCATGAAAAAAGTGTTTACCAACCCGTTTTCTAAATGGTTGTTTCGTTGGTTACATCCAGATATTGGTGTGCGTTTGGCGGAATATCTTTCGGTAAAAAACAAACTGATTTCGGGCGATGATGATGCAAAATACTTGGGCGAAGAAAAAGAATGGTTAATTTTATACGCCAATAAAAAGGTGAACGAACAATTTGCCGATTACTTTATTTTTGGGCACCGACATTTACCAATGACGCTTCCGTTGAAAAACAATGCAAATGCCTTGTACATAAATTTAGGCGATTGGATTCAGTATTTTACTTTTGGAACTTTAACTTCTTCAGGTTTTGAACTTTGTTCTTTTTCGCAGGCAGATCTTTCTGAACCTTTTCTTCCAAAACCCAATCATGGCGTTTAAAATGACTCCATTCTTCGGCTGCTAAATCAACTTTAGAATCAATTAACGGGCTGCTTGGTCGCATATTAATACTTATCCTACTTTGCATGGCATAAACAGCCACGTCTTTACCCTGACTTTTAAAATGATCTTTAATTAAATGTGCCATTTGCCAGATAACATCGGGTGCATTTAAACGTGAACGTTGTTTTTCGTTCAACAATTCTGTGTTGTTAAATGGTAAGCGTTCGTTCGTATTTTTATCAACCACTTTAAAAATTACTTCTCCGGTACGCGATCGCAACATCATTCGCCAGCTTAAACGGTGTGCTTCTTCCGTCCATAAAACATCGCCTTTAATAAACCAATGACGAATGGGCAATAAAATTTGAATGATTAAATACGGAACAAAAAAGTATTTGAAAATAGTGCCATAATTTGTAGTTGTTTCGCCATGATATTCTTCTTTTGGTTTGCGTCTAAAAAAGAAATTCCGAATTTGATTTGGCGGGAAAAAGAACACGCAAAAACTTAATGCAAAGTACGGAAACACGCCAATTTGCAAAGTTATAGAATTGAATATGTGAAATATTAACGAAGCAATAATTGCAAACCAACGGGTACGTTTCCAAAGTAATGCAGGAACAATTAGTCCATCAAAAGCAATTCCCATGTATGCAATAAACAACTGAAATTCAGTTTTTTTAAAAAACCCTTGCACAAATTCCGGCGCATTGGTCATACCTAAAAACATATTTCGGGTTACCGTTCCATCTAACCAATCGGGATAAAACTTGGCAATAGTAGCGTAAAAATACACACAACTTACCTGAATTATAAAAACCAGACGAACCCATTGCGGCATGTAATTCTTTTTTATCGACGGATTTTGTTTAGCATCTATAGAAGCATACGCATTTGCAGGCAAAAAACACATGATTAACCCAATTAACCACATTAAATAGTAGTGATTGTTGTACGATGTTTTTTGTCCGAAATAAGACAAACTCCATAAAACTGTAAGTGCAATAACAGAAAATCGGTATTTGTACCCTAACATCACTCCGATTGAAGCCACAGCCATTAAACCAAAAACCACATACATGGTTTCGTTTTGCAGATGCAACAGCCATTCAAACCCGATAAAAGTAAAATTCGTGGTAGTTTCAATAAAATTTCGGTCGACCCATTTCAATGCTAACGCACCAACAGCTTCGGCAAGAAAAATGATTCCGAAAAAAATCCGAAAAATTACCAATGAAGAATTATCTATTTTCTGAAATGCTTTTTTCCACATAACTAATCCATATTTGAAAGGAAATTTCGAGAAAAAACCTCGTCGTTCTTTAAGGCTTCAATCAACAAATCTAGCGAACCAAAATGTTCTTCGTCCCGAATTTTTGTAAGAAAACGAACGGTAATTTCTTCGTCGTAAATGGTATCGTTAAAATCAAAAATATAAACTTCCACCGTTTTTTCTGTTCCGCCAACCGTTGGATTTGTTCCCACACTTAACATTCCGTAAAAATCTTTATCTTTAACCATAACACCAACCACGTAAACACCAATGGCAGGAATTAGTTTGTAATCTTCGGCAACCTGAATATTTGCGGTAGGATAACCAATGGTTCTGCCCAACTGTTTACCTGAAACCACCGTACCCGAAACCATATACGGATAGCCTAAATAGGTTTTTGCCAATGCTACATTACCCATATTTAAGGCATTGCGGATTTTTGTTGAACTTACAGAAACATCGTTTAATTCTTCGGCAGAAATTTGTTCTACATCAAAATGATATTTTTTACCGAATTCTATTAAATCGTGAATATCAGCAGAACGATTCTTTCCAAAACGGTGATCGTATCCTATAATAATTTTTCCGATGTTAAACTGATCTACCAAAATAGTTTTTACAAATTCTTCGGCAGATAAATTGGCAAAATCCTGCGTAAATTCCTGCACTACCAAATGATCAATACCAAAATGATCAATTAGTTTAACGCGTTCGTTTATAGTGTTTAATAATGATATTTGGTGGTCGGTTCTTAAAACCATTCGTGGATGCGGAAAAAAAGTAAGCACCAAGGTTTCGTAACCGTATATTTTTTTTTGAAGCTTTAATTTGTTTAATATTGCCTGATGCCCAATATGCATACCATCAAAAGTACCAAGGGTTACAATGGTTTTCTTTGCAAATTTAAAAGATTGTACTGAGTTAAAAACGTTCACTTTTTACAGTTTTTTCCAAAGTTATTAATAAAATAACGAACCAAAGTTATTTTAGAAGAATCTTAATGTGCTACAATTAAAAAAAGTATAGTAAGATAAACTTCTGTTATCAATAAAGTTAGTATTTTTGGTGAAACAATCATTTTTTATGAAATTTTACAACAAACTAATTTGTTTAATACTTATTTTCTTTACAGGAAACTTGTTTGCACAATTAAACCCGTTTACCGAAAATGCAGAACGTTATTTTTCTGAAAAGGAAAAATTCGTTAGAACGCATTATCCACAAAATTTTAAAATTTACTCGTTCAACTTAAAAAAAGTATTAGAATGGGCAAAAGAAGCTCCAGAATTATCTGATGCACCTTCTAAACTAACAGTAATCTTACCAGATGCAAACGGACAATTGTCTACTTATTGGGTTTACAACAACTCGACTATGGAAACGGAGCTCGCAGAAAACGTATCAAACATAAGAAGCTTAAAAGCAGTTGATACAAAAAATAATGGAAATAGCGTAAGTATAAGTATTTCTGATATTTTTGGATTTCATGCAATGGGAATGAAAGCCGACGGATCTGTTTTTTATATTGATAATTACACCAACGATTTGAATAACGTTATGGTGTACCAACGCAACAGTTTAGAGCTGCCTAAAACCAACTTTACTTGTTTGGTTCCGGGTGATAGTTTTGATGAAGCCATTACTACACTAGGAAATCCTGTACAAACACTAAGTTTAGATAATAAGCGTAGAACATATCGTTTGGCTTTAGCTTGTACTATAGAATATGCTGCTTTTCATATAAACAACGCACCTGTTGGAACACCAAATACTACTTTAGATCAAAAAAAAGAGATTGTTTTGGCTGCAATGAATGTAACGTTAACCCGCTTAAACCAAATTTTTGAAAGGGAGTTAAATGTGCATTTAAACTTAATTGCCAATAATAAAAGTATCATTTTTATTACTTCTGATGCTTTTAGTAATAATAATGCTAATGCATTAATTGATCAAAGTCAAGATGAAATTGACGCCATCATTGGAACAGCCAATTACGATATTGGACATACATTTAGTACCGGGCAAGGTGGTTTGGCAAGTTTAGGATCGGTATGTAATACATGGGCAAAAGCATCGGGTATTACAGGTTCACCTTCACCTGTAGGCGATCCGTATGATGTAGATTATGTAGCACACGAAATGGGACATCAATTTGGCGCAAATCACACCTTTAATAATTCATGCCAATTTAATAGAAACAACAGCACCGCTATGGAAGTGGGCAGCGGCAGTACCATTATGTCTTACGCAGGTATTTGTAACCCCGATGTTCAAAGCAATGTTGATGCGTATTATCATTATATTAGCATTAGAGAAATGCAAATATTTTTGTTGTCTGCAAATTGTGCACAACAAACAACAGTAACTAATTCACCGCCAGTTGTTACACCGCTAACAGCGAAAACTATTCCGTACGGAACGCCTTTTATATTAAGCACAACGGCTACAGATGTTAATAGCGATCCATTAACATATACTTTTGAACAAATTAACACACAAATAGCCACACAACCACCTGTTGAAACAGCTACGACTGGTCCTGCATTTAGATCGGTAGCACCAAGTACGAATAATTTCCGTTCTTTTCCAGATATGTCAACTGTTTTAGACGGAACAACTTTTAGCACCGGAATTGTAGGTAGCAGATGGGAACGTTTGGCAACAGTAGGTAGAAATTATAGTTTTGTTGCAACCGTGCGTGACAATAACCCAACAGGCGCAAGGGTTGTTTACACACAACCGGTAACAATTACGGTAGCCAACACAGGTCCGTTTGTAATTACCGCGCCAAATAACAACCCAAGTACTACAGAAGCTGTTTGGTTTATGGGCGATACTAAAACTATAACGTGGAATGTTGGTGGCACAACAGCAAACAACATTAATACAGCAAATGTAAATATTTTGGTTTCTACCGATAATGGTACTACATACACAGACTTAGCATTAAATGTACCTAATAACGGAAGCGCAACAGTTACAATACCAACTAACTTAACAAGTACGTATGATGCCCGAATTAAAATTGAAGCTGTAGGAAATATTTTTTATACGGTTTCTAAAAAATTCACGTTGTGGGATCCAAATTTGAATACAGAAGAAGTTTCGATTACTGATTTAAAGATTTACCCGAACCCAACAACAAATGTTTTAAATGTTGAATTTTCTACCAAAGATACGGGTAAAACTAAGTTTGATATTTTTGATTTAAACGGCAGATTGATTAAAACGGTTTTTCAAGAAAATACCAACCAAGTAAACCAACAAATTAATGTGGAGAGTTTACAAACAGGAACGTACATTTTGGTTATTAATACTGGTAAATACACTTCTACACATAAGTTTATTAAGAAGTAAATTTAATATTCATATATAAATAAAAGCAACCATTAAATTTTGGTTGCTTTTTTGTTTTTAAACCTTGCCAAAATTTAGAACTTTGGCAAGGTTGCTAACTTAACTTTTTATACTGTAAAACAATAAAACATACAGAAAACTATTTTTTAATCAACTTTTTAACGGCTGTACCTTCATTAGTTTGTAAATGTAACATATACGTACCGCTTGCCAAGTTTTCTACGTTTAGCTGTATTTCTGTTTCGTTGTTATAATTTTGTGTGGTTATTAACTTACCTGCAACATCGTAAACTGCAACCTCTTTAACAAACATATTTTCGTTGTTAGTAATGGTTACCATAGTAGTGGCAGGGTTAGGGTAGATATTTAATTTTTGAGCTAACTGTTCGTTGGTACTTAATATATACGATGGTAACGTTTTTAAACCCGAAACTTTAATGTTATCTATTTTTACAACAGATGTTGTATTTAAATTTCCTATAACAAAAGATAAATTTCCCGGTATATAATTATGATTAAAGGGTGCTGTTGCTTGTAGGTTTAATATGGGTATGTAAAAATACACATTATTGGCATTGAAATCTACAAACATTTCTGCCTTTATCCACATATTATAAGGAAAAGTTGAGGCGGTGTAACTTTTTAAAGTAATTGATTTACTACTGGTGTTTTCTAAATAGCCACCCAATATACGATTTAAATTTGACATTGACTGAAAGGCAATATTAGTTAAAGTTGCACTTCCCGCTTTATAAGAAATATTTACATTTCCTCCAAAATTAAAAGTACCCACCCCATAAAACTCATATTCAAATTTAAAGATGTTGTTACCCGGGGTACGGTTGTTCCACAAAGTATTTAAAAAACCGTCTTCTTGCGTGAAACCACAACCATCAGGTGTGGTTGAATTTGTAGTGATTGTTAACACATTGCCTTTACCCGCCTCTGCAGTAATCATTCCCGTTGTTAAACTATTAAGATTACGTGATACCAACCACCCCCCTTGCCCGGGGGTGGTGTTATCATAGTTGGTATTTAAATGCCCTATGGGGTAGCTGTTAAAATCTTCAGTAAAAAAAGTTTGTGCTTGTGTTGTAAAACTCATAAAAAACACATACAAGATGATACTATATTTACCTATTTTTTTCATTGTTTTTGTATGTTAATTTAATTCTAGTTTTAGTGTTGAAATTGTACCACCCATACTGATACCACCAACACCAGGACCATAAGGATAATAACCACTTCTAAAAGTTTCAATACTTACTCTGTATTCTATCCCAGTTACAGGATGCTTAAATACTGTTTCAGACGGGTACGTATCGGTTTCTAAAACAAGTTCATGAGAAGGGTTTCCTGTATCATTACAAAGAATATTTTCATATAAGTTTGCAGTACCAACACTTGGCAAGTTTGATGCTAGAATAGTAGTATCTTTCCAATAGGTTATATCGCCTGTATCGCAATAGGGTGTAATGTAACCACTCTCAATTACTGCAAAAGTTACAGGATCTCTTGCTTCCCAATAATAAAAGAACACTTTACCGTATTTAGATAAAAAATCTTGTTCCAAAGTAGTAGATGTTTGATAAGGTGCAGGTGGTGAGGAAATATCGAAAAAAATACCGTTAGGATTATGATATACAGGTGCTAAAGGACCATTAACATGGCAATGATCTAAAGAAAACACCTTAAGTACAGTATTACCCCAAAGTGGTGTAGCCAATCCTGATATCGTTATGGGGTTTGCCGGAACAAAATTACCGATTTCATTACCTGTAGGTTGATACATATTTGGATATTGAGTAGGCATATTAATAAAATCCCCTTCAAGCTGTGAAGTTGATTCATCTATAAATTGACCATTGGTCACATCTAGATCAGAATAAGCAAGCCCAATATAAGGTGTAACTACAAATTCAAGACGTGTACCTGGTGTACCTAAATATTCCGTTGTATTTTCATAATGGTAATACATTTCTGGATTTCTGAAAATATCCCAATGAGATCCGTAGCCATCTGGATTATCAGCATCTCCAGTGTAACTATTAGTAGTCATTCCACCATTAGCACTAGCTGTTTGAGAAGTGTTGTTTGTTTGATCTACGTCGTCAAACACGCTGTCTGTTGTACAAGCTGCAAGGGTTACTACCCCCCCCAATAAAAAAAGTAATTTTTTCATAAATAATCGTTTTAAATGTTTAATAAAGTAAATATAACAAATATTTTAACATAAAATTAAACAAAACAAAAAAGACTAAAAATTAATTTAGTCTTTTTATAGCAACAATTATTCTTCTTGTTTTTCGTTAATCTTTCGTTCTAGTTCTAATTGTAATTCTTCAATTACTGGTCGAACGGTACTTTCGGGTAAATCGGCAATACGTATGTACATTAACCCATCAACAGAGTTATTAAATAATGGGTCAACATTAAAAGCTACTACCCTAGCATTTTGTTTTATGTACTTTTTAATTAAAACTGGTAAACGCAATCCGCCTGGTTCTACTTCTTCTATCAGCTTATCAAATTTATTCAAATCGGCTTCGGCTTCATTAAAAACAAAGTCTTTATCGGCATCTTTCAACTGCACTTTATATTCTTTTTTAGGCTGAACATATTGTGCCACGTACGGATCGTAAAAATGCGATTTCATAAATTCAATCATCAGTGATTTACTAAAATCCGAGAACTGATTGCTAATACTAACACCACCAATTAAATATTTATGTTCTGGGTAACGCAGTGTGGTATGCACAATTCCTTTCCACAATAAAAACAAAGGCATAGGCTTTTGCTGATATTCTCCAATAATAAAAGCGCGCCCCATTTCTATAGATTGTTCCATCATGGAATGCAGTTCGGGTTCAAAACGAAACAATTCGGTTAAATAAAAACCATTAATACCATGTTTAGCATAGATATCTTTACCTATACCCATGCGGTATGCTCCGGCAATGCATTTAGCGTCATCGTCCCACAAGAACATGTGTTTGTAAAAGGTATCGTAGTTATCTAGATCAATAGATTTGTTTGTTCCTTCGCCAACCGCTCTAAAAGTAATTTCGCGAAGCCTACCTATTTCACGTAGAATATTCGGAATATTGCAAGCATCGGTTAAAAAAACTTCGTAATTTTTACTCTGCAACAATCGATTGTCCCCTTTACGTAAACCTTCAACTTCTTTCACCATTAAATCTAATAGCACAGGGCGTTCAATTTCTTTAGGTGGTGGTGTTGGCAGTTTAAATGAGGGTATTTTTATGTATTGCTTTTTATCGTCTTTAGTAGTATTCGCTAGTAAATAGGTTTTTTGTCGTAAAAATTTTCCGAAAATTTCTATTGACTCACCGTGTTCGTTTTGTTCGGCAACCGTAATAGGTTTTCCAATACGTACGCGGATTACACGGTCTTTTTGCGTTAATAATTCGGAAGGAAGTTTGGCTGTCTGTAATGTTGGACTAATTTTAGACAGCATATAAAACAACCTGCTGTTTTTTGCGTGAAAGTAAATAGGTATAACCGGAACTTGTGCTTTTCTTATCAATTTTAAAGCACCTTCTTCCCAAGGTTTATCTACAATTTTATCGTCTTCTTCAAAATTAGAAACTTCACCTGCCGGGAAAATACCTAATGGTTTTCCATCACTTAAATGTCGTAAAGTTTCTTTCAATCCTAAAACGCTAGATTGTGAATCTTTATGACTTTCAAACGGATTTACCGGCATTATAAACGGCTTTAAAGGCTCAATTCTATGCAATAGAAAATTCGCAATGATCCTAAAATCGGGATCGCGTTCACGCATTAATTTCAACAATAAAACACCATCAATACCGCCCAACGGATGATTTGAAACAGTTATATACGGACCTTGTTTAGGTAATCTTTTTAATTCTTCTGGGTCAATTTCAAACTCAATCTGAAATTCGTTCAAAATGGCATTTAAAAAAGTAACGTCTTCTAAATGTTTATTTCTATCGTAAATTTTGTTTAATTCTGATATTTTAAGCACTTTCATTAACAACCAACCAGAAAAAGTACCAATAAACCCATACTTTTCTAATTTTATTACGCGCGCAATTTCTTTAGCGGTTACCAACCCCATTTAACTATTTTTTTGCAAAGATAACAATTCCTTTCACACCTATTTAAAACCTATTTTATTTATAATATAGTTTTATTGTAAGGTTATGGTTTTAAATATAATAAATTTTACGTTAGTATTAAAACTTTGTTAATAAGATAATTTATGACAAAATACAAAACAACTCGTTAAATGTATTTTTATTAAAGACTGAAATATGTATTTTTGACAAAACACCAAAATAATAATGAAAATTTTATCGTACAATGTCAACGGCATAAGAGCAGCTATAACTAAAGGTTTTTTAGATTGGTTACAAGCTGCAAACCCCGACATTATTTGTTTACAAGAAATAAAAGCAACACAAGAACAAATTCCTGTTTTAGAAATTACTGCTGCGGGATATCCGTATCAATATTATTTTTCGGCAGAAAAAAAAGGTTACAGCGGTGTTGCCATTTTATGTAAAACCGAACCTAAAAATATTGTTTTTGGTACCGGAATTGAGCACATGGATAAGGAAGGAAGAAACCTTAGGGTAGATTTTGACGATGTTTCTGTAATGTCTTTATACCTGCCTTCGGGAACGAATATTGATCGTTTGGGGCATAAATTTCAGTACATGGCAGATTTTCAGAATTACATTAATGAGCTGAAAAAAGAAGTTCCAAACCTTATTATTTGTGGTGATTATAACATTTGTCATCAGGCAATTGATATTCACGACCCTATTCGCAATGCAAAAGTATCAGGATTTTTACCTGAAGAACGTGAATGGTTGGATACTTTTATGAAAAACGGATTTATTGATTCGTTTAGAATGTTGAATCCGGAACCGCATCACTATTCGTGGTGGAGCTATCGTGCAAATGCCCGAAACAATAACAAAGGCTGGAGAATTGATTATAATTTAATTGCAGAAAATATGAAAGATCGTGTAAAACGTGCCTATATTCTGCCCGATGCTAAACATTCTGATCATTGCCCAGTGGCGATAGAAATTGATTAATAAAAAACATTTAGAAACATGAAAAAAATATTATTGGCGGCTTGTTGCATACCCTTTTTAACAAGTTGCGTTACCAGAAGATTATACAACGAACTAGACGAAAAGTATAAAAACTGTTCACAAGAATTAGAACGATTAACTGGTGAATCATCTGATCTAAAATCGCAATCTTTTGACTTAGGGACAAAGAATCAATCATTACAAAGTCAGTTACAAGATGCTGTTGCAGAACGTGATAAATTAAAAGTTTCTTACGATCAACTACAGAAAGATTACAAAAGTTTAGAAAAGAATAGCGACCAGGCAATTAAGGCAGAAATTGAACGCTTAAACAGTTTAAAAAACGAGTTAGACGGAAAATCGTCACGTGTTGCAGAGCTAGAAGGTAAATTGGCTGCACAAGACAAAAACTTACGCAATTTAAAAGAAACACTTTCTAAAGCTTTGTTTGAATTTGAAGGAAAAGGCTTAACGGTTGAACAAAAAAACGGAAAAGTTTATGTATCAATGGAAAACAAATTGTTGTTTCCTTCTGGAAGCTGGACCGTAAGTAACGAGGGTAAAAATGCAGTGGAACAATTAGCCGAAGTTTTAGCTAAAAACCCAGATATTTCTATTTTAATTGAAGGACATACCGATAACGATAAAATCATGGGTAATTTAGGCGGAGGAATAACCACTAACTGGGATTTATCAACCAAACGTGCTACTGCTATTGTAAATATTATTGAACAAACCAATGGCATCGACAAAAAGAACCTAACTGCCGCCGGACGTAGTGAATATGCACCAATGGCATCCAACAGTTCTAACACAGGTAAAGCTAAAAACCGCCGTATTGAAGTAATTCTTACCCCGAAATTAGACGAAATATCAAAATTATTAAATGACTTATAACACTAATCCCGGCTAATCCCGGGATTTTTAAATTAAATATTATGAACGTTTTACACGAACAATTACAAAGTGCTATTTACTCTTTTGGATACAATTTATTAATACAATTTGGATTAAATAGTCAAGCAGCACACTACATTAATACCATTGCACTATTAATTGTATTCTTTGTGCTGTTGTATTTTATAGCCTTTGTATTGCGTAGAATTTTAATGTTGGTACTTATTAAAACCATTCGACGAAGCAAAACTAGATTCGATGATTTTTTAATTCATAATAAAGTACTAAAATACCTTACCTATTTAATTCCGCTTATCATAGCAAAACAGTCGTTACCTTTAATCTTTACTGGTTTTCCGCAAATAACGTATCTATCGGTAAAAATGGTAGACATTGCGCTAATTGTTGTCTTTACATTATTGTTAAAATCGGTTTTTTACACGTTTAAAGACGTACTACACAGCCGCAAACGTTTTACAGACAAACCTTTAGACAGCTATTTTCAGGTAGTATCTATTTTACTTTATATTGTTTGTTTTATCTTAATTTTTTCTGAATTAACCGGCAAAGAACCTTATGGTTTACTAACTGCCTTGGGTGCGGCATCGGCAATTGTTATTTTGGTTTTTAAGGATACTATTTTAGGATTTGTAGCCAGTATTCAAGTATCATCAAACGATATGGTTCGTGTAGGCGATTGGATCGAAATGCCAAAATACGGCGCAGACGGAACCGTTTTAATGATCAATTTAAGTACCGTAAAGGTTCAAAATTTCGATAAAACCGTAACTACAATTCCTACTTACGCTTTGATTAGCGATTCGTTTAAAAACTACCGAACCATGCAAAAATCTGGTGGTCGTCGTATAAAGCGATCATTGAATATTAAAATGGGATCTATTAGATTTTTACAACAAGATGAGATCGAGGATTTAAAACGAATAAAACTTTTAAAATCGTATATTATTGAACGTCAGCAAGAAATATCAACATATAACCTAAATCATGTAGATGACCCTACAATGCTAGTAAATGGACGTAGAATGACAAACATTGGCTTGTTTCGCGAATACATAAAACGTTATTTATTAAACAACAGTAACATTCATAAACAGTTTCATTTAATGGTTAGGCACATGCAACCTACCGAACACGGTTTACCTATTGAAATTTATGCCTTTACAAACACAGTTGAATGGCCAAAATACGAAGGCATAATGGCTGATATATTTGATCATGTGCTAGCTGTTGTTCCCTACTTTAAATTAGAGCTTTTTGAGCTACCAAGTGCTTCTGATATTCATGAAGTGCTTTTAGCAACAATGAATGAAAAGCAACAACATTAAATTGTAAAACAATAAAACCGGTAAGCATTACACTCACCGGTTTTTCAATTATTATTTAAATCTTACTTTTTAACGATTTTCACAAACTGTGAAGCTTTAGCTGTTTCAATCTTAACTAAATACGTTCCTGCACTTAATCTTGATAAGTCAACTTTTACTTCGTTGCCTTGGTAA
>Ga0233380_1000341_pt1 | contig 25334 bp, 20 predicted proteins | sample ElkDunMinimDraft_9_FD_191541 | JGI IMG/M metagenome (GOLD analysis project Ga0233380, IMG submission 191541) | Fecal eukaryotic communites from dung pellets of Tule Elk in California, USA - Elk Dung F36 | ecosystem: Host-associated > Mammals > Digestive system > Large intestine > Fecal | place... | reverse complement strand
TCGTCATAAAAGGTTTAACGCCCCGTCAACTCTGTTGGGGTAAAGGATGTTCGTGGCCATGGACGAGTTTTCTCCGCGATGATCGACGCCCTTACCCTGTTGCTCAGTCACGGGCTGATCTTCCTCGCCGCCTGGCGGCTGATGAAGCGCGACGATCTCGACCGCGATCCGCCGGCTGATCAGGTGGGACCGCATAGCGATGCGTGACCTGTTCTTCATTGCATTTCTCGGGGCCTTCTTCCTGATCGGCTTTCGCCGGCCGTTCCTGTTGATAGCCGTTTACGCCTATATCGACATCGTTTCGCCCCAGCGCCTGAGCTATTATCTCCTCAACTCCATCCCCATCTCTGCCCTCGCTTTTGCATTGGCGGCGGGCAGCTGGCTGCTGCTCGACGACAAGAAGGATTGTCGTTTTTCAGTGCGGCAGGGCCTTTTGCTGCTGCTGCTCGGCTGGTGTGGATACACGACGATGCACGCCGAGTTCCCACTCGATGCGGCGCATAAGTGGGACTGGGTGTCGAAATGCCTGATCTTCGCGATCTTCCTGCCGCTGGTCCTTCGCACCAAGCTGCGGTTTGAGGCGCTGGCGCTGATGATGGTCCTGTGCGCGAGCACGATCATTCTGAATGGCGGCCTGAAGACTGTGCTGTCTGGGGGGGGCTATGGCGTGCTCAACCTGATGGTCGACGACAATAGCGGGCTGTATGAAGGCAGCACCATATCCACCGTCGCCATCGCGATCGTTCCGCTGATCTGGTGGCTGGCGCGCCATGGCACCGTGTTCCAGCCCGACGACTGGCGGGTCAAGCTGGTCGCGCTGGGGCTGGGCGGCGCATGCTTGCTGATCCCGATCGGCACAGAAACGCGCACGGGCCTGCTGTGCATCGTGCTGCTTGCCGGGCTCGTCATCCTGCGGTCGCCGCGCAGGTTCGTCTACGGACCGCTCCTGCTCCTCGCCGGGCTGATCGCCGTGCCGTTTCTGCCGGCCAGCTTCACCCAGCGCATGCAGACGATCGAAACCCATAGCAGCGACCAGAGCGCGTCCACACGCGTGGCGGTGTGGATATGGACGCTCGACTATGTAAAGCAGCATCCGGGAGGGGGCGGTTTTGAAAACTACCTCGCCAATAGCTTCACCTATGTCGCGCCGATGGTGATGACCGAAGGCGGAAGCACGCGCGTGCAGAACCAACTCGTCACCGATAAGGGCCGCGCCTATCACAGCGCCTATTTCGAAATGCTTGGCGAGCAGGGCTATTTCGGTTTCTTCCTCTGGGCGATGGTCCATTTGATCAGCTTGCTGCGGACCGAAATGATTCGCCGTCGCTATGCGCGCGACACCGATCCCGCCAATGGTTGGATCAGCCCGCTGGCGCTTGCCTTGCAGCAGGGCCACCTCGTCTATCTTCTCGGCGCGCTGTTCATCGGCATCGCCTATCAGCCGTTCATTCTCATGCTGCTGTCGCTCCAGATCGGGCTCGACACTTATCTGAGCCGCCTGCGCAAGCAGTCCGTGCAGCCCATGGTACCAGTCAGCGTCGCGACATGAGGGGTGAGCTCAAAAGCCTGACGGCGGCGCGCGGCATCGCGGCATGGCTCGTCGTCCTCTATCATATGCGCGTAAGCCTGCCCTGGTTGCCGCCCTTCTTGCAGGGGCTGGCAGCCAAGGGTTATCTGGCGGTCGACTTTTTCTTTCTTCTCTCAGGCTTCGTCATCTACCTCTCGGCCCATCGCGCGCTGTTGAAGGACGGGGCAGGGGCGGTGCCCGCTTTCCTTGGCCGGCGTTTTGCGCGCATCTATCCGCTCTACGCCTTCATCCTGGCAGGTACGGTCGCCTTTGCCTTTGTTCTGCGCATGACTGGGCGCGATGATAGCGGCTATCCCTGGGCCGAGTTGCCCCTGCACGTCGCGATGATGCAGAATTGGGGTCTGACGCAGGCGCTCAGTTGGAATCACCCCGCCTGGTCGATCAGTGCGGAGAGCGCGGCCTATCTGCTGTTTCCGGCATTGATATTATGGACGCCGATCAGCCGAACCGGGCGGACGGGCCTGCTCATAGGCATGGTGGCGATGCTGCTTCTCTTGCTGCTTTGGCTGCGCTTTGACGGACAGGAGACATTGGGCGGCGATATTGCGCGCCATGGTCTTGCCCGCTGCCTGACCGAATTCGCCTGCGGTGCGATGCTCTGTGCCTTCTGGTTGAAGGGGGCGGCCTATGAGCGGCATGCGATGCTGTTTGCCGGTGGCGCTGCAATGGTACTTTGGAGCCTGTGGCTAAGCGGCGTCGCGAACGAGATATGGGCGTTTCCGGCGGGCGCGGCCTGCCTCATCCTGATGCTGGCTCATGCCTCGGCCCTGCCGCACAATCCGCTGCACGCCCGTGCCTTGGTCTATCTCGGCGCGATCAGCTATGCGACCTATCTGGCGCATTATATGGCGTGGATCGTCTTCAAGATCCTGTTCGTCGAAGACGCGGCAGCGGTCGGACCAAGCCTCGCCGCCGCGTTTCTCCTGCTGATGTTGCCACTCTCGATGTTGCTCTATCATGGGATCGAGCGGCCTGGCCGTAGCTGGCTCTCGCGCCCGATGCCGCGCTGGCGGCGCGCCGTGGCGGGGGCGGGGCGGGACTAGAACATAATCCGTTCACACTGAATCGGATCATGCTCTAGCTGTCTTTTGTTTTCCGCATTTCCGAACCAGCAGCAGATGCCATCTGCTATGAAAATGCTCTGGCCCTCAGGCGTCGCGCACGCTTTCCAGCACGGCAGCGCGCAGTTCGGGCAGGCCCATGCCCTTTTCCGCCGATGTGAGGATGAGGTCCGGGTGGGCGGCAGGTCGCTTGCGGATAGCGTCCGCCGTCTGCTGCGCAACGGCGGCGAGCTCGCTCGCCTTCACCTTGTCCGCCTTGGTCAGCACAATGCGATAGCTGACCGCTGCGCCATCCAGCATGTCGAGCATGTCGGTATCGGCGTCCTTGATGCCGTGGCGGCTGTCGATCAGCACCAGCGCCCGCTTGAGGGCCGCGCGCCCGCGCAGATAATCATTCACCAGGAAGCGCCATTTGCGCACGATATCCTTGGGCGCCTTCGCATAGCCATAGCCTGGCATGTCGACGAGCCGGAACCGCAGGGGATCGCCGACGTCGAAGAAGTTAAGCTCCTGCGTCCGTCCCGGCGTATTGGAGGTACGCGCCAGCCCGTTCCGGTTGGTGAGCGCATTCAAGAGCGACGACTTGCCGACATTGGACCGACCGGCAAAGGCAACCTCGTTCACCGCCATGTCAGGCAGGAATTTAAGGTCCGGCGCGGACTTGAGGAAGGCGATCGGCCCGGCAAAGAGCTTGCGCGCTTCCTCGATGAATTCAGGTTCGAAAATATCCGTCACGTCGGTCCGGTTCACTTTGCCGCCGCCGTCTCGGCGCTCAGCACAGGGTGGCGCTTGTACAGCCACCACTGCTGGAGCATCGAGAGACAGTTGTTGGTGATCCAGTAGACCAGCAGGCCCGCAGCGAAGGGCGCCATGATGAACATCATCAGCCAGGGCATGATGGCGAACACCTGCTGCTGCATGGGGTCCATCTGCGCCGGGTTGAGCTTGAACTGGAACCACATCGAGATGCCCAGCAGCAGCGCCAGCACACCGATGCCCAGGAAGGCGGGCGGAGTGAAGGGCAGCAGGCCGAACAGATTGAGGATGTGCATCGGATCGGGCGCGGAAAGATCCTTGATCCACAGCACGAAGGGCTGGTGACGCATTTCGATCGTCAGCTGGAGCACCTTGTAGAGCGCGAAGAAGATCGGAATCTGGATAAAGATCGGCAGACAGCCGGCGAGCGGATTGACCTTCTCGCGCTTGTAGAGCTCCATCATCTCCTGCTGGAGCTTGGGCTTGTCGTCCTTGTAGCGCTCCTGCAGCGCCTTCATCTTGGGCTGCACCGCGCGCATCGCCGCCATGCTGGCGAACTGGCGCTGTGCAACGGGGAACATGAGCGCGCGTACAACGAAGGTGAGGCAGATGATGGCGACGCCGAAATTGCCGATATGCTCGAACAGCCAGTGGAGCAGCGCGAAGATCGGCTTTTCGAACCAGTAGAACCAGCCCCAATCGATCGCGCGGTCGAACAGCGGAACGCCAGCATCCTGATAGGCTTCGAGCGTCTTGACCTCCTTGGCACCCACGAACAGGCGCGAGGTCTGCGTCACCGCCTTCCCGGGCGCGAGCATCACGGGGTTGAGCGTGAAATCGGCCTGATATTGCGTGCCTGCGCCTTTACGGAACTGGCCGGAGAAGGCCGCTTTCTGATCTGGCACGAAGGCGGAGAGCCAATATTTGTCGGTGAAGCCGATCCAGCCGCCGGTCGACTGGAAAGTCTGTGTCGAGGGGCCCTTGTCGAGGTCCTTGTAATCGACGTCATAATTGGCCGCGCCGTTGAACACGCCCATCGGGCCGATATGGATCGTCCAGGTGTCCGGGTCCACCGGGACGGCCGAGCGGCTGATATAGCCATAGGGTTTCACGTCGACCATGCCGGTGCCGCTGTTCGACACCTTCTGCGCGGCGGAGATCATGTAATTTTCGTCCACCGACAGGCGGATTTCGAAAAGCTGGCCGGCGCCATTGTTCCAGCGCAGCGTAACCGGCGTCGCGGGCGTGAGCGCGCTGCCTTCCGCTGTCCAGAGCGTCTCGCGATCCGGGGTCTTGAGGCCCTGGCTCTGCCAGCCGAAGCCGGCGAAATAGGCGTCGGTCGTGCCGCTCGGGCTGTAGATCCGCACCGAGGGCGAATCCTTGGCGAGCGTTTCCTTGTAGGTCGGCAGCACGATATCATCGATGCGCGCGCCCTTGAGATTGATCGATCCGGTCAGCTTGGGCGTGCGGATGGGGATGCGCGGGTTGTCGCGCAGCACCAGCGTGCGGTCGCGCACGACTGCAGGGCCTTCGGCAACATCGGTGCCGGGCTGCGCCACCGGGGTCTGTTTGCCGCCTTCGATCTTGGTCGCGGGCGGGTTGGCGGCGGGGAAGAAATGATTGGCGACATAGGGCCAGCCGAACAGAATCAGTGCGGTCAGCAAGACTGCCAAAATGATATTCTTCTTGTCGTCCACGCTTCTCGCCTGTCTTTGACTGTCGTCAGGGCACGGGGTCGTATCCCGACCCACCCCACGGATGGCATCGCATTAGCCGCTTGAGCCCCATCCAGCTACCCTTGACCGCGCCATATTTGCGCAGCGCCTGAATCGTATATTCCGAGCAGGACGGCGCATAGCGGCAGGAGGGGGGAAGAATGCGCGAGGGGCCAAGCTGCCAGCCGCGCGCGATGAGGATGAAAAAACGCGCAATCATGATTCGGCGCGCGCAGGCTTTGGCCGGGGCGCCGCCGCCATCTTGCGCAGCGCCTTTTCCAGCTCGGTGCGTAGCAGGGCAAAGTCGCGTTCGACCCCGCCTGCTCGGCCGATCAGCACATGATCGGCGCCGGCTACGCCTGCCAAGGGCAGCATTTCGCGCGCCAGAACGCGAAAGCGGCGCTTCATCCGGTTACGGATGACGGCGCCGCCGATCTTTTTCGTCACCGTGATGCCAAGGCGCATCGTCGGATCGCCGTCGCCACGCTCACGCACCAGCAGGACAAAGCCCGGCATCGGTGCGCGGCGCCCGCGATTCGCCGCCAGGAAGTCGGCGCGTCTGCTCATGACGAGCGGCGCCGTCCCCGGCATGGCTGTCGTCAGGCCGAAAGGCTCTTGCGACCGCGCGCGCGACGGGCGCGGATGATGTTACGGCCACCGGGCGTCGCCATGCGGGCGCGATAACCATGACGGCGCTTCCGAACCAGATTGCTCGGCTGAAAAGTGCGCTTCATCGTAACTTCCTCAAAAAGAATCGGGCGTGATCAAAAAAGGGCCGCTCACAAAAGCGGCCGCTGACAGGGGGCGTCCGATAGGCAAAAGGCGACACCAAGTCAATGCCGCAACGCCGATGACGTCGCCTTTGCCCCTAACCGCGATGCCTATTTTTTGCGGGCGGCGGCGACAGCTTCCTTGAGCGTATCATAACCGACCGCGCCGTTGAACGATTGGTTGCCGACGACGAAGGTGGGCGTACCGGTGGCCTGTAGTTTCTGGGCGAGCGCGATGTTCTTTTCGATCTCGGCATCATATTTGCTGGACGCCATGGCGGCCTCGGCGTCGGACTTGCCGATACCAGCCCTGCCAGCGGCGGCGATGATGGTTTCGCGGGTCACCCGGCCTGCCGCGTACATCGCATTATGGAAGGCCATATATTGGCCACGCTCGGCCGCGAGCAACGAAACCTTGGCCGCCAGCGTGCTCTCGTCCGAAAGGATCGGCAACTCGCGATAGACGATTTGCAACCCCTTGTCGGCCGCGACCAGCTTGGCGATGTCGGCCAATGCAGTGCGGCAGTAGCCGCAGGCATAATCGAAAAATTCGACCAGCGTCACGTCGCCCTGCGCCGCGCCTTCCCATGCGCCGGCATAGGGCGTCTCGAGGGCCGGGCGATCTGCCTCTATCCGCCCGGCGGCGCGTTTGGCCTGGAGCTTCTCGACGGCCTCGGGGATGATTTCGGGATTGGCCAATATATAGTCGCGCACGATCTTCTCAATCGCGGCCTTGTCGCTCGTGTTGACCGGGGCAGGGGCCTGAACCGCAAGCGCGGTGCCGGCCGCGGCGGCGAGAAAGGCGAAGGCGCCAAGCGTCATCTGTATCATCCTGTTGGAAAGCGCCGCGCGAAAACCCGGCCGGTCTGTCGATGTCATCTCTTCTTCCGCTTCTGCTCGACGAGAGCGCGCGATGTCATCGCGATATCCTGCGCGCGCAGATAATCGACCGTACCCGGCTTCAATCCCTGCATTGCCGTGTCCGCGCTGCGCAGCGCCATCGCGTCCTGCCCCATCATCGCGAAGCGCTCCGCACTGGCGAGCGCCGCGCGCACGCTGTCGCCGCGCCGCTCATAGACGACGCCGAGCTGATACCAGGCGAAGGGGTTTTCGCGATCGCGCGCGACGGCATTGCGCAGCACTTGCTCAGCTTCGGCGAAATTGGCCTCGTCTTCCGATGCGATAAGCGCATGGCCCAGCAGGGTAGCGATCAGCGGCTGATTAGTGTCTTTCACCGCCCGCCTCAACGGGGCGATCGCTTCGGCCGGGCGGCCGCTTTCCAGCAATATCTGCCCTTTGAGTTCCAGAAAATAAGGATCGTGAGGGGCAGTCGCGAGCAGGCCGTTTACTTCGTCCAGCGCCTTTTGCGGATAGGCGCTCTTGTGCCAGGCATAGGCGCGGGCATAGCGCGCCGGGATACTGTTGTTCGTTGTCGGATATTTGATCAGGGTTTGCGTGGGTTCGGACACGAAGCCGAACAGCTTGGCGCGAATGCGCGCGAATTTGGCCTCCAGCGCCGGGCTGGACGGCTTTTCCCAGGCCGGGTCCACCGTATAGACTTCGCGCAGCACATTGATGCGCTCGCCCGACAGCGGATGGGTGCGGCCGTAACTATCCTTTTGCGGGATGGCGAGGCGATATTCCTGGTTCTGGAGCTTCTTGAAGAATTCAAGGCTGCCCTTGCCGGAAACGCCCGCCGCGCCGAGATAGCGCGCGCCCGCCAAGTCAGCCGCGCTTTCCTGCGCGCGCGAGAAGGCGAGGAATTTGCCCATCGCCGCCTGCTGACCCATGCCCAGGATTCCCATGCCCGCCTCGGCGCCGCCTGCGGCAATGGCCGCTGCGCCAAGAACGAGGCTGAGCAGGGTGATACCGGTCGCCTCTTTCATCCCTTCGCCCGAACGAATGACGTGGCCGCCCTCGATATGGCCAAGTTCATGCGCGACGACGCCCTGCACCTGGCCCACATTGTCGGCCGCGGCGATCAGGCCGCTATGCAGCCAGACATATTGGCCGCCGGCGACGAAGGCATTGATCGCGGGATCGTTGATGACCATCAACTGGACATTGCGGGGGTCCATGCCCGCCGCCTTGACCAATGGCTCGGACATTTCCGCCATGAAGGCTTCAGTCTCCGCGTCGCGCAGGACCTGTTGTGCCAAGGCGGGCCGCGTCAGCAGCGCGAACATTGCCAGCAATATGGCGAAAAGGCGAAATGGTGCGCGGGTCATGGGAGAAGGGGCAGGGCGATCACGGCACGGCCATCGCAGGCGTGCCATGAACTGCCGGTGAAGCAGATGTGCCCGGGCGACAGCCGGCGGGGCATTTGGCCAAAAAGGATGAAGCGCCGTCCCATATCAGCATGCACTGATAGAAAGACGGCGCTTCATCGTCATCGATATTATGGTCTTACTGACCGAAGGTGCGCTGCCACCAGCCACGACGTGGCGGACCGGCCTCTTCCGTCTCGGTGGTTGCGGTCGCCGCCTCGCTGGTCGCGCCTTCGTCGACCGGCGCGGGATCGGCTGGCGCAATCACTTCGATCGATTCCAACGCTTCGGGTGCAACGACCGCTTGCGTCGCAGGCTCTTCGGCCGGCGCCGCCTTCTTGCGGCGGGTGCGCTTGGGCTTGGCCTCCGGTTCCGGTGCTGCAGCTTCAGCGGCCGCCGGGGCGGCTTCCTCAGCTACATCCGCCTTTTTCCGCCGCGTGCGCTTGGGCTTGGCAGGGGCTTCGACCGCGACGTCTGCATTGGCCGCAGGCGTTTCCGCCTCGGCGGCCTGCGCTTCGGGCTCCGGTGCCGCCACCTCCGCTACGGGCGCCGCCTCAACGGCAGTCGCAGCGGATTTGCGGGCACGGGGCCGACGACGGACCTTGGGCGCTTCCTCGGCCAGTGCTTCAGGCGCTTCCGCAGTTTCGGCAGGTGCGTCCTCGGCGGGCGTTTCGGCAACCGGTACTTCTTCGGGTGCGGAAGTCACTTCCTCGGCCGACTCTGTCGATGCTTCCCCGATAGCTTCGCCCTCATTCTCGCGGCGACGACGGCCACCACGACGACCGCGACGGCCACGACGACGGCTGCCACCTTCGCCTTCACCCTCCGCATTTTCAGCTTCGGAAGCCTCGGTTTCGCTTGTCTCGGCGTCTTCCTCTGCGGATTTGCCTTCGGCCTGTTCGCCCTCGGCATCGTCCGCTTCGGAGCCGTCGGCCTCGGTTGCCTCAGCCTCCTCGGTTCCTTCGGCGCGCTCGTCACGCGGGCCGCGACGACGGCGACGGCGACGACGGCGGCGACCGCCGTCACGATCGTCACCCTGCTCGCCCTGTTCGGCACGCTCGGCAGCAAGTTCGGCCTCGATGGCCTCCTCTTCTTCTTCCTCTTCGTCCTCGATCAGGTCGAGATCGGCGTCATCCTCCTCGGGGAGGGGCGTGTAATCGACCACGCGTTCTGGCCTCGGCCCGGCAGCCTCGACCGACATGCGCGCGCCTTCGACTTCGCCATCGGGCAGGATCGCGATCGAGACGCCATAGCGCTGCTCGATCTCGTCAAGCTCGCGACGCTTGTTGTTGAGGACGTAGAAAGCCGCTTCCTGGCTCGCGCGCAGGGTGATGAGGCTGCCGCGACCGCGCGCCGCTTCCTCTTCGAGCATGCGCAGGGCCGACAGGCCCGCCGACGAGGCGGTGCGGACGAGGCCGGTGCCTTCGCAATGCGGGCACTGACGGGTCGAGGCTTCCAGCACGCCGGTGCGCAGGCGCTGGCGGCTCATTTCCATGAGGCCGAAGCCGGAAATGCGGCCGACCTGGATGCGTGCGCGGTCGTCCTTGAGCGCTTCCTTCATCGCCTTCTCGACCTTACGGATGTTGGAGTTCACCTCCATGTCGATAAAGTCGATGACGACGAGGCCGGCCATGTCGCGCAGGCGCAACTGACGGGCGATTTCACGCGCGGCTTCGAGGTTGGTGGCGACGGCAGTCTGCTCGATGCCATGTTCGCGCGTCGACCGGCCCGAGTTGATGTCGATCGACACCAAAGCTTCGGTCGGGTTGATGACGAGATAGCCGCCGGACTTAAGCTGAACCACCGGGTTATACATGGCGGCGAGCTGATCCTCGACGCTGGCGCGCTGGAACAGCGACACGGCGTCGGCATATTGCTTCACCCGGCGCGCATGGCTCGGCATCAGCAGGCGCATGAAGTCGCGCGCGGCGCGGTAGCCATGCTCGCCCTCGACGATGACTTCCTCGATATCCTTATTGTAGATATCGCGGATCGCCCGCTTGATGAGGTCGCTGTCGTTATGGATCAGCGCGGGAGCGGCCGATTTCAGCGTATTTTCGCGAATCTCGTCCCACAGCCGGGCGAGATAATCGAAGTCGCGCTTGATCTCGGGCTTGGTCCGCTGAAGACCGGCCGTGCGTACGATGCAGCCCATGGAGGAGGGCAGATTCATTTCCGCTACGATGGTTTTCAGGCGCTTGCGGTCGGCTGCATTGCTGATCTTGCGGCTGATGCCGCCGCCATGCGACGTGTTGGGCATCAGCACGCAATAGCGGCCTGCAAGGCTGAGATAGGTGGTCAGCGCCGCGCCCTTGTTGCCGCGTTCTTCCTTGACGACCTGCACCAGCAGCACCTGGCGGCGCTTGATGACGTCCTGAATCTTGTAACGGCGGCGCAGCGCCATGCGCTTGCGGCGCAGCTCGTCGGCCGCTTCGTCGCCGCCGCCCTTGCCGCGCCTGCGGCGACCGCGCCGGTCGCCAGATTCTTCGGCTGATGCGTCCGCAGCGCCATCGTCGCCTTCGGCCTCACCTTCGCCGGCATCGTCCTCGTCGTCATGATGATCGTCGAGATGCGGTGCCTCTACCTCATCGACCGCGCCGTCGAGGTCATGGTCGTCTTCATCGTCGATCTCGGCGCGCAGCGCGGCTTCTTCCTCGGCGTGCGCGCGTTCCTCTCGCAGCAGCGCCTCGCGGTCTTCGCGCGGGATCTGATAATAGTCCGGGTGGATTTCGGAAAAGGCGAGGAAGCCGTGGCGGTTGCCGCCATAATCGACAAACGCAGCCTGGAGCGAAGGCTCCACGCGCGTGACCTTGGCCAGATAGATATTGCCCTTGAGCTGCTTGTGCTCAGCGGACTCGAAGTCAAATTCCTCGATTCGGTTTCCCTTGACGACCGCGACCCGGGTTTCTTCCCGGTGGCGCGCATCGATCAGCATACGCATCGTCATTCATGTTTCTCCGGCACTGGCGGCCAGACCCCATGGGGGCCGCCATGCGATATAAAGGAGACGGCAGGGCGCGCGCGCCATGGCGCGGGAGCGGCTGCATCGTCTGGTTCGAAAGGATGTTCGCGTCTGCTGCTGCGGCAGGGCCGGACATTGCGCCGGACCAAATCCCGCACGCTTGCGCACCCGATGTCGGGGCAAGCGTGGAAGGATAGTCATGCCTCATGCAGCGTCAACCTGTGTGGACACCGGCTGATGCGGAAAAACGAGCCGCGCCGGTGCATTATCTTTGTGTCCATGCCCGTTTCGGCGCGTCGGTTGTTCAAAACGCCTTACGGGAATGCGAATGGGTAGCAGGCTCTCCCCGCCACGGCAACGCATGTGCCCCATTTTTAACCAGCCGCGCCTGTCGGGCCGCCATCACCTAACCCAAAGATGATGAAATAGCGGTTAACCGTCTCATTTCACTAAGCTCAAAGGCGCAATGCCTAAGTCCGGAATCAGCGTGGGGATACGCTAGACGGAATGCGCCATGAAATTCGGCTGGACGGCCAAGGACCGCGCGCGGCACAAGCGGCGGATGCTGGAATCACTTGCCCTGGGCTGCGCGATGCTTGTTGCGAGCCCGGCTCAATCGGGGAGTCTGTCGGCGATCGACGTCAGCGGCGATCGCGTGACGCTGCGCTTCGACGATCAGGTGGACGGCGCTTCGGCCTTTCTGCTCGACGGCCCGCGTCGCATCGCCCTGGACATCAATGGCGGGCAGGTCGGGCGCGGCCGCTATGTTGGCGAAAATCCGGTGATCGCCGCTGTTCGGCAGGGGCAGTTGAGCGATGGAACGGCGCGCGTCGTGCTCGATCTCTCCGAGCCCGCCCGGCTCGGTCGGCCCAGCATCGCGCCTGACGGCAAGTCGCTCAGCTTCTCGCTCCAGCAGATAAGCGATGAAGGCTTTCGCGCGGCTGTCGGCAAGGGACGGCTGCGCTTCGACGGCGCTGCCGACATGGCGGCACGCCCGCAAAAGCGCCTTCATTCGATCAGCGTAGCCATCCCGCCCGCCGCGCGTGGTGTGGCCCTGCCGCGCATCGAGGGGCCGCGTGACGGCACGCGGCCGCTGGTGGTGATCGATGCCGGCCATGGCGGCCACGACCCCGGCGCGGTGAACAGTGAAATGGGCAAGCGGGAAAAGGACGTGACCCTCGCCGTCGCCCAGGCGCTGCGCGATCAACTGGTCAAAGGTGGGCGCGTGCGCGTCGCGCTTACCCGCGACGATGACCGCTTTCTCGTGCTCCAGGAACGCTATGGCATTGCGCGCAAGCTGGGCGCGGACCTTTTCATTTCGATCCATGCCGATGCGGCGGAAAACCCGCAGGCGCAGGGCGCGACCGTCTATACGCTGTCGGAAACCGCGTCGGATCGCGAAGCGGCACGCCTTGCCGCGCGTGAGAACAAGGCGGACATCATCAATGGCGTCAATCTGGGCGAGCAGAGCGGCGACGTCTCCTCGATCCTCATCGACCTCACCCAGCGCGAATCGATGAATGTGTCGGCCAGCTTCGCCCGGCTGCTCCAGCGTGAGGCGTCACCCTATGTGCCGTTCCGCAGCGCCTATCATCGCTTCGCCTCGCTGATGGTGCTCAAGGCCCCCGACACGCCGTCGGTCCTGTTCGAAACCGGCTATATCAGTAATGCGGACGATGCGGCCTTCCTGTCGTCGCGCGAGGGCCAACAGAAGATCGCGCGCGGGGTCGCGCGGGCGATCGAGGTGCATTTCGCGCGCAAGCTGGCAATGCATGGGCAAGGGACCGGAGGATGATGCGCCACGTCGCCTTGCCGGAATAGCCGCTGGCGTTGGGGCGATTTTCTGCCTAGAGCCTGACCGGTCATGACAGAGGCGGCACCAGGCACGAAACGGTCCTTCGCATTGCGGCTGCGACGCGGCGGCGAAGGCGATGATGGCGGCGAAGACGGCGCGCTGCGCCGGGCGTGGGCGCGGCGTTGGGTGCGTCTTCTCACCTATTTCGTTGGGCTTTCGGGGGTAGCGCTCTTCCTCTTCTGGCTGCTCTTTGCACGCGGCCTGCCTGACGCTGCAACGCTGCTGGAATATGAGCCGCCGCTGCCGACCATCGTGCGCGACCGCGATGGCCAGCCGGTTCACAGCTACGCGCGCGAACGGCGCGTGCAGTTGCAATATAGCGATTATCCGCAACAACTGATCCACGCCTATCTGGCGGCGGAGGACAAGACCTTCTTCGAACATCATGGCGTCGACATTCCCGGTTTTGCCGGCGCGGTCGTCGACTATGCGAGCAAGCTTGGGTCTGGCCAGCGCGCGCGCGGCGGGTCCACCATCACGCAGCAGGTCGCCAAAAATCTGCTGATCGGCGACGAATATTCGCCCACGCGTAAGGTCAAGGAGATGGTCCTTGCCTATCGCATGGAAAATGTCCTGTCGAAGCAGCAGATCCTCGAACTCTATCTCAACCAGATATTCCTCGGTCGAAACGCCTACGGGGTGCAGGCAGCCGCGCGCGCCTATTTCAACAAGGATGTCGCCGACCTGACGCTGCCGGAAATGGCCTATCTCGCCATCCTGCCCAAAGGGCCGGCCAATTACCGTCCCGAAAGCGAAACCGGCCATGCCCGCGCGCTCGACCGGCGCAACTGGGCGCTGGGCGAGATGGTGAAGAGCGGCTGGATCACGCCGGCGCAGCGCGATCAGGCGCGTAGCACGCCGCTCGGTACGGTTGCCGCGCACGGCTCGAACTTCGACGCGCGTGCAGGCGGCTACTATATGGAAGAGGTGCGGCGCCGCCTGATCGAACGATTCGGCGAAAAGGCGACCGACGGTCCCAACAGTGTCTATGCCGGCGGCCTTTGGGTTCGCAGCCCTTATGATCCGGTCGCTCAGGAAAGCACCAAGGACGCTTTGCGCGCCGGGCTGCTGCGCTTCGACGCCGGGCGGGGCTGGTCCGGGCCGGTCGGCAAGATCGACATCGACAAGGGATGGCAGCGCGAACTGGCGGCCAGCTATGTCGGCATCGACTATGCGGGCTGGCGCATCGCGGCGGTGATCGAGCGCGATCGGTCCGGCGCGCAGATCGGCTTTGCCGACGGCACTACCGGAACCTTGCCCGCTGGCGCGGCGCAGATGCCTTATCGCCGCACCGGCGGTCCGGCCTTTGCGGCGATGAAGCCGGGCGACCTTATCGTCGTGACCCGCAACGGTGCCGATTGGGCGCTGCGCAGCGTGCCGGAGATATCCGGCGGCATGGTGGTCGAAGAAGTGCATTCGGGCCGCATCCGCGCGATGCAGGGCGGGTTCGATTCGCGCCTTTCCTCCTATAATCGTGCGACCCAGGCCCAGCGGCAGCCGGGTTCGACCATCAAGCCCTTCGTCTATGCCGCCGCCCTCGACGGCGGAATGACTCCCGCCTCGATCATCGTTGATGGGCCTCTGTGCGTCTATCAGGGCGCGGGTCTGGGGCAGAAATGCTTCCGCAATTTCTCGGGCGGGTCCGCCGGGCCGCAGACCATGCGCTGGGGCGTCGAGCAGTCGCGCAACCTCATGACCGTGCGCGCGGCATCGCAGACCGGCATGGAGCGCGTCGTGCGCACGATCAAGACGATGGGTATCGGCTCCTACCAACCCTACCTGTCCTTCGCACTGGGTGCAGGTGAGACCACCGTCGAGAAGATGGTGAACGCCTATGCCGCGCTCGCCAATCATGGGCGCCAATTCCCGTCGAAGGTCATGGACTATGTGCAGGACCGGCGTGGCAAGGTGATATGGCCCGAAAAATGGCGCCCCTGCGACGGCTGCAACATGGCCAATTGGGATGGCAAGCCGATGCCGCGCTTCGGTATCGAAGGGCGGCAGGTCATGAACCCGATGACCGCCTATCAGGTCGTGCACATCACCGAAGGCGTCATTCAGCGCGGCACTGCGACTGTCCTTGCCGACATGAAGCGCCCGCTGTTCGGCAAGACCGGCACCACCAACGGCCCGACCAATGTCTGGTTCGTCGGCGGCTCGCCCGAACTCGTGGCTGGCGTCTATATCGGCTATGACCGGCCGCGCTCACTGGGTGGCTGGGCACAGGGTGGGCGCATCGCTGCGCCGATCTGGAAGGCGGCGATGACGCCGATCCTCGAGACGATGCCCAAGACGCCCTTTGTCGCTCCGGCAGGCATTCGCATGGTGCCGATCGACCGCAGGTCGGGCAAGCGCGTCTATGGCGCCTGGCCGAGCAACGAGCCGAAAGCCGCCGTGATCTGGGAAGCGTTTAAGCCGGAAAGCGAGCCGCGCCGCTCGATCCGCAAGGAGGAGGCCGAAGCCCAGGCCAAGGTCGCCGACCAGCGCGCCGCGAGCGCCACGCGCCGCCGGACCGACGCCGACTTCCTGGAAGGGCAGGGCGGCATATATTGAGGCGTGAGACGGGCGCCAGGCTGCCCCGCGCCTTAGGAAACGATTGAAGCATAAGGGCGTTTCGCCCGCATATCGGAGAACAGACCATGCGCGCCGAAGCGCAGCAATATATCGATCGCATCGACGCCGCGCTGGACCTGCTGCGCCGCTTCCTCGACTGGGACCGGGCGCTTCGTCGCCTCGACGAACTCAACGCCCGTGTCGAAGACCCGACGCTCTGGGACGATCAGCGTCAGGCGCAGGAGGTGATGCGCGAACGCACGCGGCTCGACGCGGCGATCGGCGCCACGCGCGCGATCGAGACCGACAAGACCGACACCGCCGAACTCATCGAGATGGCGGAGGCCGAGGGCGACGAGGATATGGTGGTCGAAGCCATCGCCTCCCTGAAGGCACTTGCCGACCGCGCGGATGAGGACAAGATCAAGGCACTGCTCGCTGGCGAGGCCGATGGCAGCGACACCTATCTTGAAATCCACGCGGGCGCGGGCGGCACCGAAAGCCAGGACTGGGCCGAAATGCTGAGCCGCATGTACCGCCGCTGGGCGGAGCGGCGCGGCTATAAGGTCGAGCTGGTCGATTATCAGGCAGGCGACCAGGCGGGCATCAAATCGGCGACCTTCCTTGTGAAGGGCGAGAACGCCTATGGCTATGCCAAGACCGAAAGCGGCGTCCACCGCCTCGTGCGCATCAGCCCCTATGACAGCTCGGCGCGCCGCCACACCAGCTTCTCGTCCGTCTGGGTCTATCCGGTGATCGACGACAATATCGACATCGAGGTCAAGGAAAGCGACCTCAAGATCGACACCTATCGCGCTTCCGGCGCGGGCGGTCAGCACGTCAACACCACCGACTCCGCCGTGCGGATCACGCACGTGCCGAGCGGTATCATCGTCGCCAGCCAGAATGACCGTTCGCAGCACAAGAACCGCGCGACGGCGATGAACATGCTCAAAGCCCGTCTCTACGAAGCGGAAATGCGCAAGCGCGAGGAAGCCGCCTCGACCGACTATGCCGCCAAGACCGAGATCGGCTGGGGCCACCAGATCCGGTCCTACGTCCTCCAGCCCTATCAGCTGGTCAAGGATCTGCGTACCGGCGTCACCTCCACCGCGCCCGACGATGTGCTCGACGGCGCGCTCGATCCGTTCATGGCCGCTGCCTTGAGCCAGAAGGTGACGGGCGAAAAGGTCGATGTGGAGGATGTCGATTGAGCAGACGGGCCGCGCTCCTCGGGGTGCTTGGCCTCCTTTGCGCATGCAGCGCGGCGGGGACGGACGGGGAGGATGGCCCACCGGCAAGCGCCTTTCCCGACGCCGATCGCCCGGTTGCGCCGATCGTCTCGACCCGCTGGTCCAGTGAGGAAGCGCGTGACCGGGTCAATGAGGCCGACGACATCATGGACCGTGCCGGCATCCGCCCCGGCATGACGGTCGCCGACATCGGTGCGGGCGAGGGCTATTATACCGTGCGCCTTGCCAAGCGGGTTGGCGAGAAGGGTCGCGTCCTGGCCGGCGATATCGTGCCTGAGGTGATCGACGCGCTTTCCCGTCGCATCACGCGCGAAGACTGGCGCAACGTCAGCGTGAAGCTTGGCACGGCCGACAATCCCCGGCTGCCCGAGAACAGCTTCGACCGCATCATGCTGGTCCACATGTATCATGAGATCGCCGAGCCCTATGCCTTTCTCTGGCATCTCAGCCCTGCGCTGAAGCCCGATGGCGAACTGATCGTGGTCGACGCCGACCGCCCGACCGATCAGCATGGGACGCCGCCGCGCCTGCTTGCCTGCGAACTGCGGGCAATGGGGCTGCGGATGGAGGAGCTGATCCCCAAGCCTACGGCGGGCGGCTATCTTGCCCGGTTCCGCCGGGTTGCGGCGCGTCCCGACCCCAAGGACATCCGCCCTTGCGCCTGGAATAATGGCGCGTCCTAGCCTTTGCGCCGCCAGCGTCGGTACAATGTAATGCCGGCCACGCCTCCGCCTACCAAGGCTGCGATCGCGCCCCCTGCCGAGGCGAGCGCCCACAGGCCGGCGGCGAGCAGCCCGGTCAGGAAGTCGACGATGATGAGGGTGAGATGGATCATCCGCAAAAGGCGCTTTTTTGAGGAACCTCAGTTCCCCAGTGCCTTCGCCTCCTGATATTTGAGTTCGAGGAAGCGGTTCTGCGTCGCGAGCTTGTCGAGATCGCCGCTCGCGAGATTTTCGCTCATTCGGCCGATTTCCGCGTCGATGACGGCGAGGCCTTCGACCAGCTGGTCCTGCGGTACACGGCCGTTACGCGCCTCTCGCCGCAGCGGTTCGGGAATGGAGCGATAGCCGCTCACCAGCTCTGGCAGATGGTCGGCGAGCAGCTTGCGCACCTCTTGCGCGGCAGGTTCCTGGGGGTTCAGCCGTTCAAGCTGGGGGGCGAGCGTCTCCAGGCGGACGCCGATATTGTCGATCAGGGTCATCGCCGGCGCGGGGAGCGCCTTGCGCTGATTTTCCAGCCATATTTCCGTCTGCAGGGGGAGGGCGGCGAAGTCCGTCTGCGCAAGCGACTCGGTCGCTACGGGACGGGCGCCCGGCAGCAGCGCGATCAGCAGCACTGCCGCCAGCATCGCACCGATCGCCAGCATGACGCCGGTGGTGCCGAGCGGCGTCACGAAACCTGCAACGATGCTGGCGATCAGGATTGCCAGGACAGCGCCAATCGCCAGCTTTGCCTTGCGCCACACTGCCGCGCTCTGCCGCGCGCGCGCGCGGGAGGACAGGCCGCGGCCCCGGTCGCTATGGCGACGCAGCACGGCTTCGGCATCGGCCAGCACGCGGTCCGACCGACTCATGGCGCGGTCCACCTTTTCGCAGAGGCAAGGACGCGGCCGCGCATCATGCGTCCAGCGCGCTGAGCAGCGGATTTTCCGCCCGCGCTTCGGCGGCGGCCTGCGCCTGGCCCTCGGAGCGCGCGATATAGGCTTTGGATTTGTCGACCTCGTTCGACAGCGTGTTGACGGTCGATTTCATATTTTCCAGCGCCTTCATCTTAAAGGCATCGATATTGTCCATCGTGTCGTAGATATTCTGGAACGCGCGTTGCAGCGTCTCGATCGGGATGGTGCTGGACGCGGCCTGCTCATGGATTTGCGCGGTTTGGCTCTTGAGCAGTTCGCCGGTCGAATCGATCATATTGGCGGTGGTCGTGTTGAGCGCACCGATCTGTTCCAGCACCAGCCGTTGGCCCGCGAGCGCCTGCGCCACGGTAACGGCGGTGCGCAAGGCAGCGACGGTCGTCGTGCTGGCCCGATCGACGCCTTTCACCAGCTCGACATTATTCTTCTTCACCAGATCGAGCGCGAGATAGCCCTGCACCGTCACCGCCATCTGCGTCAGCAAGTCCTGGCTGCGCTGACGGATGTAGAAGAGCGCGCTTTCGCGGAGCGCCTTGGCCTTGGCGGGATCGGTTGCGTCCAGTTCCAGCGCCTTGGCTTCGAGCCTTGCGTCCATAGTGCGCGAGATATGGATCATCTGTTCGAGACGCCCCATGGTCGCCCACATATTCTGCCGCTCGACGTCGATGGCGGCATTGTCCTTGATCAGGACATCCTTGCCGCTCGCCAGACTGCCCAGGATCGCGTTGATGTGGCTCTGCGCGCTCTTATAGCTGTCGAAATAGTCACGCATCTTGTTGCCGAACGGGATAAGGCCGAACAGCTTCTTCGGCGCGGTCAGGTTGCCGCGTTTGCCCGGATCGAGATCCTCGACCGTGCGGCGCAGTTCGGCCAGGTCGGCGCCGACCTTATTGTCGCTGTCCATCGCGCGCACCGGGCGGTCGAGGAAGCGGTTGGAATGGCCGGCGGCCTCCGCAATCTCCTTTCGACCCATGTTTGTCAGCTGGTCCACGCGCGCGCCGAACGCGGGCGAGCCGGCATCCTGCGCCACCAGATCGGCGATGAAGGCATCGACCTTTTCATCGAGCTTCGACTTCTTCTCATCGTCGATCGGCACCAGGCCCGCCGCCTTCTCTGGCGTGACCGCGGGCAAGGGGTCGGGCGCGGTCAGTACAAGCGGGTCGGCCGTGGTCGTCGTCGGGGCAGTGGAAGCCATGATGTCTCCAAAGGAACGTCCAAGTCACTGTCATGTGTGCATAGCACAGTCTGGCTGCAAGTGTCCCATCTGCTTACGCCAACTTGCCAAACCCTTGCCGCATGCCGTGTATTCCTGTAGTGGCGCGCCCGAAACGCCCCGTGGCGCCGTGCCGGCGGGGGAAGTACCCCGAAGGCAATATATGTCCCTGCGTAACATCGCGATCATCGCGCACGTCGACCATGGTAAGACCACGCTCGTCGATCAGCTTTTCCGCCAGTCGGGCACGTTCCGCGACAATCAGCGCATCGAAGAACGCGCGATGGACTCCAACGATCTCGAAAAAGAACGCGGCATCACCATCCTGGCGAAGCCGACTTCGATCGAATGGAACGGCATCCGCATCAACATCGTCGACACGCCCGGCCACGCCGACTTCGGCGGCGAAGTGGAGCGCATCCTCTCGATGGTCGACGGCGTGGTTCTGCTGGTCGATTCGTCGGAAGGCGCGATGCCGCAAACCAAGTTCGTGACCGGCAAGGCGCTGGCGCTGGGTTTGAAGCCGATCGTCGTCGTCAACAAGGTCGACCGCCCCGACGAGCGTATCCAGGAAGTGCTGGACGAAGTGTTCGACCTCTTCGTGACGCTCGACGCCACCGACGAGCAGCTCGACTTTCCCGTCCTCTACGCTTCGGGCCGCAACGGCTACGCCAGCGACGATCCGCAGCGTCGTGAAGGCACGCTGGAGCCGATGTTCCAGAAGATCGTCGATCATGTGCCGCCGCCGTCGCTCGATCAGGACGCGCCTTTCTCCTTCCTCGTCACCTTGCTCGACCGTGACAACTTCCTCGGTCGCGTGCTGACCGGCCGTGTCCAGTCGGGCGTGGTCAAGGTCAACCAGCCGATCCATGCGCTCGACAATGACGGTAATGTGATCGAGACGGGCCGTGCGTCCAAGCTCATGTCCTTCCAGGGGCTGGAGCGTGTGCCGGTCGAGGAAGCGCGCGCGGGCGATATCATCAGCCTTGCCGGGCTTGCCGTCGCGACCGTTTCCAACACCATCTGCGATCCGCAGGTGACCGAGCCGCTTCACGCACAGCCGATCGATCCGCCGACGCTCTCGATGCGCTTTGCCGTCAATGATTCGCCCATGGCCGGCCGCGAAGGCACCAAGGTGACGAGCCGCATGATCCGCGACCGCCTGGCCCGCGAAGCGGAGTCCAACGTCGCGGTCAAGGTGACGGAGAGCGCCGACAAGGACAGCTTCGAAGTCGCCGGTCGCGGCGAGCTTCAGCTGGGCGTGCTGATCGAGACGATGCGCCGCGAAGGCTTTGAACTGGGCATTTCGCGCCCGCGCGTGCTGTTCCAGAAGGATGAGGACGGCAACCGCACCGAGCCGTATGAAACGGTCGTGATCGACGTGGACGATGAGTTCTCCGGCACGGTCGTCGACAAGATGAACATGCGCAAGGCGGAGATGACCGACATGCGCCCGTCAGGTGGCGGCAAGACGCGCATCACCTTCTCCGCGCCCTCGCGCGGCCTGATCGGCTATCATGGCGAATTCCTGTCCGACACGCGCGGCACCGGCATCATGAACCGCCTGTTCGAGAAATATGGTCCGTATAAGGGCAAGATCGAGGGCCGGAAGAACGGCGTCCTCATCTCCAACGGTGCGGGCGAAGCCAACGCCTATGCGCTGGGTCCGCTCGAAGAGCGCGGCATCCTGATGGTCGGCGTTGGCGAGGCCCTCTATGAGGGCATGATCATCGGCGAAAATGCCAAGCCCGAAGACCTTGAAGTCAATCCGATGAAGTCGAAGGCGCTCACCAACTTCCGCGCGTCGGGCAAGGACGACAGCGTCCGCCTGACCCCGCCGCGCAAGCTGACGCTGGAACAGGCGATCGCCTATATCGACGAAGATGAAATGGTCGAGGTGACGCCCAAGACCATCCGTCTGCGCAAGACCCATCTCGATCCCAACGAGCGCAAGCGCGCCAAGCGGTCGAGCGAAGCGGCCTGATTAAAAAGGGCGGTGGGATGACCACCGCCCTTTTTCATATGGGAAGATCAGCGTCCCTGGCTGCGCCAGCGGGTGATGGTGCGCTCCAATATGTCGCGCTCGCTGCCCGCCTGCTGCCATAGCTGACTGAAGCTGGGGTCACTCGACGCGGGCCGCCGCGCCTCCTCCAGATCGTCGAGCGCGACGCGGATCGGTACCGCCACGCCTTCGCCGCAGATGATGCATTCGCGGTTGCGCAGTGCGGGAATGGAATCGAGGAAGCCGCGCGCACCTTCGGGCATTGCCGCCTTCACGAAGGCCTGGTCGCGATCATTGTTGAGCCGCATGGCGATGATCGTGCCGCACTGCGACAGCACGCCTTCGGCAAGATCGGAGGGCCGCTGCGTGATAAGGCCGAGGCTGACGCCATATTTGCGGCCTTCCTTGGCGATCCGCTCCAATATGCGGCGCACCGCCTGGCCGCCTCCGCTGTCATTGCTGGGAATGTAGCGGTGGGCTTCTTCGCAGACGAGCAGGATCGGCCGTTGCGGCTCATCCCGCGCCCAGATCGCATAGTCGAAGACGAGGCGGGAAAGGACCGACACCACCGTCGATGTAATGTCCGACGGCATCGCCGACACGTCGATGATGGAGATCGGCTTGCCATCGGCTGGCAGGCGGAAAATCTTGGCGATGAACGCCTGCATCGTGTCGGCGACCAGCATGCCGGAGAACATGAAGCTGTAGCGCGGATCGGCCTTGATCTCGTCGATCTTCGACCGGATGCGCATATAGGGCAAGGTACCGGTGCCCTTTTCCAGCTTGCCCATCTCATTCTGCAGGATGGTAGTGAGGTCGGACAACAAATAGGGCACCGGCGAATCGACCGTCAGCCGCCCGATGCTTTCGGCCAGCCGGTTCTTCATCCGCGCGGCGAGCAGGCATTTGGCCAGGATATCGCAATCGACGGTCCGGTCGCCCCCTTCGGACGTCACGAACACTTCGCAATGTTCCTCGAAATTCATCAGCCAATAGGGCAGGGCAAGGTTGCTGATATCGTAAACCGCGCCATTTTTGGCAAAGGCCGCGCCATATTCGCCATGCGGGTCGATCATCACGATATGCCCCTGAGGCGACATGTCGCAGATGCGGTGCAGGATCAGCGCGGCGCTGGTCGACTTGCCGGTGCCGGTCGATCCCAAGAGCGCGAAATGCTTGCCGAGCAGTGCGTCGACATAGAGCGCCGCGCGCGTGTCGCTGGTGGGGTAGACGGTGCCGATCTGGACATGCGGCCGGTCGTCGGCGGCGTAGATCTGCCGCATTTCTGCGCTCGAAAGCGGGTATATTTCCGTTCCCGGCGTCGGATAACGGGTAACCCCGCGACGGAAGCGGTGGATGCGCCCAGTGAGCTGTTCGTCGTCGCCCTCGCCCAGAAAGTCGATGTCGGCGATGATGCTCTGTGCATTGTCGCGGTCGAGCGCGAGCGACCGGATATTCGCCACCAGCCAGGACGCGCCCACGCGCATCTTGACCTGCGCGCCGACCTGACCCGCCATGGCAAGGCAGGGGTCCTCGTCCTGCGCCAACAGGATGAGGCTGGTGGCGTCGATCAATATCTGCGAACTGGACCCGGCAACCTGAATCACCATGCCGATCGCTGCCCCCACGAGCGGAGCAGGCGCGCTCGCCTGAGTGAAATAATGCGCGCCGGGCATTTGGTTCATGAGCCTTTGTCGTCCCCTGCCCGGCGGATTTCCGGCGCGTGAGGCTACAGTAGCCAATATTGGTAAAGATTGACTTATGCACCGGCGAAAGGGTTAAGCGCTTGCCAGCGTTGGTCCGATACGGCGAAAATTATGACCTCGCCGGCTCGTGCAACGACTTGCAAATGAAGGATGACTGCTTGCCTGACGCCATTCCGGCTCAAATAGCGCGCCGTTCCGATGCGATCGGGATCGCCCGGGTGATCTGTATCGTCGGCGTCGTCTATGTCCATGCCTGGACGGGGCGAGGCGGGGCCGATCTGGACGCGCTGCGCAGCACGGGCCAGGAAATGTTCCGCTGGGTACTCATGGAGATTTTCGGGCGGAGCGCGGTGCCGCTGCTCGGCTTCATTTCCGGCTGGCTGGTTGGCGGGTCGATGCGGACGCGTAACTGGCGCGACCATATGGCACGCAAGGCGCGTACCATCCTGTTGCCGATGATCCTGTGGAATATACTCGCGATCCTGTTCGTGTCGGGGGCCGCGCGCTTCGGCACATTGTCCGCGCCGCAGCCCCAGTCGCTGATTTGGCTGGCGCAGGAAATCTTCATCCTGACACGCAATCCGGACATCAACGTCCAGATGCCTTTCCTGCGCGACCTGTTCCTGTGCATGCTGGCAGCGCCTTTGCTGGTACGCGCGCCCGGCTGGATCCTGTGGCTGGTGGTGCTGGTGGCCGGGGGCGCGCATGTAGCCGGCTATGGGCCACCGATATTGATGCGTGCCTCCATCCTGTTCTTCTTCGCTCTGGGCATGCTCGCGCAGCGGCGCGGGATCGAACAGAAGGTAGCTGCGTGGCCGATGATCGCGGCGGCATTGCCCTTCGCCCTGCTGACGTTGGCGCAGCTATTTGCGACGTTGCGGCCCGACATTAGGCTGCCGCCAATAACGGCTGCGAGCCTTGATCTAGCCTTGCGGGTCAGCGCCGCGCTATTCTTCTGGCGGCTCGCCTGGGCGCTGGCGGGAACGGGCGCGCGGGCAGCACTGCTGCGCCTTGAGCCGTTCGCATTCTTTCTCTTCTGTTCCCACCTCATCCTGATCTGGCTGTTTGGGCCGCTGTTGGGGATGGCATTCGGAAGGCTGGGAGACCCGCTTTATCCCCTCTATCTGCTTATCCAGCCCGCGCTGGTTCTGATCGCGGTCATCCTGATCGCCCGGCTACTGGTGCGGGTTGCGCCAGGTGCGGCAGAGATATTGAGCGGCGGGCGGCTGAAACGCGCCTGACCGGTCACGCGGCTTCGCGTACACCCACGGCCTGCGCCGCTGCCGCGCCGATGGCGATGCTGCGCTTGCGCGCCTCCAGATCGTAAATCTGCCCGGTCAGGATTAGCTCATCGACCTGGGTGCGGTCGAGGAAGGCTGCCAGGTCGCGCTCCACATCTGCCTGCGTGCCGATGCTGGTGACGCTCAGCACATCGTCGAGCATCATACGCGCCTGGGGTGGCAAGCTTTCCAGATAGCCTGCAACCGGCGGCGCGAGTTTGCCCGGCCGCCCGGTGCGCAGGCGGACGAACGACTGCTGCATCGAGGTCGCGATCAGCTGCGCGTCCTCTCTGTTGTCTGCGGCGAAGATGTTGAACCCGGCGGCCACATAGGGCCGCTCAAGCTGCGCGGAGGGCTGAAAGTCGCGGCGGTAAATGGCGATCGCCTCATCGAGCGCGCCCGGCGCGAAGTGCGAGGCGAAGGCATAGGGCAGGCCGAGCGCGGCGGCGAGCTGCGCGCCGTAGAGGCTCGATCCCAATATCCAGATCGGCACCTGCGCGCCGGCTGCGGGCGTCGCGGTAAAGCCCAGCCCTTCGTCCCCGGCGAAATAGGCCTGTAATTCCATCACATCGCGCGGGAACTGATCCGGCCCGCCGGCCAGCGTCCGTCGCATCGCCTGCGCCACCCGCTGGTCGGAACCCGGCGCGCGGCCAAGGCCGAGATCGATCCGCCCGGGGAAAAGAGCGTCGAGCGTACCGAATTGCTCAGCAATGGCTA
>Ga0233380_1000340_pt1 | contig 25370 bp, 22 predicted proteins | sample ElkDunMinimDraft_9_FD_191541 | JGI IMG/M metagenome (GOLD analysis project Ga0233380, IMG submission 191541) | Fecal eukaryotic communites from dung pellets of Tule Elk in California, USA - Elk Dung F36 | ecosystem: Host-associated > Mammals > Digestive system > Large intestine > Fecal | place... | reverse complement strand
AACAATGGAAACGGTAATTTTATGCCATCAAATTTACCTAATGCAACTGCTGTATTAATTTTAGGTATATTATCAATTATTGGATGTTGTTTTTGGGGTATTGGAATTATTTTTGGAGTTATTGCTTTAGTTTTAGCTAGCAAAGACACAAAATTATACAAAGCTAACCCTTCTGCTTATTCTAACTACTCTACGTTAAATACAGGTAGAATCTTAGCAATTGTTGGTATCGTATTATTTGTACTTTCTTTAATAATGATGGTTGTATTTGGTTCTATTTTTGGATGGGATGTTTTAACTAACCAAGAATTGTTACAAGAACGAATGCAAGAATGGGCTCAACAAAATCAATAATAATTCAACAATAAAAAATTCCGAAGCTCTCACTTCGGAATTTTTTGTTTAGTAATTTAAGACTTCAAAAATTTGCGATATAATTAAATTCTTTCTTTTTTCGTAATCTTTAATTTTTTCTGTTTCTAAAGAACGGTAAGTTCTTAACGAAAAATAAATAGGTTTGCTTTGTTTTAAATACACCCCAACAGTCCAATCAATTTCTTTACCCAAATAGCTTGTAGTTGCAGTGTGCATTGCCAACTTTTGATCTAATAATAGCTGATTAAATACAAACTGTTGATTTTGCTTACTAAAAGGTAGTTTACCTTCTTTCAAATCTTTTAAAAACAAAATCATTGAATTTGGGTTCGTTAAAGCTGCGTAGTTCCAAAAATAGGGTAATTCGTTATTTTTAATATCCTTAAAAAAAGATGCTTTTTTAATGTTGGTTTCGTAGCTATCGCGTGGTAATAAATATTGCAAATTATCAAAATACCAGTCGGTATCATTTTTAAGTGCGTCAATTAAATTGGTATTACTGTTCCATTCTGTACGCTTACCATTAAAAAATGATCTTTTAACACCATCCCATAAAAAAGAATGTTTAACATCGGTTTTATAAACTTTTTCTTCTAAACCTACCAAAGCCTGCCATAAGTGAAAATGTGCGGCTGCCGGAGAATTATCAAAAGGTTCCACTTCACTACTAAAAAGCCATTCGTCCTTATTTTCATTATAAATTACAATTGCACCATTTATATTATTCGATTTAAAATAATAATCTAAATAATTTTGTGCTTGTACATTAAAAAATCCTAAAAAAAGAAAAAGTAAAACGTATTTCATGCTTATTTTTTTTCAAAAATATAAAAACTTAACGCAAGAACTTAATTGTTTAGGTAAAACATTTTGATTTGATAGAATTTAGTACTTTTGTAAATTATTTTATTTATGAAAAATTTTAAACTAATTATAGCTTTTTTACTGTTTTTTACGGTAAATGCCCAAGTTCCCGCATATTATCAAAACATTGATTTTAATTTGAAAGGTGATGCGTTAAAAAACGAATTAAGTACTTTAATTACAGCGACACATACTTACGAGCTAATTTATACACCCGATGTTTGGAATGTATTAAAAAAAGCCGATATTGACCCTAAAAATGCAGATAAAGTATTGCTTTTATACGGTTGGAATGATACCGATGTTACCAAAAACAACGATTTAACCCGCGACAGATCGGCAAGTTGTCATTCATCAAATTGTGAAGATAAATGGGTTCGCGAACATGTTTTTCCACGATCAAAAGGAACACCAAATTTAGAATTTGAAGGTCCCGGTTCCGATGCGCATCACTTGCACGCTATTGATTATGACCGAAACAGTCTTAGAAGCAACTTTAAATTTATAGCAAATCCAACATCGTACATTACTTATTCGCGCGTAATTCAGCAAAACGGATCGGAATATTTTTATCCGGGTGATGAGTGGAAAGGCGACGTTGCCCGAATGATTATGTATATGTATGTAAGATACGGTAACCGTTGCCAGCCTGTTAATGTTGGTTTTGGATCTACTACTTTTTCATTTAATAATGATATGCCGAACATTTTTTTACAATGGAATGCAGAAGATCCGGTTTCTATACATGAAATCAACCGAAATGAACAAATTTATGCTGCCCAAGGAAACAGAAATCCTTTTATTGATAATCCGCACTTAGCAACAAAAATTTGGAACGGACCTGCAGCAGAAAATAAATGGTACAGTTTAAGTACAGAAGATGTTATATTAAGCAATGTTAAGGTTTATCCTACTATTACAAATGATTTTATAAACATTGAAAGTGATGATTTAACCGAAACATCTTATAAAATATATGATTTATCTGGTAAACTGATCGATCAAGATAAAAATCAAACAAAAATAAATGTTACAAACTATGCCAACGGTTTGTATATGCTTCATTTAAGCATGAGCAATGCGTCAAAAGCGTTTAAGTTTATAAAAAAATAAATCGACCAAATTGGTCGATTTATTTTTAAGGAATATATTTCTTTTCAAAATTAGGTTTACGTTTCTCTAAAAAGGCATTACGTCCTTCAATAGCTTCTTCGCTCATGTAAGCCAAACGCGTTGCTTCACCAGCAAAAACCTGCTGCCCAACCATACCATCGTCGGTTAAATTCATAGCAAATTTTAACATTTTTATAGATATAGGCGATTTTTCTAAAATTTCCTGAGCCCAATCGTACGCTGTTTGCTCTAATTCGGCATGTGGTATCACAGCGTTAACCATTCCCATATCGTAAGCGTCTTGTGCAGAGTAATTTCTACCTAAGAAGAAAATCTCCCGGGCTTTTTTCTGTCCGACCATTTTTGCTAAATAAGCCGATCCATAACCACCGTCAAAACTTGTAACATCGGCATCGGTTTGTTTAAAAATAGCGTGTTCTTTACTTGCCAAAGTTAAATCGCAAACCACATGCAACGAATGTCCGCCACCAACAGCCCAACCATTTACCACCGCAATAACCGCTTTTGGCGTAAAACGAATTAAACGTTGAACTTCTAAAATATTTAAACGATGGTAGCCGTCTTCACCAACATAACCTTGGTAACCACGTGCTTTTTGGTCGCCACCACTACAAAAAGAATACACACCGTCTTTTGGTGAAGGTCCTTCGGACGATAAAAGTATCACTCCTATTGATGTATCTTCATGCGCATCACTAAATGCACGCAGTAATTCAGCGGTAGTTTTAGGACGAAAAGCGTTTCTCACTTCTGGGCGATTAAATGCAATGCGTGCAACGCCGTTACATTTTTTATAAGTTATATCATCAAACTCTATTGCTGTTTGCCAGTTAATGTCGTTCATTTTAAATTTTTTTTAATAATATATTTCAAAGATACATTTTTTTAATTTTTTAATAAAATTAACGTAGTGTGGTGTTTTTATAACTGAGTAAATCTTTTATATTTGCTTACTTATAGCTAAGTTTAAATAATGAAAAAAATAATATTTCCCCTTCTATTAATTGGCGGCTTAAGTGTTTCTTGCGATAAAAATTTCGACATTGCTCAAGTAATCAAAAAAAGAAGCGAACTTTATAAAAAACAAACCAAACTAATTACCAATGATGATACTTTTGATGTTAAGTTTAATCCGGTAACACCTAAATATAAATTAGAAACCCGTGAAATTGTTGAAACTTTTTACCACAACCGAATTAACAGAGGTGGTTTCTGGGGACAGTTTCTTGTGGCTAAAAACGGCGAAATAATCTTTGAAGATTATCAGGGTTATGCAAATTATCAAAACAAAGAAAAAATTAACGATTCTACACCAATGCACGTTGCTTCGGTAGGGAAAGTTATTACCGGTGTAACTATTCTACGTTTGGTAAATGAAGGTAAATTATCATTAGATCAAAAAGTAAATACCATTTTAACAGGATTTCCTTATGATGATATTACCGTGCGTTTACTTTTAAATCACCGATCTGGATTGCCGTATTATGGAAACTTTACTGCTAAACCAGGAGTTTGGGATACAAAGAAAACATTGACAAATAAAGATGTTTTAAATTTATTAGAAACAAAAGGTATTAAGTTAGATTTTAGACCAAATACCCGCTTTACCTACTCTAACACCAATTATGTTGTTTTAGCGTTGATTGTGGAACAGGTTACAAAAAAATCGTTTCAAGAGGCAATGAAAACGCTTATTTTAGAACCTTTAAAAATGCACAATACTTTTGTTTTAGATAATCTAGAAAATAAAGAAAATCTTACACAATCATACCATGCAAACAACCAAAGAATGCATTGGGATTATTTAGATGGAACCTACGGCGATAAGAACATTTACACCACCGCACGCGATATGCTTAAATTAGATAAAGCTTTATATTCTGATAACTTTATTAGCAAAGCGTTAAAAGCCGAAATGTACAAAGGATATTCGTATGAAAAATCGGGCGCTAATAATTACGGTTTGGCAATTAGAATGGTTGAACCTAAAGACGATAACGGTAATTTATACACCTTTCACAACGGTTGGTGGCGTGGGAACAGGACATCGTATGTAACCTTACGAAAAGATACCATTACCATTATCTGTTTTAACAACCACAATTCACAAATGGCTTATAAAACTAAAGAATTGGCACCAAGGTTAGGAAATTATCCGTTTATACAGATTAATGATTAAATTAGCGACGAAAGTCGCTTTTTTTTATACCTATAAAACATGAAGAAATTACTACTAACACTACTTACTTTATTTTTATTTGCATGTGCCAGCCATGACAAACAAAACAAGCATTATTATTCTAAAATTGAACCTTCTAAATTAAAAAAAGATGTTGCGTATGTACAAAAACAATTGGTGAAAATGCATCCCGATTTGTATTGGTATATATCAAAAGAAGATTTGAACAAAAAATTCGACAGTTTGTCTAAAACTTTGAACGAACCTTTCACGCCGAACGAATTCTTTTTTAAGATTAGTCCTATTGTTGCATCGGTTCATCAAGGACACATGGGTGTTTCAATGGTAACCTTAACGTCGCCAGATTCATTAAAAAAGAAATACAAAGGTTCGGTAAACCCTTTAGAAAATTTTGAATATGAGTATTTAAATAACAAATTATTCATTAAGAAAAACAAATCAAAAACAGATACCATTTTACAAGTAGGTACCGAAATTGTTGACATCAATGGAATAAAACCGCTAGATGTTTTAAAAAAGTACCGAAGCACATTTACATCAGACGGATACAATGAATCTGGCATACCAAAATTCTTTGCTCGTAGGCTTAATTCTTTTTTTATAAACGAATTAGGATTTGTAGATAGTATTAAAATTAATGCCGTTTGTGCCGATACAACGTTCTATCATACCGTAAAAAGAACGTTTAAAGAATCTAAAAAAAGTAAAAAAGATCTTGCTTTAAAAGAGAAAGATACTTTAAAAAACACTAAAATTGTTCAAAAAGATACGTTGCCAAAACTATCAAAAAAAGAACAAAAAATTAAAAACAAAGCAATAGCTCAACAAAACAAAAAATCTTATAAAAAACAAAGGTTGTTTGGTTACAACTATAAATCTAAAACCTTTTCTAAAGAAATTATTTTTCCGGTTGCTAGTGACAGCACCATATCTATTCTTAAAATTAGAGATTTTACAGATGGAAAAATAAAAGTGTACGACAGTATTTTTTCTACCATTAAAAAGCATAATGTACAGAATTTAATTATTGATTTACGTGGAAATCCAGGCGGACGCTTAAACGAAATTCATAAGTTAGCCCAATATTTAAACGATACAACGTTTGTGTTTACCCAACCAGCAACAATTACAAAACGTACCACCTATTTTAATTTATTAAAGGGAAAAAGTCCGGTGACTACCTTTTTTTCGATACCATTTGTTACAATTTATTCAACCATTCGTGGGTTAAAAGCAAGTAGAAACGATCTTGGCGAATTAAAAGTTCCCATAAAATCGTCCAGAATTTCTAAACCAAAACCGTTGAACTATAAAAACAATTTGTATGTAATTACAGATGGTATGACGTTTTCTGCAGCAGCAATTATTTCATCGCACCTAAAAGGTAGAAACCGTGCGTTGTTTGTGGGAGATGAAACGGGCGGAACTTTTAATGGAACAGTTGCAGGTGTTATGCCAGTTGTTAAACTACCCCATTCTAAACTTAAATTACGTGTAGGATTAATGACCATAAAACCAGAACAGCAAACCCAAAAAGAAGGTTATGGCATACTACCTGATGTGTATATTAAACCGACCGAAGAAGATTTTTTAAGCGAAAAAGATGTAGAATTAGAATATATTTTAAATCGACTAAAATCAAACAAAAACGCTCTTAATTAAGAGCATTTTTTATTTAGATGATTTTGAGAATTCGCATGATTGTCGTCAGGAGCTTGTCGAAAACTTAATAATTAAAACTTCTCGATACGCTTCACTTCGTTTCGCTACTCGAGGCGACGAACTGTTAGTAGTTTTAATACAGCGTTTACTCATTATGATTTTATTTAATCTCAATTTTAGGAAACGACCAGTGATAACGAACTGCTAAAATTCTGATTAAAATAATGGTTCCGGCAGTACCAATATAAATTACATCGTCGTTAACGTGTAACAACTTCAAACCAAAAAACATAAATCCGCCCATTAAACAAGCTGTTGCATAGATTTCTTTTCTAAAAATTACCGGAATTTCGTTACAAAGAATATCTCGTGCAACGCCGCCAAAACACGCAGTTACTGTTCCTAAAAGAATACATACTATTGGACTGAAGTTAATTGATAAGCCTTTTTCGATACCAATAATGGTAAAAATACCTATACCAATGGTGTCAAACAAAAATAATGATGTTCTTAAAAAGCTTAAATATTGTCTGAAAATAATAGAAATAACCGTAGCTGCAACCACAATATAAAACGTTTGTAAGTTTAACAACCAAAAAACCGGAGTATTGCCAATAAGCAGATCGCGCAGTGTACCGCCACCAATTGATGTAACCATAGCAATAACGAAAACACCAAAAAAGTCTAATTTTTTTTCGATTCCTGCCAAAGCACCCGAAATTGCAAAGGCAATAAGTCCTAAAATATCTAAAATAGAGAATATCATTATTTACTGGTTAAATGATTAAAGTCGTTAATTATGGTTTGTATGAATTGATGTTGATTTAGTTGCGTGTTTTTTATAGTTGTAACATCTTCTATTTTAGAAATTAGTTTATCAATCATAAGTGCATCATTTTGAAGAATTGCCGTGTTGTAAGCTTTTTTAATAATACTCATATCGTGATCAGTCAATCGTAAAACAGTAGGATAACTTACCACATATTCATTTGATAAATCATCTAAAAAGCGGTGGTTCAATTGCACATTCGATTTTAAACTTATAACCGTTGTATCGGTAACCATATCCCCTAAACGCTGACTTTTTTTACTAAAAATAATTCCCAAAATAGCGGGTAAACCCAACATAATAAAAATATCTACCAAACGACAAATCCATCTACTAAAATAATCAGAAAAACGTGCCTGATAACCTTCAATTTTTACCACTTTAATCTTTAAAATCATTTTACCGGGCGTTTGTCCGTTGGTCCAACTTTCAAAAAACAAGGTGTAAAAAATAAACGGTATCATTAAAACAAATGTTACAACGCCTTGTTCCCAACTATCTAAAGAATTAATTGTACCGGCAAAACCAAACAAATTGTAAACTATATAATAAATGGCAAACATATAGGCAAATTTAATTGCCATATCTATTGCAAAAGCTAAAATGCGTTCGCCTAACGATGCCGCTTTAAAATTTATTGCAACATTTTGCGCAGTGTTTATAGTTATTTCGGTCATTATTTATATTTTAGCAGTTATGAGGGAAATTGCTTTTATTAAACAAAATAAAGAAAAATGGTTAAATATTGAGCAACAATTATCGGTAAAAAATAAAATTTTTGCCGATGATTGGTCGCAAATGTATGTTCAGTTAAGTAACGACCTATCTTTTGCTCAAACTTATTTCCCAAAAAGCGATTTAACAGTTTACTTAAACAATCTTGCAAGTACGGTACACCAAAAGGTTTACACCAATTATAAGTACGAAAAAAATGTTTTAAGCACGTTCTTTTTTTATGATGTACCGTTAATTGCCTACAAATACCGAAAGGTTTTATATTTTTCATTAATACTTTTTTTAGTTTTCGTTGGTATTGGAGTATTATCTGCGGCTTATGATGAGCGTTTTGTTCGATTAATTTTGGGCGATGCTTATGTAAATAAAACACTAGAAAACATTGCCAATGGCGATGCTATGGCAGTTTACAAAGGTTCGTCGAATTGGGGAAGCGCTTTTGGTATTACACTAAATAACCTTTATGTAGGAATACGTTGCTATATATACGGAATATTTTTAGGTTTAGGAACATTTTACATAATGGTTCAAAATGCCATTATGTTAGGCAGTTTTCAATACTTTTTTTATGAAAAAGGAGTTTTTAATGAAAGTATTCGTGGAATTTGGTTACATGGTTCAATGGAAATCATGGCAATTGTTATAGAAATTTGCGCAGGTTTTATATTAGGCGCTAGTTTACTATTCCCTGGAACTTATACACGTATGCAATCTTTAAAAATTGGTTTTAAAAATAGTTTTAAATTATTTATAAGTACCATGCCTTTTACTATTTTTGCAGGGTTAATAGAAGGTTACATCACGCGCTATGCCAAAGAAATGCCTAATATTTTAAATTACTTAATCATTATAAGCACTTTGTGTTTAATAACTTTTTACTATTTTATTTATCCTATTTTAATTCATAAAAAAACACTTAAATAATTCTTAATATGTTTCAACTATTTAAAATTCGTGCGTTTGGCGAATACATTTCAGACACTTTTACTTTTTTAAAACTTCAAGGTAAAAACTATTTTAAAAACTACTTAAAGTTTGCCTTTATAGCGTTATTACTTTTATTGGTTTCACTTTCTATTCTTGGAACATTTTATTTTCGAGTTTTTTCTACAATGATAGGCTCAACAGGTGGCGAAACATTTGATAATGCTTTTGTAAGCGAAAACGGTTTAATGTTAGGTATTGGTTTTATTGCGGTAATATTAATAGCGTTGTACTTATCAATTTTAAACTACTGTTATCCGGTTTATTACTTACATTTATTAGGCAAAAACAGTAAAGAAATCCCTCAATTAAAATCAATTCACGAGTTGTTTAAGAAAGATTTTGGTAGGTTATTATTATTTGGCTTATTAAGTGTAATTATTTTTGGTATTGTGGGTATTATAGCCTTTGCAATTGCAGCAGTTTTAAGTTTTGTAATTATTGGTATATTTATTTTTATACTACTTGTGCCTTTCTTTATAACATGGTATTCGCTAACATTATATTATTATATAGACAAAAAACAAGGTTTCTTTGATGCCTTTAAACATGGTTTTTATACCATTACCAATAACTTTTGGAATATTGTTGGCGCTAGCTTATGCATGCTAATTATTGTGTATGTTATGAGTATGATTGTAACAATGATTCCGTACATGATTACCATTATTGGGGTGATTTTTGGCACGCAAACAGCAGACAGTTATGCAGATGGGACTATATCTGTTTTTGTTGTACTTATGGTAATTATTTACTGTTTCTCTATTTTGGTTGGTATGTTGTTAAATCATTTATTATTGATACAAACAGGTTTAGTTTATTATTCTGAACGAGAAAAATTAGAATATAATACTATGCAACAATCTATTGATGATATAGGAAAATATGAATAAAACCTTTGCTTTTGTTGCCTTATTTTTAAGTTTATCGGCTTTTGCACAAGTCGATAAACCGCTTGATACTATATCAGAACCACAACAAGCCGCAGCAAAAGTTGTTGAATATACCGAAACCAACCTTGCAACCGATACCTTGACAAGTGCTTTGGTTCCTTTAAATAATGAGGATATAATACACCGTAAATTTCGAGAAAATTTTAAGGAAAACTATTCGTCTTCTCATTTTGATTATAACATTAAAAAAGAAAATGGTTTTTTAGCTAGATTACGTGAGTGGTGGCGCAATTTTTTAGATTGGTTTAAGACCGATTCTTCTGGCTCATCGTTTATTATTGATGAAATTGTTAATATTGTTATTGTTTTCTTAACGTTAATCGCTTTAGGATTTTTGGTGTATTACTTAAATAAAAAAGGGGTTATTCGCCTGTTTTCTAAAAAAGAACAAACAGTTATCAGCGAAAAATTCATTGAAGAAAATATCGACATCATTGATTTTAACCTATTAACACAGCAAGCTAAACAAGAAAATAATTTGCGAAAAGCGGTGCGTTATTACTACTTATGGACATTAAAAAGCTGGTCGCAAAGTAATTTTATCGATTATGAACCAAATAAAACAACCAAGCAATACGTAGCAGAAATAAACGATACGGCTAACAAAACAGCTTTTCAGTACATATCTTACATTTACGATAATGTTTGGTATGGTTTACATGAAATTTCCGAGCAGGATTTTGAAAAAATAGAGCAACAATTCATCAAATTAATTAATAAAGAATCATGAAAACAGAATATATAAAATATTTCGTGTACTTTTTATTGGCTGCATTTGTTGTGCTTTTCATTCAGCTATATTTTCCAAACCCAATAAACTGGAATCGGAATTTTAACACGCAAAGTAAAGATCCGTATGGTTTGTATGTTTTTAATCAGGAACTTCCGCATCTGTTGAAAGATCAAAAACTAACAAAAACATCATTAACTCCGTACGAATATTTTTTAGATAAAGGACAAACAACCGAAAGCAAAACAACCTATCTGTTTGTTGAAAATAAATCTGGTTTAGACGGTGTTTCTGTTAAACAAGTATTGAAAAAAGTAAGTAATGGTGCCGATTTGGTTATTACTTCAGATAATTTTCATTACTTTAATGGAGATGGTTTTATTTTAGATACTCTGAATATTCGACTGCACAATATTAAAACCAACAATTTACATTTTGTAAATAAAGGTAGTTCGGCTGACACACTTAAAATTAAAGACGAATACAACAATATTTTTACGGTAAAAAATCCAGATAATTACACAGCAATTGCAAAACTTAACAACAACATTTCATTTGTAAGTACACAATTTGGCAAGGGAACAATCTACATAAGCGCTACTCCTATTTTACTAACAAATTTTTACATTTTAAACAAGGAATTTAATTCAAAGATTTTTACAGAAGAATTTGTATCGTTCATAAAAAATGAAAATGTAATATGGTTCGATGAAAATTACAATCCCAATGAACGTGAAAGCAACAATTCTATTTTTAATGTAATTTTAAAGTATAAAAGCTTACGTTATGCTTGGTACACATTAGTTATTGGTCTTATTTTATTTTTGATCTTCTACGGAAAACGCAAACAACGTATTGTGCCAATTATAGAACCTGTTAAAAATACTACTATAGAATATATAGAAACGGTGGGCAATTTGTACTATCAGGAAAACAACCATACGCAACTTTTAAACAAGCAGATTAAACTTGCACTGCATTTTATAAGAACCGAATGGAAAATAGTTACCCAAGATATTAACGAAGATTTTAAAACCAAATTACAGCAAAAATCGTTGGCAAATTCAGCAGATATCGATCAGTTTGTTAATTTCATAACCAATTTTAATATCGATACAAAATACTCGCAAGCCGATTTAATTCAGTTTAACCAATTGTTACAAAAAATAAACATCAAGTATGGAAAATCAAGAAAATAACGAAATATCTTTTACAAGTCGTATTCCTTTAAACGAACTAAAAGAGCAGGTTGCCGCAATAAAAACCGAATTACACAAAGTAATTGTGGGTCAGGAAGAATTAATCGATTTACTTTTGGTATCGTTAATTTCAAACGGTCACGTTTTAATCGAAGGTGTTCCCGGATTGGCAAAAACGTTAACGGCTAAATTGCTAGCAAAAACGGTTCAGACAGATTTTTCGCGCATACAGTTCACGCCCGATTTAATGCCTTCTGATATTTTAGGAACATCGATTTTTAACAATCAAACCAATAATTTCGAGTTCAAATCAGGACCAGTTTTTTCAAATTTTATTCTGATTGATGAAATTAACCGCGCACCTGCAAAAACACAGGCAGCTTTGTTTGAAGTAATGGAAGAACGCCAGATTACGATCGACGGTAAAACCTACGAAATGGAACAGCCGTTTTTGGTTTTGGCTACTCAAAACCCTATTGAACAAGAAGGAACGTATGCGTTGCCCGAAGCACAGTTAGATCGCTTTTTAATGAAGATAACTATTGATTACCCTACGTTAGAACAAGAAATTCAGTTGTTACAATTAGAACAAAATAATGAAACTATTAATAAAACAAATTTACTAAAACCTGCAATTAACGCACAACAATTGATTGATTTCCAAAAATTGGCTCAAAGAGTTATGGTTGAACCGCATTTAATTCAGTTTATTGCTCAAATTGTAAATAATACACGTAATCATAATTTCTTGTATTTAGGTGCATCTCCTCGTGCTTCTATCGCTATTTTAAACGCAAGTAAATCGTTTGCATTAATCAACGGACGCGATTTTGTAACACCGGACGATATTAAATATGTGGCTTATTTTGTGTTAAATCACCGTTTAATTTTGGCTCCAGAACGCGAAATGGAAGGCATTACCATTAAAGATGTTGTAAAACAAATTATTGATACTGTTGAAATTCCCCGATAATTAAATATGAAGTTTTTATATTTAAATACACGCTTTTATATAGCATTGTTACTAGCAATTATTTTGTTTGTAATTGGCTTTTTTACACAGTTTTTCTTTTACATTGCTGTAGCTTTTGTAGTTATATTTTTAGGATTTGTAGCTGCCGAAGTATTTCTATTATTTTACAATAAAAAGGGCATTACCGCAGAACGAATTGTACCAGAAAGACTTTCGAACGGTGACAAAAACGAAATAATTTTAAATATAAAAAACAATTATCCCTTTAAAATTTCCCTTAAAATTATAGACGAATTACCGTTTCAATTTCAAGAACGAAATTTTGAATTATCGCACATTTTTACAAAACACACTACAAAGAAAATTAGTTATCATGTAATTCCAAAAGAACGTGGTGTGTATCAATTTGGATCAGTAAACATATACGTAACCACTTTAACTAAATTAATAAGTAAACGATATAAAAATACTAAAAATGAAGAAGTTGCGGTTTATCCAAGTTTTTTAAATTTGCGTAAGCACGAACTTTTGGCATCTAAAACGGCACTATTGCCAAATGGTATCAAACGTACCCGAAAAGTAGGTCAATCATCAGATTTCGAACAAATAAAAGAATATGTTACCGGCGACGATTTACGACATGTAAACTGGAAAGCATCTGCTAAAAAACAACATTTAATGGTCAATCATTATCAAGAAGAAAAAGCACAAAATGTATATTTACTAATTGATAAAGGCAGAACCATGAAAATGCCTTTTGATGGAATGACACTTTTAGATTATTCTATAAACGCCGCGTTAATGCTGGCAAACATTTCTATAAAACGCCAAGATAAAGCGGGTTTATGGACTTTCGAGAAAAAAACAGATGTTTTTCTTAAAGCTGATAACAAAATAGTACAAGTACGAAAAATCGTTGATGCTTTGTATCATATCGATACTAATTTTAAAGAATCGAACTACCAATATGTTTTAACAGATAGTTTAAAAAAGATACAAAAACGCAGTTTGCTTATTTTATTTACCAATTTTGAAACGCTAGATGCTTTCAAAAGACAATTACCCTATTTACGTGCATTGGCTAAAAAACATCTTTTGCTTACCATTATTTTTGAAAACACACTACTAAACGAAGTTCACTCAAGAAAAATTAATACAACAAAAGACATTTATATTCAAACAATAGCATCTAAATTTGTACACGAAAAACAATTAATAATTCAAGAGCTGCAAATGCACGGAATAAAAACAGTTTACACAAAACCTGCAGACTTATCGGTAAATTTATTGAACAAATATTTAGAAATTAAGCGTCAAGAAATTATATAAATGAAACAAATAACAAGTATTCAAAATCAACTAATTAAAGACATTTTTCAGTTACAAGAAAAAAGCAAGGCACGTAAAAAAGCCGGACTTTTTGTGATTGAAGGTATCCGTGAAATTGAAATTGCAATTAAAAACGATTTTGAAGTTTACCAGCTTTTAATTTGTTTTGATTTGTTTGATGCCGATAAACTGAATAATTTAAAAAGGAAACTTTCCAATGCAACCGATCTTATTGAAATTTCGAAAGAAGTTTATCAGAAAATAGCATATCGTGAAAGTACAGAAGGCGTAATTGCGGTTGCTAAAACTAAAGATCATTCGTTAGCAACAATTCAGTTACCTGAAAATCCGTTAATTGTGGTGTTAGAATCGTTAGAAAAACCAGGAAATATTGGTGCAGTTTTACGGACTGCCGATGCTGCTAATATTGATGCCGTTTTTATTGCCGATCCTAAAACAGATTTGTACAATCCTAATATTGTACGATCTAGCGTTGGCGCGGTTTTTACCAATAAAATAGTAACTGCAGCGTCAACAGAAATAATAAATTACTTTAAAAACAGTAATATTGCCATTTACAGTGCTATTTTACAAGAAGCTGTTTCGTATTATTCGGTCGATTTTAAACAAGGCTCAGCCATTGTAATGGGAACCGAGGCTACAGGTTTAAGTGATATTTGGCGAGAAGAATCAAAATCAAACATTATTATTCCAATGGAAGGTCAAATTGATTCAATGAATGTGTCTGTAGCGGCAGCCGTGTTAATTTTTGAAGCTAAAAGACAAAGAAATACTCAAAAAATATAAATATTTAAAAAATTCGTTATATTTATAAAAAATTTAAGACTTTATGAAAAAAAACATATTTACAGCATTTTTTGGATTAACCCTATTAGGTTTTTCAGCTCAAGCACAAGTAATTCATAAGTATGAACGTTTCATTCAAGAATACAAATGGAAAGTTGGTGCAAGTTACAACATGATGGATTTTAACTTTAACCATTCTGAAGTTCCCGAAGGTGCAAGTATGATTTCTGGCGGTATTCCTGCAAAAGTTATGATAGGATACGAGTTTTTACCAAACTTATCAGTAGAAGCAGATTTTTCTATGAACGAAATGGAACTAGGAAACTCAATGAATGGCTCGGTAGTAACCGGGAAGAAAATTTCAATTGTTTCTTTTAACGGTTCGTTTGCTTATAGCTTAGGTGGTTTATTCAACATTCCTATTGCAGATCCTTACATTAAAGCAGGTCTTGGTCATTTACGTTTAAACCAAGTAGATTTAACAATGGCTAGTGCTGGTGGTGGTATTAATTTTTGGATTGCCGATATTCCTGCAACTAAAAGTTCACGTTACCACCATGATAGAGCTTACCGTAGAATTGGCTTAAATGTTGAAGCTATGGGAAGATCAAATATTTCAACCGAAGGTGCCGGATCGCATGCACAATATTCTGCAGGTATATTTTATATTTTCTAAAAATTAAATAAAAACGATCAATACAAATAAAAAGGAGCTTTTGCTCCTTTTTTTATGATGTAAATAAATTACAACAAAACTTTTTTTTTCTTATATTTAAAAAGAAAATGGGCATTTTATGACACAAGAACAAATAGAAAAAGAAAACAAAGAAATTGCACGCGAGTACAAAGAGCTTTTAAGCATTAGTTATCAAACACTTACAGACGATGATAAGAAATTAATTCGCAAAGCGTTCGATGTTGCTGTTGAAGCACATAAAGACCAAAGAAGAAAATCGGGCGAAGCATATATCTTCCATCCTATTGCTGTTGCAAAAATTGTAGCTTCAGAAATTGGTTTAGGACCAACATCTATAGCAGCTGCATTAATGCACGATGTGGTAGAAGATACCGATATTACGGTGGAAGATATTGAACGTATGTTTAATCCTAAAATTGCTAAAATTGTTGAAGGATTAACCAAGATTTCACGTATGGAACCAGATCCGGATATTTCGCTTCAGGCAGAAAATTACCGTAAAATGTTACTTACGTTAAATGATGATGTGCGTGTTATTTTGATAAAAATTGCCGACCGTTTGCACAATATGCAAACCATGAATTCTATGGCAGCACATAAGCAAGCCAAAATAGCATCGGAAACACTATATATTTATGCACCGCTAGCGCACCGTTTAGGCTTGTTTAATATTAAATCGAAATTAGAAGATTTAGGCTTGGAATATACCGAACCAGATGTTTACCACGATATTTTAAGTAAAACCAAAGAAAGTAAAGAAGAACAAAACGCCTATATAGAAAGTATTACCTCTGTTTTAAATGAAGCGCTAGCTAAAGAAGATGTATCGTTTACTATTAAAGGCCGACCGAAATCTATTTATTCTATCCGTAGAAAAATGAAGGCGCAAGGCGTAACTTTTGATCAGGTGTACGATAAATTTGCCATCCGTATTATTTATAACTCTGCTCCTGCCGACGAAAAGTTTATTGCTTGGAAAATTTATTCCATTGTAACAGATCATTACCGTCCGTCACCTAGTCGTTTGCGAGATTGGATTTCTTCGCCAAAATCTACCGGTTACGAAGCGTTGCACATTACCGTTATGGGACCAAAAGGTCGTTGGGTTGAAGTGCAAATTCGCAGTGAACGCATGGACGAGATTGCCGAAAAAGGATACGCAGCACATTACAAATACAAACAAGGCGTTACCGAAGAGAATAGTTTAGATAAATGGCTAAATTTATTAAAAGAAGCTTTAGAAAACTCTGAAGCCAATGCAGTAGATTTTGTCGAAGATTTTAAATTGAATCTTTACGCCAAAGAAATTTACATTTTTACGCCAAAAGGAGAAATTAAATCGTTGCCAAAAGGTGCAACTGCGTTAGATTTTGCTTTTAGTATACATACCGATATCGGCATAAAAACGCGCGGAACAAAGGTGAACGGTAAATTGGTTCCGTTAAATTATGAATTAAACTCGGGCGATCAAGTAGAAATTATTACATCGGCAAATCAAAAACCAAGTTCACATTGGCTGGAATTTGTAACTACTGCCCGAGCAAAAAATAAAATTAAAAATGCTTTAAATGAAGATGTTAAGCAAATTTCTGAAGATGGAAAAGAAATTTTAACCAGAAAATTAAAGCATCTAAAAATTACGCTTGACGAAAAAACCGTGAACGATTTGGTTAATTTCTTTAAATTAAAAACCAGTCAAGATTTATTTTATCGTGTGGGATCAGGAAAAATAGAAAATCAGCAATTAAAAGAATTTGCTTCACATAAAAACAGCAATGCTTTTATGAATTTCTTTAAAAAATCTATTAAAAAAGAAGCACCTGTACAATTAACTGAAACAAAATATGATTTACTTGTATTTGGTAAAAATGATGAAAAATTAGATTATAAATTGGCAAATTGCTGTAACCCTATTCCTGGCGATCAGGTTTTTGGGTTTGTAACCATTAACGAAGGTATAAAAGTTCATAAAATAGATTGTCCAAATGCAATAAGTTTACAATCAAATTACGCATACCGAATTCTTCCTGCAAAATGGATCGATTCATCTGTACAAGAATTCAACGCATCGTTAATGATTAAGGGAATTGATGGTTTAGGACTCACAAATGAACTAACTAGAGTAATATCTAGCCAAATGAATGTTAATATTCAAAGTATTTCATTAAGTTCTAATGCAGGTATTTTTAATGGTCAAATCACTGTAATTGTCCCAAACAATCATGTTTTAAACAAACTTATAGAAAATATTCAGGCAATTGATGGAGTAGAAAAAATCACACGTATTTTAGGAACTGCTTAATTTTAAATATTTAATTTTTAGTATCGGTAATAAACTTTTATATTTGTGCTGTTAAAAAAGATCATGGAAGAAAATAAAAATCAAGAAATTGTAAAAAGCGTTTTCACTAAATATTTAGGTGACAAAGGGCATAGGAAAACACCTGAACGCTATGCTATACTTCAAGAAATTTATGAAAACGAAGAACATTTTGACATTGAATCGTTATACATTAAAATGAAAAATAAAAACTACCGTGTTAGTAGAGCAACCCTTTACAATACGATAGAATTGTTGTTGGAATGTGGTTTGGTGCGCCGTCATCAGTTCGGACAAAACCAATCGCATTACGAAAAATCGTATTTTGATAAGCAACATGATCATATTATTTTAACAGATACAGGCGAAGTGATTGAATTTTGCGATCCGCGAATTCAAACCATTAAGCAAACCATCGAAGAAATTTTTAACATAAAAGTTCATAATCACTCTTTATATTTCTACGGAACTAAAGAGGATAAAACCAATACAACTAATAATTAAAAACAGACTAACATACTAAACATGACAGTAGATTTGTTACTTGGTCTTCAATGGGGAGATGAAGGAAAAGGAAAAATTGTAGACGTACTTACATCTAAATACGATATTATTGCACGTTTTCAAGGTGGACCAAACGCAGGTCACACATTAGAATTCGATGGAATTAAGCACGTTTTAAGAACAATTCCTTCAGGAATTTTCCATAAAAAATCAATAAACATCATTGGAAACGGTGTGGTAATTGATCCAGTAGTATTTCAAAAAGAAATTGAAGGTTTACAAAAATTTGATATTGATGTACAATCACGCCTTTTAATTTCTAGAAAAGCACATTTAATTTTACCAACACACCGCTTGTTAGACGCCGCTTCGGAAGCAGCAAAAGGCAAAGCTAAAATTGGTTCTACTTTAAAGGGAATTGGTCCAACTTATATGGATAAAACTGGTAGAAACGGTTTACGTGTAGGCGATATTGAATTGGCAGATTTTAAAGAACGATACAATGCCTTAGCAGAAAAACATATAGACATGATTAAATTCTATAATGTTGATTTGCAATACAACTTGGCTGAAATGGAAGAGGAATTCTTTGCTGCTGTTGAAGAATTAAAGAAATTAACTTTTATTGATTCTGAGTTTTATTTAAATAGTGCCTTAAAAGAAGGAAAATCTATTTTAGCAGAAGGTGCACAAGGATCTTTGTTAGATATTGATTTTGGAACTTATCCGTTCGTAACATCATCAAACACTACAGCTGCTGGTGCTTGTACTGGTTTAGGTATTGCGCCAAACAAAGTAAAAGATGTTTTTGGAATTTTTAAAGCATATACAACCCGCGTTGGTTCGGGTCCATTTCCTACCGAATTATTTGATGAAGTTGGTGAAACAATGGCAAAAGTTGGTAATGAATTTGGTTCTGTAACAGGTCGCGCACGTCGTTGTGGCTGGTTAGATTTAGTTGCGTTGAAGTATGCAGTAGAAGTTAACGGTGTTACCGCTTTATATATGATGAAAGGCGATGTTCTATCGGGCTTTGACACCTTAAAAGTTTGTACAGCTTACACGTATAAAGGCGAACAAATTGATCATTTACCTTATAACATTGAAGAAGAAAATGTACAACCGGTTTATGTAGAGAAAAAAGGTTGGAAACAAAATTTAACAGGTTTAACAGCATACGGCGATTTACCTGAAGAATTAAAAGAATACATAGAATTTATTGAAGAATACGTTGGTATACCAATTAAAGTAGTATCGGTTGGTCCGGATCGTAAACAAACAATAATGAAATAATATTAAGCACTCTTTAAAGGGTGCTTTTTTAATGCTTAAATTCTTCTTAACGCAATGGTTACATCGTTAAAAATTACGTAATTTTGAAAAAAATTATCCCAATTGAAAACCTTTTTTTTAAACCTGTTTTTTCTGTTGTTTTGTTGTGCCTTTTCGTTTGCACAAACACCTGAGCCAAACGGTAAAATCATAAAATTATTAGCATCAGATTTTACCGATGTTAATGAATACGAGGTTCCCGGTGCTAAAATTCTTACCGGAAATGTTCAAATGCAGCACGACAGTATGTATATTTACTGCAATAAAGCGTATTTTTTTGAGAAGGAAAATTATGCAAAACTGTTTGGAAATGTTAGAATTATTCAAGACGATACCTTGCAGTTGAACAGCAAATATGCCGAATACAACGGTGTAGAAAAAATTGCTTACGCATCTGGAAATGTGGTAATGACATCGCCAGATTCATCTTTAAAATCAGAAAAAGTTTATTACGACAGAAATACGGGCATTGCATATTACAACGATAATGCAACAATTACCAACAAACTGAATACTTTAAAATCTAAATCGGGTAAATATTATACGCGTGAATTAAAGTACGAATTCAGAACCCAAGTTGTTATTACAAATCCTGAAAATGTTATCAAGTCAAACCATTTAGATTTTTACGAAGATTCAGGTCACGCTTATTTATTTGGACCTTCAACTATTGACAACAAAGGAAATCATATTTATACCGAAAACGGTTTTTACGACACCCGTTTAAACGAAGGAAAAATGATCGAAAAATCGTTTATAATTTATGATAACAAACGTATTGAAGCCGATGAAATGTACTACGATGAAAAAAGATCTTATGCAAAAGGCATCAACAATGTAAAAGTTACAGATACTATTAACAACACCATTGCAACAAGTCATTTTGCAGAAGTTTTTCGTGCAAACGATTCGGTTTTCATGACAAAAAAACCATTAATTCAAACTATTGCAGAAAAAGATACTACCTATTTTCATGCTAAAAACATACAAATTGTTGGTCCGGATAAACAACGCGTTATAAAAGGTCATCCCAATGCACGTATGTATCGCACGCCTGACATGAGCGGAAAAGCTGATTCTTTACATTACGATCAAAAAATTGGTTTGTTGCAATTAATCCGCAAACCGGTTTTATTTAAAGATGAAAGTCAGCTTACCGGCGATGTTATCCATTTAATAAATAATGTAGAAACAGAAAAGCTAGATTCGCTAAAAGTACTCACCAATGCTTTTGTAATTCAGAAAGATTCACTCGGGACTGGTTTTAATCAAGCTAAAGGAATCAATATGTACGGAAAATTTATCGATGATAAAATTAGGCAGATTGATTTGGTGCAAAACGCCGAAATGATTTATTATGTGTACGATGAAGAGGTTTTGCAAGGAATTGATAAAGGAATTTGCAGTAAAATTGTTTTAGAATTAGAAGACAACAAAATTACAACAGCAACACGAATGATTAATCCCGAAGGAACAACCTATCCGCCGGAACAATTCCCTGAAAACGCTCGGAAACTGGCAGGTTTTAACTGGCGGGGCGATGAACGAATGTACAGTGTAGACGAACTTTTTAGCGACGAGGAACTGAAGCATGATGATAAAGCCGAAGAAGAAGTTAAAAAGAACGAGAAAGTAAGCGAAAAACCAATGGAAGTTCAGGATAAAACCTTGAATTTTAAACGATCGGGAAAATCACCAAACGTTATAAAAAAACGTAGCGAGTAAAATGAAAGAAGATTTTTTTAAATATCAGGCTCAAACCAGCCTGTATCCGTTAGAAGTTGAAATTTCTCATGCAAAAGGAAGTTACATTTACAGTACAGACGGTAAAAAACATTTAGATTTTGTTGCAGGCGTTTCGGCTTGTACGTTAGGGCATCAGCATCCACGTGTGGTAAATGCTATAAAAGATCAGCTTGATAAATACTTACACGTTATGGTTTATGGCGAATATGTTCAAAAACCAGCGGTAGATTTTTGTAAATTATTGGCACAACATTTACCTGCTAGTTTAAACAAAACGTATCTGGTAAATTCGGGAACCGAAGCCATTGAAGGCGCATTAAAACTAGCAAAACGTGTAACTGGCAGAACGCATATTATTTCATGCGTAAACGCTTACCACGGAAACACACAAGGTTCTATGAGTATTTTAGGTAATGAAGAACGCAAACGCGCATTTCGTCCGTTACTGCCAAATGTAGACTTTGTTACTTTTAATAACGAAGAAGAATTACAGCAAATTACAACAAAAACAGCAGCAATTGTATTAGAAACCATTCAAGGAAGCGCAGGATTTGTAACACCCCAAAACGATTATCTGTTGAAGGTTCGCAAGCGTTGCGACGAAGTTGGTGCTTTATTAATTTTAGATGAAATTCAGCCTGGTTTTGGAAGAACGGGTAAATTATTTGGTTTTGAAAACTATAATGTTGTTCCCGATATTTTGGTAATGGGTAAAGGTATGGGCGGCGGCATGCCTGTTGGTGCTTTTACTGCCAATGAAAAAATGATGGATTTACTGGCGCACGATCCTAAGTGCGGACACATAACAACATTTGGTGGACATCCTATAATTGCAGCGGCAAGTTTGGCAACTTTACAAGAGTTGTTAGAAACCGATTTAATGGAACAAACTCTGATAAAAGAACAATTGTTCCGCAGTTTACTGAAACATCCGCTGATAACCGAAATTCACGGCAAAGGTTTAATGCTTGCTCCAATGACGCCATCGGCAGAAATAACCAACCAAGTAATTTTAAAGTGTAAAGACAAAGGTTTGGTATTATTTTGGCTAATGTTTGAAGAAAGAGCCATTCGTATTACACCACCTTTAACCATTTCTGAAGAAGAAATAAAAGAAGGTTGCGCAATTTTAATAGAAGCGCTTAACGAAGTTCAGAAAGAACTTTGTTAATTAAAATGTTTATAAGATAGTTTTTTGCGTACCTATAACGTAACGTTTATGAGCTATCTTTAATAATAAAAACAGTCGATTATGTTTACACACGACGAAGAAGATTTTTTTAGAATGTCTATTTCAAAATTCGAGAATATGCTTAAAACAAACAAAATTTGTTTTTTCGATTCAGAAGAATTTGAAAACATTATACTGCACTATTTAGATTCGGGTAAAATTAACTTATCTAAAAAAGCGCTGAAACTTGGATTAGAACAGCATCCAAACTCTATCGGACTAAAATTGGTTCAGGTGGAGCTTTTGGTTTTTGAAAACAAGTTAGACAAAGCCGAAAAATTATTGAACGAATTACAACATATCGATCCAAGAAACGATGAAGTTTATATTCAACGGGCAAACATTCACTCTAAACAAGGCAGCCATCATAAAGCAATAGATTCTTTAAAGATTGCTTTGCAATATACCGAAGATTTTGCTGATGTTTATTCTTTATTAGGAATGGAATATTTATTTATCGATGAAATTCTAGAGGCTAAAGATGCTTTTATTAAGTGTTTAGAACACGATTCTGAAGATCAAACCGCACTTTATAACGTTGTTTATTGTTATGATTTTTTAGACAATCACCAAGAAGCTATTGAATTTTTAGAAGAATTTATTGATCACAACCCGTATTCCGAAGTCGCATGGCATCAATTAGGACGCCAATATTATACTTTAAAAGATTTCCGTAAAGCAATTGAAGCCTTTGATTTTGCGTGCATAATTGATGAACATTTTGTAGGTGCCTACTTAGAAAAAGGGAAATCGTACGAAAAGCTTAAAATGTACACCCAGGCAATAAACTGTTACAAAGAAACTTTGCAGTTAGACGATCCTTCGTCTTATGTTTATCGCAGAATGGGTTTATGCTACGAAGCACTTAAAAATTACGATAAAGCTTTAAAATATTATTTGCGTTCTGTTAACGAAGATCCGTTGATGGATAAATCTTGGATTGCCATTGCTGATTTGCATTTAAAAAAGAACGATTTTAAAAAAGCGTTGCAATTTGTAAACAAAGCATTAGGGATCGATGAAAACAACCATTTATATTGGCGACGTTACGCAATTATAAACAAAGAATTATTGTTTTTAGAAGAAGCCGAATTAGGTTTTAGCAAAGCGGTTGAAAACGGTGATGCTTTTTTAGACACTTGGTTGTATTGGAGCGAGACGTTACATTTGTTAGAAGACAATGTACAGGCAGTTGAAAAATTATTGAAAGCGCGCGAAATTTTTAACGACGAATACGAAATTGAATACCGTTTAACCGGAGTGTATATGTTAGTAAACGAAACAGAAAAAGCCTTGTATCATTTAACAAATGCTTTGGCTTTAAACTACAAAAACAAAACTTTATTGCAAACATTGTTTCCGGCTGTTTGGAAAAACGAACAAATACAAAGTTATATTCAAAATTTTAATCAAGAATAATCGTTATGCTAAATAACGATTTTTTATTATGAAAACATACGGCTTAATAGGTAAAAACATCAGCTATTCTTTTTCACGGAATTATTTCAACAATAAGTTTAAGAATCAAAATATTTTAAATACACAATACATTAATTTTGATATAGATAACCTATCAGAATTAAACAATATATTCAATTTAAATAATTTTGGATTTAATGTTACAATTCCATACAAAGAAGCTATTATTCCGTATTTAGATTTGTTAGATTTTCATGCAGAACAAATTGGTGCAGTTAACACAATAAAGATCGAAAACGGAAAAAAAATCGGTTTCAATACCGATTGGATTGGTTTTAAAAAATCGATACAGCCCCACTTAAAACCACATCACACAAAAGCGATAATTTTAGGAACCGGCGGTGCAAGCAAAGCAATAATTTACGCATTAGAACAATTACAAATAAATTATTTAATAGTATCGCGAAATGGTGAAATTACCTACGAAGATTTATCTGAAGAAATCATTCAAAGTCATACAATCATTATAAATTGTACACCTGTTGGTACGTTCCCTAATGTAGATTCAGCACCTGATATTCCTTATAAATTTCTTACAAAGAATCACTTAGCTTACGATTTAATTTACAATCCTAGCGAAACATTGTTTTTAAAAAAGTGTAAAGAGCAAAATGCTGATACAAAAAACGGATTAGAAATGTTAGAAATTCAGGCAGAAGAATCTTGGGAAATTTGGAATAGTTAAAACTATTTCTTATAAAAAATTTGTTGACTTTCAATTAATTATTTATCTTTCAAAAATAATTTGTTAAACTTAAACATTAAAAAAATGTTAGAAGAAAAGAATGATAACCTGCCATTAGCAGACGGAGTGAACCCTGAAACAGAAACAAATACAATTGTTGAAGCAATAAATTCAACAAATGCAGAAGACAGCGAAACAGCTTCTATAAACGAAAACAACCATATTCTTTTAGCTAATTACGACGAATTATCGTTAGAGGAATTGAATACAGAACTGGAAAATTTATTAAAAAACGAGAAAGTTACAGCCATTCGTGATCATGTAGAAGGCATTAAACGCAGTTTTCTTAATAAATACAATGAACTGATTGATGAAAAAAGAAAGGTTTTTTTAGAAGAAAATCCAGAAGCTTTTTCAACAGATTTTCAATATGATTTACCTGCAAAGAATCATTTTAACTCTTTGTATAACAACTATAAAGACCAAAGAAACACGCATTTTAAATCGATACAAGATCAGCTAAAAACAAATTTAGCTAATCGCAATCAATTAATTGACGAATTAAAAGATTTAGTAGAAAATACCGAAAATTATAATGCTGC